>TARA_B100000686_G_scaffold86100_1_pt1 | contig 30810 bp, 34 predicted proteins | sample TARA_B100000686 | Tara Oceans TARA_B100000686 (sample SAMEA2622733) | marine metagenome | biome: marine biome (ENVO:00000447); feature: marine epipelagic mixed layer (ENVO:xxxxxxxxx); material: "saline water (ENVO:00002010), including plankton (ENVO:xxxxxxxx)" | depth 150 m | reverse complement strand
TTTCTTCCGCTTTGCGCTTTTTCTCCGCTTCGGCTTTTTTCTTCTTCTCTTCGATTCGGCGCTTTTCCCGCTCTATCGCGGCAAGGTCTATCGCCTTGGCTTGGACCGGTTTCGCCGGCGCAGGCGTGACGGCGCGGGGTTGAATTAGGAGACTGACACCGAGCAACGCACCAAAGGCAATGTGGATAACGACCGCGTAAATGAAGGCCCGCACAGGGGTGCCAACGTTTCGCGAAGTGCGGCGCACTGGCAATCAGTTATCGAGGGAATCGGTTACCAACCCAACCCCGGGGACGCCGGCCTGCTGCAGCAACACCATTGCCTGCACCACGGCGTCGTAACGCACACTCTTGTCTGCGCGTACGAGAAATTCGGTCTCGGGGCTATTGCGCATCACAATATCGGCTTTGATTCGAATCTCTTGAAGCGTCTGGATCGGTTCCGGATTATCGTTGATGAAGTACTGCTCATTTTTATCAACATGGACAACAAAAGGCTCAGCGCTCTTTTCCGAAACGGCTTTTGCACTCGCCTGGGGCAATTCGACGCTAACTCCCTCCATCAGCAAAGGGGCAGTCACCATAAAGATCACAAGCAATACCAACATGACGTCGATATACGGGACCACATTGATCTCACTCATCTGGCGTTTGTGGCGACGTGGACGCATGCGGTGACCTTGTCCTTATCCGCGCCGGCGGCCACTGACCGCTTGTCGGTTAACGATACTCGCGAATTCTTCAACGAACACGTCATAACGGGCGATCAAGGACTCCGCTCCAGCCGAGAACCGGTTGTAGGCAATCACCGCGGGAATCGCCGCAAACAGCCCCATCGCAGTAGCAATCAGGGCTTCAGAAATACCCGGTGCCACCGTGGCAATAGAGACACTCTGCAGTGCTCCCAAGGACCGGAACGAGTTCATGATCCCCCAGACCGTACCGAAGAGTCCGACATAGGGACTGGTTGATCCCACTGTGGCGAGGAACGGCAGACGGGCTTCAAGCGCCTCGATCTCCCGGCTGAGCGCAACACGCATCGCACGTTGTACCCCCTCGATCAGATCAGTTCTCTCAACGGAAGCATTACCTGCGAGGCGGCTGTATTCACGATACCCGGCAACAAAAACGCTGGTCATTCCAACCGGCTCTTCCCCGCTTTCGGTGCAGCGACGGTACAAACCATTTAATTCTCCGCCCGACCAAAACTCCGCCTCAAAATCATCCGCCTCCTGGCGTAGTCTCTTGAGCGTATTGGCTTTGGTAAAGATCACAGTCCAGGAAACCAGGGATGCCGCGACCAGAATCAGCATCACCAACTGCACTAGCAGGCTGGCCTGCAAAATCAGATCGAGAATCGACAGCGACTCATTACTGACGGCAATTTTCACAGCTTCGTTCATGGGGTGTTTTTCTCTTCTTGAATAAATGACGGCAACGTACAAGGCCGCATGGAGAGCGACTCAACGCAGGCAAGCCGTATCTCGCCCGTGCAGAGCACCTTGTCGGCAGATGCCACCTGCTGACGCAAAGTGACGCTGGCTGGCCGCCGACGAATTACTTCGACAGACACATCCAATACCTCTCCAAGATACGCTGGCTGGAGAAAGACGAGATTAGCGGAACGGACGACAAACATCTTATGTGCCTGCGCTGCAAGTTCTCTGAGATCAATACCATAGTGTCGCAACCATTCGGTACGCGCCCGCTCCATGAATTTAAGGTAGTTCGCGTAATACACGATCCCACCCGCGTCAGTATCCTCATAGTACACCCGTACTGGCCAGACAAAGACTGAAGCGTCCGTCATCAGTTCGACAGCCCCGGGAATTTCAGGGTCCACACCCTATCGCAAATTGCCGGCACGCCGGTGGCGGGCAGATGAGCATTTCCTGACCTTTTCATGTCAGTCCGAACCGTTCTCAGCTCCGAAAAGACCCGCTTGGGGTGTATCCTGGTTAGGTGCTTTCAGGCCAAAATGGCGATAAGCCGTGGCCGTTGCTGTTCGTCCGCGCGGGGTACGCATCAGGAATCCGGATTGGATGAGGAACGGCTCTACCACATCCTCCAAGGTGCCGCGCTCTTCTCCGATGGCTGCCGCAAGGCTTTCAACGCCCACCGGACCTCCATCAAACTTTTCCATGATGGCCAGCAACAGCCGCCGGTCCAATGCGTCCAGTCCGAAACTGTCCACCTCAAGAAGATCCAGGGCCTCATTCGCCATGGTGCCGCCAATCACGCCATCCGCCTTGACTTGGGCAAAATCGCGAACCCGACGCAAAAGCCGGTTTGCAATACGCGGTGTCCCGCGGCTGCGCTTGGCGATGGCTTCGATGCCGTCGTTCTCACTAGTGAGGCCCAGAATCCGCGCGGACCGCTCAACAATCAAGGCCAGTTCATCACTTGGATAGAACTCCAGACGCTGCACAATACCGAAACGGTCACGCAAGGGTGACGTCAGCAATCCTGCCCGCGTCGTGGCGCCCACCAGCGTGAAGGGAGGGAGATTCAGTTTTATCGATCGCGCGGCTGGGCCCTCCCCAATCATGATATCGAGCTGATAGTCCTCGAGGGCCGGATACAAGATCTCTTCAACCGCAGGACTCAAGCGGTGAATTTCATCAACAAACAGCACATCGTGGGGCTCGAGATTGGTCAGGATAGCGGCAAGATCGCCCGCCTTTTCCAGCACGGGCCCTGACGTCTGGCGCAGGCTGGCTCCCATCTCGTGAGCCAAAATATTTGCCAGGGTCGTTTTGCCCAGACCCGGCGGACCAAACACCAGAACGTGATCTAAGGCTTCAGCCCTTCCCTTGGCGGCGGCAATAAAAATACCTAACTGCTCGCGCACCTTGGGCTGACCAATGAATTCATCCAGCGTCAGCGGCCGCAGACTCCGGTCGATAGCCCGGTCCTGAGTCGAGTCGTCATCTGCGCTGGGATTGATCAACGGATCGTGTTCGCTCATGACGGCTCCCGGGATAACCCTTTAAGTGCTTCACGGATAAGGGTTTCCACCGCAGGGGTCCCGTCGGCTTCCACTGCCCGCACGGCACGATTGGCCTCGTTTTCGCGGTACCCCAGCGCCATCAGAGCGCTGACAGCATCCTGTTGCGGCGTCAAGGGAACGCCGGATGCATCAGGACCTGCCCCGGCGACCGCTTCGAGCCGGTCGCGAAGCTCAATCACCAGACGTTCCGCGGTCTTGCGCCCGATTCCCGGCACTCGAGTCAACTGGGCGATATCACCGCCCGCTACGCAAGCTGTCAGATCATCCGCAGTTAACCCCGAAAGCAGAGCGAGCGCCACCCTCGGACCCACGCCACTGATTTTAAGCAGCACACGAAATACATCCCGCTGTCTTAGGTCGGCAAACCCAAAAAGCAGATGGGCGTCATCCCGGATCACAAGATGCGTGAATAGCGACACCTGCTCGCCTGCCGCCGGCAACTCATAAAAAGCAGTCATCGGCGCCTCAAGCTCATAGGCGACGCCGCCGACATCTACCATCAACTGAGGCGGATGCTTATATACCAACGTGCCGCTGATCTGTCCGATCACTGCTACAGTCCTTTTGACTTTTCGATTTGGTCCGCCGATCGGGCAACAGTCTGGCGTTGTCGCACTTCAGCATAATGAAGATGACAGATTGCGCACGCAAGCGCATCTGCCGCATCCTGAGGCGGCTTTCGATCCATGCCCAACAGGACTCTCACCATGTGCTGCACCTGTTCCTTGTTCGCACGGCCTGTGCCGGTGATTGCCCGCTTGATTTCGAGCGCACTGTATTCACTGATTTCTAATTCACTCTCAGCCAGTGCCAATAGCGCGCTTCCCCGTGCCTGCCCGAGCACCAGCGCTGATTGGGGATTCGCTGAGACAAACACTTTCTCAATGGCGCCACTTGCCGGATGAAAACGGTCTATCACGTCCCGGACCCGCTGATGAATTTCGACCAATCGTGATCCCAAAGAACCGGTTCCCGTGCGAACGCATTCACTATGAATATAGTGCAAAGACTGGTTCCGCGCCTCCACGACACCAATCCCTGTCACCCGGGAGCCTGGATCGATCCCGATGGTCCTCAAGGCTTCCGAAGGCATCGCTAAAGGGCCTAGGCGCTGAGAGCCGATTCCTCTGGGAAACTCGCGTTCGTAAATACTTCCTGTACGTCGTCGAGTTCCTCAAGAGCGTCGACCAACCGCATCACTTTCTCGGCGTCTTCATTGCTCACGGGGGCCTCATTGGAGGGTCTTTCAAGAACCTGCGCCAGTTCCGGTTCGAGCCCCGCACCCTTAAGCGCATCATTGACTGCGTCAAAAACGTCCGGCTCGGCAAGCACCTCAATCGAACCGTCGGCAACCGTTTCAACATCATCGGCGCCCGCGCCTACCGCAGCTTCCATCACGACTTCTTCGTCGGTTCCCGGCGCGAAAACAAACAACCCTGTTTTGCTGAAAAGATAGGCGACCGAGCCCTCTGTTCCGAGATTGCCGCCGTGCTTGCCGAAGAGATGCCGCACCTCTCCGACCGTACGGTTTCGATTGTCCGTCATACAGTCCACCAGAACCGCCACCCCACCGGGGGCATAGCCTTCATAACGGATCTCTTCATAGGACACCCCGTCCAATTCACCGGTGCCTCTCTTGATGGCCCGATCAACTGTGTCGCGGGTCATATTGGCCGACAGCGCCTTGTCTATTGCGCTGCGGAGCCTCGGATTGGATGCACTGTCCCCGCCACCTGCTCGGGCCGCTACCGTGATTTCACGAATCAGTTTAGTGAACAGCTTGCCGCGTTTCGCATCCTGAGCGGCTTTGCGAAACTTGATATTGGCCCACTTGCTATGCCCCGCCATTATTATCTTCTCCTAACCAGACATGCCCCGAAGCGCGACCTTCGAAGCCGTTTATCCTGCCATTACACCAGTTCTTGCGCTATCTGTGCGAGTGCCGCACGGTTCGTCCATGACCACAGGGATTCTGTTGCCACAGAGAGTCTTTCCCACCGGCTGAATTGATGCTCTGCGGGATTCAGTGTGACTTCGCAACGCTCGGGTAAACGCAGCGAAAAGACGTGCTCCAAATTCTCCGTGACCCCAGGACCGTAACGGTAACGATACTCCGGCAGGATATGAAACCGCTGAGCCAGCTGATGATTCCGCCAGCCCTCGTCCGCCTCAATGCCGGTCTCCTCGTAGAGTTCTCTGCGAGCCGCTGTCTCAGGCGTCTCAGCAGGGGACTTCAGGCTGCCGGTCACCGATTGCCAAAAGCCGCCGCCGACGCGTTGAAGCAGGAGTGTCTCGCCTGAGTCTGTGTAAACCACCACCAGAACAGACTCAGGCTGCTTGAAACCTGTAGGAGGTCGGAGAGGACTTGAGCTCAATCCGCTGTCTTACTGCCAGTCTGCGCAGTGCTCGAAAGTCGCAGCCCGAGTTCACGCATCTGCTCTGCATCTACTTCTCCGGGCGCGTCGGTGAGCAGGCACGATGCTTTTTGGGTCTTGGGGAAAGCGATGACATCCCGAATCGACTCCTCCCCCGCAACCATCGATACGATTCGGTCTATGCCAAATGCGATGCCTCCATGCGGCGGGGCACCATAACGCAGCGCGTCAAGCAGGAAACCGAACTGGGCTTTGGCCTGGGCTTCATCCAGGCCGAGCGCCTCGAAGACCTTCTGCTGAATGGCGCTCTGGTGGATACGAATAGAGCCGCCGCCGATTTCGGTCCCATTGAGCACAAGATCATAGGCACGCGACCGGACCAAACCCCGATCACTCTCAAGCAACGGCACATCCTCCGGATGCGGAGCGGTAAATGGGTGGTGCAGAGCAACCCATCGACCTGCCTCCGGATCCTCTTCGAGGAGCGGGAACTCCATTACCCAAAGCGGCCGCCAGCCTTCGGCGACAAGACCCAGATCATGTCCCAGTCGAATCCTGAGACCGCCCAGCGCATCATTGACGACACGAGCGCGATCAGCGCCGAAGAAAAGGAGATCTCCATCTTCTGCGCCTGATCGCTGCATCACCTGCTCGACAACATCATCAGGCAGGAACTTCAGGATGGGCGACTGCAGCCCATTTGTTCCGTCAGCAAGATGGTTCACCTTGATATAGGCAAGACCGCCGGCGCCGAACTGCTTGACGAACTCTGTGTAGTTGTCTATCTGTTGTCGACTGAGGGCCGCGCCGCCCGGTACCCGCAGCACGGCGACACGGCTGCCGGGCGTGGTTGCCGGCCCAGCAAACACCTTGAACTCCACCTCAGCCATTAGATCGGCAATATCGACCAGTTCGAGCGGGATCCGCAAATCGGGACGGTCAGTTCCGAAACGCTTTATCGCCTCAACATAAGTCAGGGTGGGCAGAGGCTCGGGCAGAGTAATCGACAGGACGCTCTCGAACACCGAACGCACCATCTCCTCCATGGTCGCCATGACGTCCCTCTCCTCGACGAAGGACATCTCGATATCCAGCTGGGTGAATTCCGGCTGACGATCCGCCCGAAGATCTTCATCGCGGAAGCATCGTGCGATCTGATAGTAGCGTTCGAAGCCCGAGACCATCAGAAGCTGTTTGAATAACTGCGGCGATTGGGGCAAAGCAAAAAACTGACCCGGATGAACCCGGCTTGGAACCAGATAATCGCGGGCCCCCTCGGGCGTGGACCGAGTGAGCACCGGGGTCTCCATCTCGACAAAATCGCGATCATCCAGGTATCCGCGCAGCGCACGAATCACCTGGTGCCGTAGGCGCAGGTTACGCTGCATGCGATCACTGCGAAGATCAAGATACCGATACCGCAGGCGCAAGGCCTCACCCGTATCGGGGTCCTCAATCGGGAACGGCAGTGGCTCAGCGCTATTGAGTACCGTGATCTCCAGACCGAGCAGTTCAATCTCACCCGTTGGCAGATCGGGGTTTACCGTCCCTTCCGGGCGCAACCGGACGCGGCCCACTACCTGCAGCACATATTCACTACGTACGGATTCGGCAACCGCAAACTGCTGCTCCCGATCGGGATCAAAGACCACCTGCACCAAACCACTGCGGTCGCGCAGGTCAATAAAGATGACACCGCCGTGATCTCGCCGCCGCTGAACCCAACCGCACAGTCGTACCTCACGGTCTACCGAAGCGGCATCCAGATCGGCACAAAGACAGTCACGCTGTTCACTCATGAAAAATTACTCCGGTCTTCAAACCGGGCCGATGGGTTTCCCGCTCAGGCGGAATCAGAAGCCGAAGAACCAGGCTTGCCGCTTGAGGACTTGCTTGAGGAAGTTGATGCGCTGACAGATTTATCCTTCTTTCCAGAACTGCCAGAATCACTCCCTGAATCGCTGGACGACCCGCTTGCGGACTTGGCGTCTTTTTTATCTGCTTTATCCGCTTTATCTGCCTTCTCCACGGGCTTTTTCTTATCTGAATTCTTGAAATCTGTCTCGTACCAGCCTGTTCCCTTCAATCGGAACGCGGCTGCAGACACCTGCTTGCGCAATGCCGCCTCGCCACACTCGGGGCAGAAAACCAAAGGCTCATCAGACAATTTCTGTAAAGTCTCAAGATAATGACCACATTGATCGCAGACGTACTCGTAGATGGGCATGGGTGGATTCCAACAAAGAAAGTATCTAAAACCAGGTAACTGCAGGCGGCTTCCGCCATAGGCAGCGCAACGGGCAATTATACCCTGACCGTGGACCTGACTTTAAGGATCATGGCCGGCCTCTTTGCTGAATAGCCTGACCCGAGCGCCCGCCAGCATCTGGGCGAGGTGGTGGCGAATCAACCACAAACAGACCAGTGACGGCAGCACCATCACCGCCGTAATCACGAAAAATATCCCCCAATCACCGTTCAGCCAATCCACCAGCGCCCCTGAACTTGAAGCAAACAAGGTTCGGCCCGCCGTGCCGATGGAGGCAAGCAGGGCATATTGGGTTGCGGTGTAAGTTCGGTCCACCAGCATGGAGATAAACGCAACAAAAGTCACTGTCGCAAATGCCCCGGCGAGATCATCCATGATGACGGCGAACGCAAACATCGGCGCAGACTTGCCGGACCAGGCCAGCAGGGAGAACAACAGGTTGGTCAGCGCCATCAGAATACCGGCAAGGAACATGGCGCGGACCAAGCCCATCCGGACGGCAAAAAGCCCTCCAAGCAGAGTAAACGCAACCGTCGTCACCCAGCCGATGCCCTTAGAGTAAAGCGCGATATCTGCCTTGGAAAACCCGATCTCCTTATAAAAGAGGATCGACATCCGGCCCAGAAACGCCTCGCCGATCTTAAAAAGGAAGATAAAGCCAAGAACCGCCATGGCTATGGCCAACCCATTGCGACGGAAGAAACTTGCCAGCGGGCCAATCAACGTCGTGCCCAACCATGTCACGATCCCGGCAATAACACCGCCGAAATTGAGCCTGGACCGCAAGGCGTTCTCGTCTTCTGCCTGGGCCTGGGTCCGTGCCGCTGGAGGCGCTTCAGGCACAGCCATCAGCGCAATGTTGCACACGACCACCACCGCGCCCAGGATCAAAAATGTGGATTGCCAATAATTGATGATTCCCGCGTGTTGCAATGTTTCTGCCGTCACGAGTGCCGCAACGCCGCCCAGTTTGTATCCCGTCCACCAGCCCACGACCGCCACCGCTGCGCCTGCCGCCATCGCTGCGCTTTCATTGGGGTCCACCTGCTCAATCCGGAGCGCGTCAATGGTGATGTCCTGGGTCGCTGAAGCAATCGCGATGATGAGAGCGATAACAATGACTCCCTGAAGGTTGGCCACCGGATCAACGATGCTCCAGAGAGCGAGACAGATCAGGATCACCACCTGCAAGGTCACAATCCATGCGCGCCGGTGTCCCAGGCGTGCCGTCAGGAGCGGTATCTGAATCCGGTCAATCAGGGGCGCCCAGAGGAAATTGATCGCGTAAACCCCAAAGATCAGCCCGGCCCAGCCGATGGTTGTCCGACTGAGGCCGTCCTCCTTGAGCCAAAGCGTTAAAGCACTGCCGATCAGTACCCACGGAAATCCGCTGATCAGACCGAGCAGTGCGATCCGCGCCATCCTCCGGTCAAGATAAATGCTGAAGGTTTGCGCGAAAGAGGCTGGGCTCCCGGTATTTTGCCCGTCGGAATTCATCGAGGGCTTCCGGTTAGGATTTGGTTCTAAGCCAGCGATCGCTGACGCGATAATCAATGATCAACGGCGCATGGTCCGAGAAGCGCTCATCCTTGAATATCCGCGCCGCTTGCGCCCGTTTGGCGATCGTCGGCGTCGCGATCTGGTAATCAATCCGCCAACCGACATTCTTGGCCCATGCCTGGCCGCGATTTGACCACCACGTGTACTGATCCTCCCCGGGCTCAACCTTGCGGAAAACATCGACCATGCCGCCATCCTCAAACCACCAATCCATCCAGGCACGCTCCTCAGGCAGGAAGCCGGAATTTTTCTGGTTGCCGCGCCAGTTTTTGATATCGATATTCTTATGCGCGATGTTGATGTCTCCGCAAATGATGTACTCGCGGCCACTTGCGGCAAACTTCTTCAGAAGCGGCTTTAACCGCTCCATGAGATCATATTTGAATTCCTGGCGAACTTCGCTACTGGAACCTGACGGCAGATAAAGCGACACCACACTGAGCCGCCCATAGTCCGCCTGCACCCAGCGGGCTTCACTGTCGAAGTCCGCCCAGCCCAAACCTTCCTGAATCCGGTCAGGCTTTTTTCGACAGTAAAGGGCAACCCCACTGTAGCCCGGCTTTTCGGCGTCAACGTAGCAGTGGGTGTAACCCTGGGGGAAGTAACACTCATCGGTGCGCTGAAACGGCTGGATCCGTGTCTCCTGAAGACAGACAAAATCCGCTTCTTGCGAGGGTAACCAATCAAAGAAGCCCTTTCGGGCGGCCGCACGAATACCGTTGCAGTTTAGGGTTATGATCCGCATGTTGCGCGATACCGATGAATGATCAGGTGGTGAAATGTCCCGAGCAAATGAGCGTGAACATGCTTTCCTGCAGTTTGCCCTGGAGACCGGGGTGTTGCGCTTCGGAGAGTTTACCCTCAAATCCGGACGAGTAAGTCCTTACTTCTTTAACGCTGGCCTATTCAACAGCGGGGCGAAACTCTCGCGGCTGGCTGCTTTTTATGCCGCGGCCCTCGCGAACGTTGAGCCAGAACCTTTCATGCTGTTTGGGCCTGCTTATAAGGGTATTCCCCTGGCCTCGGCAACCGCCGCGGCCCTCGCCGATCATCATCAACGGGATGTGCCCTTTGCCTTCAACCGTAAAGAAATAAAGGACCACGGAGAGGGAGGCCAACTCGTCGGCGCCCCCCTTCAGGGAGACGTTGTGATCGTGGATGACGTGATCACCGCGGGCACGTCCATCCGCGAGTCGGTTGACCTCATCCACTCGGCAGGCGCCCAGGCTGCCGCTGTAATGATCGCACTTGATCGAGAAGAGGCTGTCACTGAGGAAGGTGATTCAGCCATCGCCCATGTTGCCAAAACCTTTGGCCTCAGGGTGCACACACTCGCGCGCTTCTCGACCTTGCTCGAGTTCCTGTCAGATCGTCCGGATCTTGCGCCCCATCTGGACACGCTTCACAGATATCAGGCCCAATATGGACTGACTACTCCGCCGGAGTGAACTGGAAGGTCTGTCCCCCGACTGATGCCTCGTACATCAAGCCGCCTATTGCGAGCGTAAATATTGCCACCCCGCCCGAATACGCTGCATCCGCAGAAGCCCCGGCAGTTGCCGCTACCGCAGAAACTTGCGCGCTGAATTCCATCTTTTCGCTCTTGAACCGATCAAGCGCATCTTTCTCGCCGAAAAAGATCACCTCTGAATAGGCCTGACCTCCCAGCTGAAGGCCATAGGTCACTTGCGCAAGCGACGCGTCGCCGATGTACTTGCCTTTCTCATAAACCTGGCCGGAGCCATAAGCGCCGCCCACACCGATCGCGCCCTTATAGATCTTGGGAAACACCGCATAACCATGGGCGCTGTCAAAAAACTTCTGAAGCCCCGGGTCTTGCTCAAGGAAACTCTCAATCGTCGCCTGCACCTCTTCTGTGGAGGTCGGCTTCTTTTTATCCGGATTCCATCCCGCCGCAACAGGCGTTATCGCCTGACAGAGCATCAGCGCCACCCCTGTTGTGAATGCGATTGCTTTGTTCATGTTCACGCATACCCCCAGTCTTTGTGATTTGATTGCTATTTCCGCGAGGCGGGAACTCACCCTCGCCTCTCCGGTGGCTAAGGATTCTTACTGATTCAACCTAAAATTGCTATTGATTCACTCTTGGGCGGCATGTCGGCCTGCCGCGAGGGCTCGGACAGAGAAATAAAACACCTTAAAGTCGCGATCGGCTTTTTCGAATAACCCGGCAAAGAGGTCAATGTCGTCATGATAGGAACCCACCGAGGCAAGTTTTGCGTTGTTGAGCCCCTCTTCAAACCAGCCATCCCAGTTGCTGACCAAACTTTCCTTACGCAAATTACGATAGTTCTCGACCAACTCATCCAACATCATTCTTTTCTGTAGCCGCATGTCCACCTGGGTAATGGACCTTGCGTAAAGTTCCTTTAAAGCGAGGCGCGTATCCCGAATGAGGTTAGCTGTCTTATCGTAACGTGCAGCATCCGCCTTGAACTCTTCGAGGGCCGCTGTCCTGCCTGAGTCGGTCAGCCACTGCTCTACCCCGACCCGAGCCACAAAGGTGGCAAACGATTCATTAAACGTTGTGTCGCCAGGAATAAATAGCAATTCATGTGCGAGTTCATGAAAAATGAGTTCCGCAAGTTGTGTATCCGGATAATGCAGCACCGAACTCACCACCGGATCGGCGAACCATCCGAGCGTAGAGTAAGCCGCGACCGGGCCTACTGCCGTCTCATACCCTCCGGATTCCAGCCCTTCGACAAAAGCGAGAGCGTCCGCTCGATCAAAGTAGCCCTGATAGGCCATACACCCGGTGATGGGATGACAAAAAAGCTTTGGCTCAGTTGAAAACTCCTCCGCCGCGACCACACTCCATAAAACAAAATCGCGGCCGATATCGGTGAACCGTCTGTAACTGTCGGTTGCGGGCAAAAAAAGCTCGCTTTCAGCGTAGTCGCGAACACTCTCCACAAAACGCAACCGATCACGCAGATGGTGCGATGTTTTAGGGTCACGAATCACCTCGTCGATCGGCCTGCTCTGCCAAAGCAGGGCTGATTGTCCAACTGCCGCCTGGGTGTAATAGGCGACGCCTTGGCAACCACTCAGGCAAACCATTGCGAAACACCAAAGCACGGCGTGCGAGCATCGACTCAATGAAAAATCTCCTCTTCTGACCGCGTCAAGACCGGTTTGTAGTTTAGGCAATTCTCGCTATATTTATGTTGGAAACTGAAGAACTATCTTGAGAGTTGCGCTTTGAATACAGACCTATCCTCCAAAAGTGATCTGGCCGAACGCTTCCACCGTGACGGGGTTGCACTTATCCGAAACGCTGTCGATGACTCGTGGGTGAGACTCTTAAAAGAAGGTCTGGACAAGCATGTCGAAGCGCCGACCGTCCGGGGCCGGATCTGGGATCGGGACGATCAGGGAAGAACGTGCTTTTATGACAGCCAGGCATGGCAGCAGATACCTGAATACCAGAAATTTATTGAGCAATCGCCTATCGCGTCTATTGCGGGGCAACTGCTCAATACGCGACGGGTGAACTTTTTTTTCGATGCGGTCTTTGTCCGCACCCCAGGGGCACAGTTTCGCACCCCTTTTCATCAGGACGAGCCTTACTGGTCCGTGAAAGGATTTGATACCTGCTCCATCTGGATGCCTCTGGTCGCCGTCGAGAAGACAAGCGCTCTGGAGTTTGTGCGAGGCTCACATCGCTGGCCGCAGAAATTTCAGCAAACCAACTTCGGCGCCTTGACGCAGGATACCCGCGACCAGCGTCAGGAAGTCACGGACAAGGATTACGAACCCTTCCCCGATATCGAAGGCCGTCGAGAGGATTACGAGATCCTGAGTTGGGATATGGCGCCCGGGGACTGTGTTGCCTTTAATGGCCGGATTATTCACGGCGGCTCGGGCAACCTTGCCCCGGATCGGGATCTCAAGGTCTTCAATACGCAATGGCTAGGCGACGATGTCCGCGTCTGCTTTAGAGAGGAAGGAATGGACCCGGATCATTCTGCCGTGATGCGTGAACAGGGGCTTGAACATGGAGACCGGATCGGCACGGATCTCTATCCCGAATTCCGGGTTTAACTCAACGATCCTTATCCCTCGCATAGGCACGTCCTGGCAGGTCGTGCCACAGATAGCGTTTTTGTCCCCGAACCTGATAGGGTTTCAGATTCGCCATCTCACTTCCTAAATTTCCGGAGCCTTCTGTGGCAGCAAAACAACCCAATCTGCTTTTCATTCAGGCAGACCAACTCAAGCCCCAGGTACTTCCGATGTACGGCGGACCTGCCCTCACCCCGCATCTGTCCCGACTGGCGGATAGCGGTGTTACCTTCGACAACGCTTATTGCAACTTCCCCCTGTGCGCTCCATCCCGGTTCTCAATGCTCTCGGGCATGCTGGCAAGCAAGATCGGCGCTTACGATAACGGTGCGGAATTTCCGGCGCACCTTCCCACCATGGCCCACTACTTGAGGCTTGCCGGCTATCGCACCAGTCTCTCGGGTAAACAGCATTTTGTCGGGCCCGACATGCTGCACGGATTTGAAGAGCGCCTGGTACCCGAACTTTATCCTACGGATTTTTCCTGGACGCCGAGTTGGGAAGAACTGCGCATGGACTCCAACAACAACGCCAGTGGTGTGATTCGTTCCGGGGTATGCAAGCGCAGCGTTCAGATCGATCACGATGAAGCTGTCTTTTATCGTGCAAAAGCCAAACTGCATGACTTTGCTCGCATGGACGATGCGCCCTTTTTCCTGGTCGCCTCGTTCACCCATCCGCATGAGCCGTACTACGCGCTGCAGGAATATTGGGATCTTTATCGGCACGACGACATTAGCCTGCCTGATACACCTCTCCAGCCTGAGGAAGCTCGCGAGCTGCACACCACTCGCATGCTCCACCACGCTATGCTGATTGACAGCGGCATCACCGAAGAACACGTCAGAACAGCAAGACACGGCTATCTCGCCAACGTTTCCTATTTCGACGATATGGTGGGCGGCCTGATCAAGACTTTAGAGGACACCGGACTGCTGGAGAACACGGCGATTGTGGTGACGGCCGATCACGGCGACATGCTCGGCGAACACGGACTCTTCTATAAGAAGCATTTCTTCGAGGACTGTATCCGGGTGCCGCTCATCCTCCACTGGCCCGAACGATTTGGCGCAAGCCATCAATCCCGTCCGAGCTCCCTGGTGGATCTTCTTCCGACTCTGTGCGATCTCGCAGGTCTGGCGCTTGAAGATCACGCGCCTCATCCGCTTGATGGGCAAAGCCTTGTCAGCGCCTGTGAGGGCGCCGACACGAGTACTGCTGTGCCCGTTTATGCCGAGATCACATCAGAAGGTGTTCCGAAACCCATGTTTATGGTTCGAAAGGAGCGCTACAAACTGCTGAGTGGTGGAGACGCTCCGCCTGTCTTGTTTGATCTCGTCAATGATCCACATGAACGCAGCAATCTTGCTTCGGATCCAGCACACGCTGACGGGCGGCATGACCTGGAAGCGCTAACCCAGGCCCAATGGGATTCCGATACGCTGCAGACCCTGATCACCATTAGCCAGCGTCAGCGCCGGCTGGTTCATGCCGCACAGCAAAAGGGGAAATCCCCAAACTGGGAGCACCAAACAGAGGATGCGACGACACCGTGGATTCACCGCGGTCCGGAAGGCTATAACGACTGGGCCTGGAAAGGCATAGACGACGCGTAATTCCGCCTTGGTGAGACCTCTGGCTCGGCATAAAATCCAATGCTAATGCTGCCATCCAACTCGGACCTGACGTCGACATGGCCGATCCTTGTGACTTTCTTGAATGCTATCTGGTCGGTGGAGCCGTAAGAGACGCTTTACTGAATGAAACCGCCGGTGATCGCGACTGGGTGGTCATCGGGGCAAGTCCGGAAGACATGCTGGAGCGGGGATTTCAGGCGGTCGGCAAAGACTTCCCGGTTTTTCTGCATCCCGTCTCGAGGGAGGAATACGCGCTTGCTCGTCGAGAACGTAAGACGGGACCCGGCTATACAGGCTTCGCGACCGAAAGCGGCTCGGATGTCACGCTCGAGGAAGACCTGTCGCGTCGCGACCTCACGGTGAACGCCATGGCGCAAGATCCTGACGGAGGCTTGATTGACCCCTTCGGCGGCGCGCAGGATCTCAATAACGGCATCCTGCGCCATGTCTCAGACGCCTTTGTTGAAGATCCGCTCAGGGTGCTGCGGGTCGCGCGCTTTGCAGCCCGGTACGCTAGACGCGGCTTTGCGGTTGCCCCTGAAACGGTTGATCTCATGCGCAGGATCAGCGCGTCCGGCGAGTTGGCTTCCCTTGTTCCCGAACGGATCTGGCAGGAAACCTGCCGCGCCCTGGGTGAGGCAGACCCCAGTGAATTTATCCGCGTGTTGCAACGGTGTGATGCCCTTGCCTTCATCTTTCCTGAAATTTCGGCTCTGCAGGGTGTACTACAAAATGTCGAACATCATCCAGAGGGCGATGCGTTTGTGCACACGCTAATGGTGCTGGATGCCGCAACGAAAATCTCTCAGGAAAAAGAGGTTCGCTTTGCCGCCCTGGTGCACGACCTGGGCAAAGCCAAGACGCCCCAAAAAGAGTGGCCGCGTCATATCAAACACGAACACCGGGGCATCACTATCGTCAATGCACTTTGTGACCGGCTGCGCGTCCCCAGTAACTATCGTGAACTGGCGCTCCTCGTGACGCGAGAGCACCTACTCATGCATCGGCTTGCGGAACTGCGTCCTGAAACCGTACTGAAACTCCTGAATCGCCTGGATGGATTTCGACGTCCTGAGCGGCTTGATTCTTTTTCGACCGCATGCCGTGCCGATGCCGCAGGCCGAGGCGACGGCACAATCGGGAACTACCCGCAGCAACCACTGTTGGAGAACTACCTCGCGGCCGCAAAGGCGGTGGATCTGTCTGACCTTGCAGATTCACCTCATGACGGCAGGGCACGCAAAAAAATGGTTGAACAGCGCCGTCTCGATGCGATCAGCGAAATTCATCAAAACCGTCAGGCGGTCTGCTAGCTCAACCGGTTACCAGAACAGGATCAGCAGTATGCTGCCCAGCGCAATCCGGTAGAGCACAAACGGCGTCATGCCCACACGGCTGATAAACCTCAGAAAAAGTGTGATCACGGCCCACGCGCTCAAAAAAGCAACGGCCATCCCCAGAGCAAAAAGATTCCAAACGACGGCATCTTCAGATTGCATCAGGGAGACAGCTTTAAAACAGCCTGCCGCGGCAATAATGGGAATCGCCATGAGAAAGGAAAATCGTGCCGCCGCCTCACGGGATAACCCAAGCATCAACCCCGCCGTGATCGTAATGCCGGAGCGTGATGTTCCCGGGATCAAAGCCAGCGCCTGAAACACGCCAATCAACACAGCATGCTTGAATCCCAGATCACTCAGTGCCCTGGCCTCTGATCGATACCGATCGGCCCACCAGAGCAAAACCGCAAATCCGATCGTCGACGCTGCAATAACGAGTGGATGACGCAGCAATAGCTCTACTGTTTCATTAAGGAAAAAGCCAACCACCACTGCCGGCATCGTTGCCGCAATGAGCAACCAGCCCATGCGGCTTTCTTCGGTTTTTCCACCGCTACCCCATTGACCCAGCCAGCCTGCCACGATGTCGACAAGGTCTCGCCGCAGATAGGCCACAACCGCACCGAGTGTCCCCACGTGGACCGCCACATCAAAGGCCAGCCCCTGGTCCGGCCAATCCGCCAGAATGGGCAACAGAACAAGATGTGCAGAACTCGACACCGGCAGGAATTCAGTGAGGCCCTGCACTAGTGCGAGCCAGAATGCCTGGCCGGAATCAATCATAACGATCCACTTCGGTCGCGCAATCTGAATCCCTGCAATGGCTTGTCTGCCTGCTTGCCGAATGCCATCACCTTGAAGGCTTCGCCCATCTGCGAAGGCAAGATCAACTCTTTGACCTCGGCGGCTGTTTTCAGGATTTGTTTCTCATCATCGTTTGGCTGTGGCGCAGCAAGCTCCAAAAGTCCGAGCCCCAAAAGATACGCTTCCTGGCTCGTATAACCCAGGACCTCAAGGCCGCATTCACGGCCGGCATCTGCAAGCGCTGAAAAATTCACGTGAGACGTCACGTCCTGTATTCCAGGATAAATCAAAGGATTATTATGCGCCTGATGCTGATAGTGACACCGCAAGGTCCCTTCTGAACGCTGCGGCAGATAGTACTCCGCCGCCGGAAAGCCGTAGTCGATCACCAGCGCGACACCCCGCTGCAAAACAGATGCCAATGCGCCCATCCATGCCTTGGCCCGGGGGCATCTTTCGGAAATATAGCCGTCGGTTAATTGATATTCGCGTACGATATTCATCGTCGATTCATCATCGCTTAGGTTGTCTATCCATTCCCAGGTGAAACCGTCTCCGTCAATACACACGCCGGCCCTAAAAGGCTTGCCATTAACGACTTGGAACCGGGTGACGGGAAATGCATCTACCACTTCATTTGCGAGAATCACTCCCTCGAGCGGTGCCTCGGGCATCCGCTCAAGCCATTCGATGTTGAACCCGCGCTGGTTGGCAATCGGCTCAAGCCGTTGCCGTTGACGCTCACGAAGATCCGGACTGATCTCCAAAATACAGTACCTTTTTGGCAATTGATCCAACGCTGACAATGCCTCAATCAGGCTAACCGCCAGTGCTCCACTTCCGGCGCCGAATTCCAGCACACACGCTTCTTCTACCGACGCCAAGACCGGTCCCACCTCCCGGGCAAGGCATTGTCCAAAAAGCGGGCCTAATTCCGGAGCCGTTACAAAATCTCCTCCGGGACCGAACTTACGGCTGCCCGCCGCGTAGTAACCCAAACCAGGCGCATACAGCACCGCTTCCATATATTCATCAAAAGGCAGCGCACCCCCGGCCTTATCGATTCGCTCCCGGACATAAGAGGCCACTGCGGCGCTATGGCGGGATGCTGACGCATCCGGCTGCCCCAATTTGGGCTCAATGACTTCGGAGGGACACATCAATGACTCACTTTATCGATCTGACCGAGGCGTCATTTTACTGTGGTAAGAACTTGACCAACATAGATCAGCAAGCTTTGCTTCTAGCGATCTCTGATACAGTAAACATTAACGTCACGCCAGTCTTGGTAACGTCTGGCTATATTTTTTTGGCCTTATTCAATGACCAACCCTCAACACTCCCTCAATTCAAAAGTCGCTCTGATTACGGGCGGCGCCAAGCGTATTGGAGCTGCGATCGCGACCACCCTGCATGCTGCGGGCATGGATCTTGTTATTCACTTTCGCCGCAGTGCTGCTGAGGCACAATCACTTGCGGATGCACTGAACGATACGCGCCCCAATTCGGTGGTTTTGGTAAAGGGAGATCTTGAAAAATCAGAAGACAGCACAGTGCTTGCACAACAGGCGATAGAGGCCTTCGGTCGCATGGACGCTTTGATCAATAACGCATCGGCGTTTTTCCCCACCCCCATTGGCGAGGTCACAAACGATGACTGGGAGGCATTGATGGGGGTCAACCTCAAGGCGCCGTTCTTTCTATCCCAGGCATGCGCAAAGACGCTGACATCAACACATGGGGCAATCATCAATCTGACAGACATCTATGCGGATCGGCCTTTACCTCATCATCCGGTCTATTCCGCGAGCAAGGCGGGACTGGTTGCCCTGACGCGGTCCCTCGCTCAGGAACTGGGGCCCAACGTTAGAGTCAATGCGATCGCGCCCGGAGCGATTATCTGGCCCGAGTCCAACGATTCTGAGGAAAATCAGAATGAAATCATCCGGCGCACACCGCTGGGCCGGTTGGGCGACCCGCAGGACATTGCCGATACGGTTAAGTTTTTGCTGCGTGACGCTCCGTTTATCACGGGACAGATCATCAACGTCGATGGAGGTCGATCAGCCAGACCATAGGCTCGGCTTCTTAGCAGCCCAAAACAACTAGGCTAAGGCTCTCGCCTTGATCCCGCGACATCGCTTCCCATAGTTCGCGATAGGTCGCACCCTTTGCCGGATGGTGTCGATCCGGCCAGATCAGGCTGAGCGGTTTAAGTACATGAGCGCACTCGAGGATCTCATCACGCGGGATGTTTACGCCCTGGGAATAGAGGATTTCATCTCCGTAGAGTAAGACATCGATGTCCATCTCCCGGGAGCCCATGCTCTCACCGATCCGGACTCTGCCCCGCTGGGCTTCGATTTCACGCAACTGCAGTACCAGCTCAGCGATCTCAAGATCCGTTTCAAAAGCGGCCGCAAGATTGTAAAACGCCGGCCCCTCAAACCCGACCGCGGCACTTTCAAAGACGGCGGAGAATATCGCGTCTGGGTAAAGCGACCTTATCGTCTCCACTGCCGCACGAATATTTGACTCGCGATCCAGATTGCTGCCAAGGCTGACTGCGACTTCGGGCACTTACTACTGACCGCGCTCGATGTCGACGCCCACATCCCGCGCGCCCGTGACTGCACCCCGTTTATTGATTCGGACCCGGCACCAGGGGACACCGAACTCATCCTGAAGCAAGCCCGCGATGCCTTCCGCAAGGGTCTCAACCAGATTAGCCTGCGTTTCGACGACAAACGCGTTCACGCGTTTCGCCACATCCTTGTAACTCAACGTGTCTTCAAGTGCATCGGAACTTGCCGCAGCGCTTATATCCCAGCCCATTTCAAGATCAATAATCAGCTTCTGGGTAATCTGGCGCTCCCACTCCCACACGCCAATCACACACTCCACTTCCAGACCTTGTACAAAAATCTTATCCAACCCTTCTCTCCTTAGTGTCCGGGCAACCCGATAAAGCGCCAGGCTTGCCTGACGCTCAGTTTATACTTTAGCCGCGACTGACCCAACTGCCTGCGCCCCTCATGGAATACCTGATTTTCGCGATTGCTGGATACCTGCTGGGCTCTGTCTCCAGTGCTGTCGTGGTATCGCGGGCGATGCATCTGCCCGATCCGCGTTCTGAAGGCTCAGGGAATCCGGGCGCCACCAACGTGCTGCGCCTTGGCAATAAAGTCGGGGCCGGATTGACCCTGGCCGGCGATATTCTGAAAGGCGTGTTGCCCGTACTTATTGCCCGTTGGCTGTCCGAAGACCCGCTGACCGTCGCGCTGGCAGGAACCAGTGCGTTTGTCGGCCACCTGTTTCCTCTTTTCTTTGGCTTTAAGGGCGGCAAGGGGGTTGCGACCGCGCTGGGCGTCTTTGCCGCGGTGAGCCTCCCCGTCTCGGGCGGACTTGCACTTACCTGGATGGTTACCGCACTGGTTTTTCGCTACTCGTCACTCTCAGCACTCGTCAGCGCCGTCAGTGCGCCGGTCTGGACCAGGTGGCTGCTAGCCGATCCGGTTTATACCGGGCTTGCGATTGTGCTCGGACTTATCCTGATATTGCGGCACTGGGGGAACATCCAGCGGTTGCTCAGTGGGACAGAATCAAAAATCGGCCAGTAGGCGCTAGGCTGCTGCACCAGAAAAAGGTGCGAGTTCCGTCAGGCTCCAACGGGGCCGGACCGAAAAATCGAGATCCTGTCGCTCGCCTGCAGCAAGCCGGATACAACCCGCATAGGCAATCATAGCGCCATTATCCGTACAGAATTCAAGTCTCGGATAGAACACTTCCTGGCCACGGTCTTCAGTCATAGAGCGAAGACGCTCTCGAAGCAGCAGGTTCGCACCGACCCCTCCCGCCACGATCAGACGGCGTCTTCCCGCCTGCTCCAGCGCTCGACGGCATTTGATCATCAACGTATCCACTGCCGCATCCTGGAAGGCACAGGCGACATCCGCGATAGCACCTTCATCAAGTTCCAGAGAGGCCACGGTGTTGCGGACGTAGGTCTTCAGGCCGCTGAAACTGAAATCCAAACCCGGCCGATCGGTCATGGGACGCGGAAATCGCCAACGCTCGGGATTACCCCTCTTAGCTGCCTTGGCGATGGCCGGACCTCCAGGGTAACCAAGACCCAGAAGTTTGGCGGTCTTGTCGAAAGCTTCGCCCACGGCATCATCCAGCGTACCGCCGAGGATCTGATAACGTCCGATCCCCTTCACATCGACGAGTAATGTATGCCCTCCCGATACGAGCAGCGCGACAAACGGAAACTGAGGGGGATTATCCTCCAGCATCGGCGCCAACAGATGGCCTTCCATGTGATGCACGCCCAGCGCTGGAACATCCCAGGCCCAGGCAAGACTGCGTCCAAGCGATGCGCCTACCAATAATGCGCCCGATAAACCCGGCCCGGCCGTATAGGCGACGCCTTCAATTCCATCGTCTGGCACCTCGGCTTCCTGTAAGGCTTTTTCCACCAACGGCATTAAAAGTTTGACGTGGTCACGCGCGGCAAGTTCCGGGACGACCCCGCCATAAAGCGCGTGCAGCTCAATCTGTGATGCAAGACAGTGTGACTTCAAACCCGCTTCGGTATCGTAGACGGCGACACCGGTATCGTCACAAGAAGTCTCTATTCCAAGAACCTGCATTTTTTAGCCTTCGGGAAGAAAAGCCCCATCAATAAATGAAGTTTTTCGGAGCCATATCGCCTGGATTATAAGATTCCGGCCATTCACCGCTCGGGGTGGCGGACAAAGCAAGCACGGCTAACGTGGTGATGGCGTCTTTTGAGAGAGATTCTGATGTGGGCACGGCGTGTACTTTCGAGCGGGATACAAGTAGAATACGCGCCCTTTTCGATTGCTTGGAGACAAGCCTATGCCATCAGTCAAAGTTCGGCCGGATGAGCCGTTTGACGCGGTCCTGCGCCGATTCCGCCGCGCCTGCGAAAAAGCCGGCGTATTCACCGAGTCACGCAACCGCGAATACTATGAAAAGCCCACCACCGTACGCAAACGCGCTGGTGCTGCTGCTGAAAAACGGGAAAAGAAGCGGCTGGCTCGTCAGAATCCTTCCAGGATGCGCGCCCACTAAGCGTTCTTAGTCTCCTGCCTGCCACAACGGCGTGGCACTTTTTATGACCACACTCAAAGACCGTATCACTGCGGACATGAAAGAGGCCATGCGTGCCAAAGAGGCCGTACGCCTTGAGGCAATCCGGCTGCTACGTGCCGCTATCCAGCGCCGCGAGGTCGATGAACGGATCGAACTGGATGAGGACGAAGTTCTTGCAGTCGTTCAGAAAATGATCAAGCAGGGTCGAGACTCGATCGAGCAGTTTGAAAAAGGCGGTCGTGACGATCTGGTTCAAAAAGAAGCGGCTACACTTGAAGTCCTGGAAACTTACCTCCCCGAGCAGTTGGACGAGAGCAAACTCGCCGCGCTGATTGATCAGGCCCTGACCGAGACTGGCGCACAAAGTATTCGCGACATGGGTAAAGTGATGGGATGGCTCAAACCGCACGTCCAAGGCCGCGCCGACATGGGTGCCCTCAGCGCATCCATCAAACAGAAACTCCCCGCCTAGAAAATTAAACCCGGCCAGGGCCTACGGGCTCAGGTTGTTCTGTATCGAAAGACCACGTAGAGCATCACGCTCAGCAGTATCAAGGCCACTGCTTGGTGCATCGCGCCTAATGCAACTGGCACAAACCAGAGAAGCGTACTGATGCCCAACGCCACCTGGATTGTCGCAACCCCAGCAAGCGTCAGCGTCGGTTTATGCAATGGTTGCAGCGCCTTGTCTTTCATCACCCGAATAACGAACACCAGTACCAGCGCGAAAGTGCTGATCGCCAACAGTCGATGGTTAAACTGTACGGTAGCGATGTTCTCGAAGAAATTGCGCCATGTGGGCTCTAGAGCGAGATAACCCGGCGGTATCCATTGTCCCGCCATTAGGGGAAAGGTATTGAATGCATGGCCGGCTTTCAGGCCTGCGACAAACCCGCCCGACAGGACAGTGGCGAAAGCGAGTACACCCAGACCCCAACTGCTCCGACGCAACCCGCGCGATACCACCGGCGCAGGACGACGCTCAAGCAGCTTGAACAGCACCCAGAGCATATACAGATAGATCGAAATGGCGAGACCCAGATGAGCAGTCAGCCGGTATTGACTGACGTGCGGTATCTCTACAAGCCCGCTTTTCACCATGTACCAACCCAAAAGCCCCTGCAAGCCGCCGAGGACAAACATAGCAATAAGGTGAGGCACAAGTGGACGCGAGAGATGCTTTCTGGCCCAAAGCCAGACAAATCCAATCGCGAACACCAGGCCGATCAGACGGCCAAGCATGCGATGCGCGTATTCAAAATAGAAGATCCGCTTGAACTCGCCGAGGGACATCCCGGCGTTGATTTTCTGGTACTCCGGAAACTGGCGGTAATGATCAAATTCTACCTGCCAGGCTACCGCGTTAAGCGGCGGAAGCATTCCCGAAATGGGCTCCCAGCGCACCATTGAAAGGCCGGAATCCGTGAGTCGCGTGACCCCGCCGAGGACCACCATGCAAAACACAAGGGCGCAACAGATCCCAAGCCAGCCCGCAACAGCGGTACGGCTCGATTGACTAAGGTTCATCATGGCTGGATGCTAATATCTCGGTGATCAAACCGGTGTGATAGGCGATGAGCGGCAGAATTCCAAGAGAGTTTATCGACGAACTGCTTGCCCGTGCCGACATCGTCGAACTGATCGATGCACGGGTGCCTCTGACCAAGGCTGGCAGGGACTTTAAGGCCTGTTGCCCATTTCATAACGAAAAAACCCCTTCGTTTACTGTCAGTCAGACCAAACAGTTTTACCACTGTTTTGGCTGTGGCGCGAACGGCAGCGCCATTGGCTTCCTGATGGAGTTTGAACATCTGAGTTTCAGGGAAGCCATCGAAGAACTCGCCCAGAGCACTGGGCTTGAGATACCGGATACCGGGCCGGCCCGACCTGAAGATACGCTGACTCCTGCCCTGCTCGATGCTATCGCGGATGCAACCCGCTTCTTCAAGGAACAACTGCGTCAGCATGAGATGTCCACCGAGGCGATTCGATACCTCAAGGAGCGGGGCCTGTCCGGCGAGGTGGCCGCGCAATTTGAGCTTGGGCTTGCGCCCTCAGGCTGGGACTCGCTCGCACAAACAGCCAAGGGTGACAACAAAGCACTCGATCTGATGGCAAAAGCCGGTCTGGTCGCTCGCAAGGACACCGGTCGCGTCTATGACCGCTTCCGGTCCCGGATCATCTTCCCCATTCATGACTACAAGGGCCGGGTCGTGGCTTTTGGGGGCCGCATACTCGGCGACGGCGAACCGAAATACCTGAATTCACCCGAAACGCCCGTATTTCAGAAAGGCTCAGAGCTTTATAACCTGCATCGCGCGCGCTCAAACATTGCCCAGCAAGGTCATTCAATCGTGGTCGAGGGCTACATGGATGTGGTGGCGTTGGCACAGTACGGCGTTGAGCACGCTGTTGCCACACTGGGCACAGCCACTACCCCAAGACACCTTGAAAGACTGTTTCGCCTCGCGCCTTCGATTATTTTCTGCTTTGATGGTGACCGTGCAGGCCGGGCTGCAGCGTGGCGGGCTCTGGAAACCGCCCTGCCTGAATTGGGCGGCGGCCGACAAATCAGTTTTCTTTTCCTGCCAGACGGTGACGACCCGGATTCCCTGGTACGTCGTGAGGGTGGTGACGCGTTCCGGGGTCTGGCATCCAGGGCAACCTCTCTGCCGGATTTTCTTTTCGAGAAACTGGCGGGCGAAACCGATATGGACCGCATCGACGGGCGGGCTCGTCTTGTGGAACTAGCCAAACCGCTATTGGCCCGGCTTCCCGAGGGACCGCTTCGCGAACTGATGCATCAGCGCCTTCGGGATGAAACCGGGGTTCAATCTACCGAGACGCCGCGCGCGTCCAAGGGGCGTCAGCCCCCTTCACGCAGACACGCACGGCCACAAAGGCTGAGCCCAATGGCGACGGCGATCAGTCTCTTGCTCCAGCAGCCCAGCCTCGCCGCACAATTTGCACTGCCGGAGAATCTCGATGACAGCGTAGATGAGCCGGGTCTGGGGCTGCTGATGACGCTGCACAAAATGGCGGGGGAGGAATCTCATCTCACGACGGGCGTACTTCTTGAGAGGTTCCGTAATTCCGAGGACGCCTCCACCCTTGAAAAACTCGCGGGTAAGGACCATCTTCTGGACGAAGCAGATTTCTCACCCTTCTTTTTGGAGACATTGCTCACAATACAGGAGCAGGCTATCGGTAAATCGATCGATAAACTGGTTGCCCGTGCCGGACGCGAGGAGCTCGACGAGCCCACCAAGGCACGGCTTGCAGCACTTTATCGGGAGCGCCAATCGCTGAGAGAACGGCGTGAACAGGCCGCACAATAGGGGCTGGGATTTTAGCCACGTGGTATAATTGATGGGTTTTAACCCTTTTTCTTCCGATTTCCAGGGGGGCATGTGTCCGTCGATACTCAAAGCCAACAATCCGAACTCAAACGGCTGATCATCAAGGGTAAGGAGCAAGGTTTCCTGACCTACCGGGAGATCAACGATCACCTCCCGGAAGACATGAACGACACCGATCAGATCGAGACGGTCGTCAACATGATCAACGACCTGGGGATCGAGGTCTACGATGCGGCGCCTGACGCCGACACGCTCCTACTCAAAACCGCCAACAGCGACGACGAAGAAGTTGTCGAAGAAGCGGAGGCCGTTCTTACCACGGCGGTGGAGAGCGAGTTTGGCCGAACAACTGATCCCGTACGTATGTACATGCGCGAGATGGGCACCGTTGAACTCCTTACCCGTCAGGATGAGATCCGTTTGGCGAAACGTATTGAAGACGGCATCCGCCAGAGCGTGAGCGCGGTCGCGTGCGCTCCGATCGTCATCTCAGAACTGGTCCGCCTTGCTGACAACGTCGAGGAAGGCAAGATGAAACTGACGGAGTTGCTCGTTGGTTTTATTGACCTCAACGAACTGGACGCGGAAATCCCCGAACCCGTTATGCCGAACTCAGGGGACGACGATAACGATGACAGTGCCAGCGCCGGCCCTCAGGGACCGGACCCGGCCGAAGCCCAAGAACGTTTCGAGCGCATTCGCAAGAGTCTGAAAAGTCTCGAGCGTTGCCGTACTCGTTACGGCATTGGCGCTCCGCAGATGGAAAAGCACCAAGCCAAGCTTTCAACAGAGCTGATGGAAATCCGCCTTGTGCCCCGCCAGATTGATTACCTCTCCCAGATCATGCGCGAGATTGTTGACGAAGTGCGCAAGCTGGAAAAAGAGATCATCAAGATCTGCGTACAAAAGGCCCGTGTCACTCGCAAGACGTTTATTTCCAAGTTTGTGGGTAAGGAGTCCGAGCTTTTCTGGATTCGCAGCATGATGCGCGGCAAAGAGGGCAATAAGGACATTCTCAAAGCCCACGCAGACGAACTCGAAAACCTGCGCGACAAGCTTGAAAACCTCGAGAACATCACCGGACTGCGCATCCACCAGATCAAGGATGTCAGCAAACGGATGAATATCGGCGAAGCCAAAGCCCGCCGCGCCAAAAAAGAAATGATCGAGGCAAACCTGCGCCTCGTCATCTCGATCGCTAAAAAGTACACCAATCGCGGCTTGCAGTTCCTTGATCTCATTCAGGAGGGCAACATCGGCCTGATGAAAGCGGTGGATAAGTTTGAGTACCGCCGTGGCTACAAGTTCTCGACCTACGCAACCTGGTGGATCCGACAGGCGATCACCCGGTCGATTGCCGACCAGGCGCGGACTATCCGTATCCCGGTCCATATGATTGAGACCATCAATAAGCTCAATCGTGTGTCTCGACAGATTCTTCAGGAAAAGGGTCGCGAAGCGCTTCCCGAAGAACTGGCTGAGCGCATGGATATGCCGGAGAACAAGATTCTCAAAGTGCTGAAGATCGCCAAAGAGCCGATCTCGATGGAAACGCCCATCGGTGATGACGAAGATTCTCATTTGGGAGACTTCATCGAGGATAAAAATATTCTCGCCCCCGAGGATGCCGCTCTGACGTCAGGCCTGACCGGTGCGACTGAGTCCATTCTCAATAGCCTCACCGAGCGCGAATCCAAAGTTATCCGGATGCGCTTTGGCATTGGGCTGAACACCGACCACACGCTGGAAGAAGTGGGCAAACAGTTTGATGTCACCCGAGAGCGGATACGGCAGATTGAGGCCAAGGCGCTCAGAAAGATGCGCCACCCCACCCGCTCGGAAAAACTCAGAAGCTATCTCGACTGATTCAACCCAATCGACCACAAAACCCCGGATAACGCTCCGGGGTTTTCTTTTGGAGCGCGGCCCTCTAATCGACTCTGATTCTTGCGTTACTGTCGCAAGTAGGGCCTCTTGGCCGGGCGTATCAGAAGCGTCAGGATGAACCCCAACACCGCGACAGCCGATACCACTCCCGACAGCCGGTAAAACGTCCGCCAAACCCGGTTCGCCTCTTTGGTGATCGAGAAATCAGTCACATAGATTGTCTCGCAAGCGCCATTTCCGATGTCGGTCCGTGAAATGCTGGTGCCGCGGTCAAAGCCAGTCGCCGTATTCTGATAATTTGCCAGGACACCCTTTATCCTGACCTCATCGCCCGGGGCTGCACGCATGATTTGATGGTGCAAATCTAGCTCGTCCGTTAACAGATGGTTATTTGACAGCTGATCGTCTCTGAACATCTCACCCGTCTTGCGGTCGGGCGCCTTAAAAAAACACGTCCACGGCCCACTGTCGTAACGCAACTTGCGAAACACTCCAGACGTTATGTTTTGACCCCAAACAACACACAGATCCTTGACGTTCAGAAAATCTTTCCATTTGCGATGATGGTAGATATTGCCGAAAGATCCACTCTCATAATCTGTCACCACCACCCCGCTCAATTCATATTCGAACAGTGGCGTTACCGTGTAAGTCTGGTTATTCACCTTTGTCTCAAAGGGCGACTTTTGGGTTGGGGTTTGCCTTGGCTCAACCAGCACAGCATCGCTAAAGAACCCCGGGTCGGGCAGCTTGTCTTTTTGAAAGAATGAGATCGCTAGCAAACTAAGCGATGCCAAGAGCATCAGCCTAAAGAGCCGCTCCAACTGATCAAAAAACATATCACCAACAGACCGATGAGCCTAAGAAAGCGCGACTTTGAATTCCTGAATGGTGTTCCCGCCATCAACCACTATAAGTTGGCCGGTGACGTAGCTCGCTTCCTCACTTGCAAGAAACACTGCAACATGACCCACTTCCTCAGGAGTCCCAGATCTCCCCACTGGGGTGAATTGTCCTGCGGTCACTTCGTCCTCTCCGCTTGATCCAGTATGAATCCAGCCGGGACCGACACAATTGACCGTAATATTCTTAGAGCCCGCCTCAATCGCGAGCGAACGCGCCATGCCCAGCATGCCGGCTTTGGCAGTGCCGTAGACGGTACTGCCATGAATTCCTACCACCGTGCCCGTCACAGACGAGATATGCACTATCCGACCGTAAGTATTTGCCATCATTGACGGCAGTACGGCGCGGGTCATCATGAATGCGCTGGTGAGGCTCATATCAATGCTGTAGCGCCACTTCTCATTACTGACCTCATGCAGCGGAGAGCTCGGCTCATCCCGGCCTGTCTGCACCATGCCCGCATTGTTGATCAGGATCTCGATTGGCCCGAGCGTCTTCTCAACCTCTGTGGCCAAACCTGCGACGGCATCTGCCTCGGTGAGATCGGCAGGAGACGCAAACACCCCGCTTTCGCTGCCGCCCAGTTCCTTGCATCGTTCATGGATGCGGTCCGTGGTTGAGGTGATTGCGACTTGTGCACCGGCCGCCTTGAGCAGTTTCGCTATCGCAAAACCAATTCCTGTCTCACTCCCCGCACCAGTCACCAGAGCAACCCGATTCGCAACGCCCCGCATCTGATCCTCCTTGTATACTGAGTCTGTCGCCAGCACAGTCTCGGCAGTAGGAACGCCGATCTGTAGCCTATCGATTAATCATGTCTTTAATCAATCACTCCTTATACCATCACAGGGGCGATTGAAAATTGAACCGGAGAGAATAATGGAATTCAGCAGTGAGATCGGCGCAGTCCAGCGCCGGATGGCACAAACTCAGGAAGGTGTCGGCCGTCGCAAGGCCACCTTCGAGGCCCTGAATGTCGCGGTGGGACAGCAGATCCTGGATGTTGGCTGCGGTGGCGGTCATCTCCTTAAGGATCTTGCGCTTTCAGTGGGAACTGACGGGCGTGTCGTAGGGCTGGATCCAAGCGATCAGCAGATCGCTGCGGCGACGGACTACTGCCAGGGACTCGACAATGTCAGCTTTAGCAAAGACTCCGCAACAGCCCTGTCTTTTTCAGATGGTGAATTTGACGCTATCGCTTCGATACAGGTGCTTGAGTACATCGATGATGTAGACGGCGCGATCGCGGAAATCCGACGGGTCCTCAAACCGGGCGGACGGCTCTCAACCGTCTCTGTGCTCTGGGATCATTGGCACTTCCATGGGCCTGATCCTGCGCTGAACCGGAGAATGCACGACGCATTTAAGGCGCACTGCTTTCATCAGATGCTGCCCCTGGAGATGCCTGCCAAACTCGCCCGGCACGGCTTTGCGGGTGCTCATTGCACATCAATGGGATTTCTGAACAACAGCCTGCACCACAACTCTTTTGCCTATCTGGCTTCCAGGCTCTTCACACACTTTGCCTTGGGACAGGGGATTCCTGAGGAAGACGTTACCAGTTGGCGCGAACAGCTCGATCAGGCAGAGAGTGACGGGCGATTCGGTTTTGTCAGCGTTCCCGTACTGACAACTGCCATCGCGGCCTGACGCTCCGGCCCGCGTGCGCCAAAGATATGGCTACTTGGTAAAGAGGACGCCGACGCCAAGCACTACCAAAACCACACCCAGCATCTGGCGCCAGCCGAATGGCTCGCTCAGAAAAGCCACAGACACAATAAACGCGATCACCACGGTCCCGCACACAATAATGGGAATTGCCGTGCTGGCAGGAATCGTCTGACGCAAGCCTGTTCCCGAGAAAAGGTAAAAGTAGCCGATTTCGGCAATGCCGATACAGATACCCGAAAGCACTGCCCATTTGTATGATGCCGGAGGAAGTGCGAACGTCTGCCCGCCGCGCATAAAGAGGTACGCCGCAAAAATCAGCGACACGACCAGGGCTGCTGTCTGAAGGCTGATCGTCGCCAGAATCGTCGTAGTGACCGTACCGGCTGCATGACCTCCTGAGACTTTGACGAACAGGTTGTAGCCCGCGTACATCAGCGTGATCAGCAGCAAAAGCATCCATGCGTTCATGCAAGGTCTCCCAAAAATGTCTCTCTTGAAGTCTAACGACTTTATGAACGATTTCCGACAATTTCGAAGGTGCAGGAGTACTGCCGCCGAGCAATCTCAGCCGCCAGTTACTTTAGGGATCCTGGAGAAAGGCTAATTGATGTAACTTCTAGTCGTTTTCCACACAGAAACACTCCACCTACTTCAAAGAGAATCAATTAATGGCTATCAGTAACTCGGGAAATACAGTTGAAGAACTGGTACTGGGCACACCCGCTGGCGAAAGCGCGAGTTGGAACTGGCATCCTGATATTCCAATTAAGACCTCCCCACTCTTCG
>TARA_B100000686_G_scaffold335399_1_pt1 | contig 30859 bp, 27 predicted proteins | sample TARA_B100000686 | Tara Oceans TARA_B100000686 (sample SAMEA2622733) | marine metagenome | biome: marine biome (ENVO:00000447); feature: marine epipelagic mixed layer (ENVO:xxxxxxxxx); material: "saline water (ENVO:00002010), including plankton (ENVO:xxxxxxxx)" | depth 150 m | reverse complement strand
AAAAAAATGTTGCAAAGAAAAAGCAGGCAGCGAAGAAAGTTGTTGAAAGAAAAATTTAGTATATTAAAATATAAAAAATTAGAAAAAAACAGACTCCTTCTTTTCCCTGCATGTAAGCACTGATCCTCTTAACTACGAGAAACTATTTTTCTAGTTGAAGGGTTCACTATAGTTAAGGTTCTTATGTCTATTAATTTCTTCCATAATATTGTACGTTATCGATCGATGATTCATGCTCTTTCTTTGAGAGATATGCAGATTCGATATGCAGGTACTTTAGGGGGTACATTATGGGCATTTGCCCATCCTATTGCTTTAGTTTTTATTTTTTACTTTGTATTCGCTATCGGGTTCAGGGCGCAAGGCCCTGCTGGTACACCTTTCGTCCTCTGGTTTGTTTGTGGGTTGGCACCGTGGTTCTTCTTTGCAGAAACTTTGTCAGCCATCACTAGTTCAATTACTAACAATGGGCATCTCGTCACAAAGACAGTTTTCCCGACTGAGATACTTCCGTTGGTGCATCTTATTTCTGGCCTCTTTACTCATACTATTTTTTTATTTGTTCTATGTGGCATGCTTATATTCTTTAAGATATCATTTTCTATTGATCGTCTTGGATTTTTATATTTCTTAATCTGTAATTGCTTGCTCTTGCTAGGTCTTGGTTGGTTACTTTCGGCATTGCAGGTGTTTTATCGGGACATAGGCCAAGGGCTCACCATAATTCTCACTATGTTATTTTGGGCTACTCCGATTGTTTGGCCGCTTCACATTATGCCGCTAGAGTATCAGAGTTTAATGTTTTATAATCCTGCTTACTATATTATTGAAGGTTACCGTGGGGTGTTAACCTCTGAGATAGTTGTATGGCCTAGTGCTTTGGAAACAGCATATTTTTGGAGTGTCACCTCCCTACTCCTCATTTTAGGAAACTATGTTTTTCATAGATTGAAGCCAGAGTTTGCTGATGTCATTTAAGTGAGGCAGCATGGATACTAAAACTGCAATTTCTATTTCCAATGTTTCGAAAAAATTTAGGCTTTTTTCCTCAACTAAGGAACGTTTGATTGAAGCTTTACATCCATTCAGAAAAAATTATCACCGTGAATTTTGGGCGTTAAAGGACGTGAGTTTTGATGTACGTCGAGGTGAGGTAGTCGGGGTGTTAGGGCGCAATGGTTCGGGGAAATCTACTTTGTTGCAAATTATCTGTTCTGTTATGCAAGCTACTCAGGGGAGCTTAAAAGTTTCTGGTAGAATATCAGCTTTGTTGGAATTAGGTGCTGGTTTTAATCCAGATTTTACGGGCCGGGAGAACGTGATTCTGAATGGTGAAATTATGGGGGTCTCACGTAAAGATATGTTAAGCCGGTTATCAGAAATAGAAAAATTTGCTGATATTGGCGAGTTTTTTGACCAGCCGGTAAAAACATATTCCTCTGGAATGTACGTGCGAGTTGCTTTTGGGGCAGCAATTCATATTGATCCAGACATTTTGATTGTCGACGAGGCCCTTAGTGTTGGGGACTCTGCATTTCAACATCGATGCTATCAAAAGATTCGAGCTTTTGTAGATCAAGGAAAAACTATCCTAGTCGTGTCACACAATACTGAGACATTATTGCGAATATGCCATAGAGGTATAATTCTTGATGAGGGTCAATTGAAATATATTGGTCCAATTAACAGTGCTGTTGACTATTATCATAACTTATTGTTTGGTAGTCAGGCTAAGGATTTAGAGGGGAATAGTGATAAGGTTTCTGATATTGTGGATACAAACAAATCACTTAGCACGTCTAGTAATATTGGTTCTTTATCCACTGGAAGTAACGATAAGATTCCAGGTAAATCTTGCTATAACCCACAAGAAACTAGGTTCGGAAATGGTGCTGTCAGAATTGTAGATTTTGATTTAGTGGTTGATGGTGAGATTAATCCGCCTGAAATTCAGGGGCATAAAGAGACAGAACTTTTTGTTAAGGTATTATTCAATAAAGACCTTGAAGATGTTTCATTTGGTTTTGCTATTGTTACGACTGATGGTATTTATATTGCTGGTACTAATTCAGAGATGATGGGGAAACCATACCTGACTGCAAAATCAGGTGAGTGTCGAGTTGTTAAGTTGCGATGGAAATCACACTTTATTGGAGGAGAGCATTTTCTTAATATAGGTTGCCACCAGATTATTGATGGCGAGAAAACTTTTCTTGATGTTCGTCGTTCTTTGGCTATGTTTAAGTTTACTGATACTCCTGGCGCTTATGGGTTTGTAGATCTTGAAATGGAACCTGAGGTTGTCGAAATTTAGAGTGAGTTTTAGAGCATATTTAATGGAAGAGATATTGACATGAATAACCTTTGGGATGATGAAGAGTCACAACAGTTTGTGGGTGATGCTGCTTTACGTGTTTATACATCTCGACTTCTTGGTCGTGATAAGGCGCTTGTTCTCCATGGAGGCGGTAATACCTCCGTAAAGGTGGCTGAGGAAAATATCTTTGGTGAGATCGAAGAGATTTTGTATGTAAAAGGTAGCGGTTGGGATCTTGAAAAGATTGAAGAGGCTGGATTTTCTCCAGTTAAATGCGACTATCTACGACAATTGGCAGCATTGCCTACCCTTTCAGACCCACAGATGGTGAACGAGCTTGTTACTCATATGACACGCTCATCGGCACCCGTACCTTCAGTTGAAGCGATTCTTCATGCTATTCTACCGTATAAATACGTCGACCATACACATGCAGATTCAGTTGTGACAATTTCTAATAGTGTAGATGGAGAAGCACGCATTAGAGAAATTTATGGGAATCTTGTAGTGATAATACCATATGTGATGCCGGGATTTGATCTCGCAAGGATTTGCGCTAAGCGCTTTGCAGAAGACTCTAGTTCAGACACGATTGGTATGGTACTACTTAATCATGGGATTTTCTCTTTTGGTACCACCGCTAAGGAATCATACGGGCGTATGATTCACCTTGTAGGCCTAGCCGAGGAGTATTTACAGCTAAAGCGAGCATGGAATGTAAAAGATAAGCCTAGTACTGCTCCTTGTAAAATAACAATTAGTGACCTTACTGGTCTTCGACGAGAAATCTCTGATGTGGCTGGTTATCCAATGATTCTTTCCCGACACGTTGATAAAAACTGTCTAAGTTTTACAAATCGATCTGACCTAGCTACGGTAGCCCGTCAGGGTCCAGCCACACCAGACCATGTAATTCGGACCAAGCGCTTACCTATGATTGGTTATAACGTTCGAGCCTATGTAGAGGAATATAAAGAATATTTTGCTGAGCATGCGCCCCTAGCAAAGGAACACAAATCAATGCTAGATCCTGCACCAAGAGTTATATTAGATAAAGCCCTTGGGTTGTGCTCGGTCGGGCGGACGGCGAAGGATGCCGATATTGTTGCAGAGCTCTATAAGCATACTATGGACATTATTCGTCGTGCTACGGCTTTAGGTGGCTATCATGCATTACCGGCAAAGGATATTTTTGATGTTGAGTACTGGGACTTAGAGCAGGCTAAACTTAAGAAGGGGGGTAAATTGCCAGATTTTTCCGGAGAAATTGCATTAGTTACTGGTGCAGCCTCGGGTATTGGAAAGTCCTGTGTAGAAGTATTGTTAGCACGAGGAGCTGCTGTTGTAGGTGTTGATCTTAACCCTAAGATTGAATTGCTTTATAAGCGCGCTGATTATCTTGGTATCGCTTGCGATCTAACTGATCCGGCTGCCATTCAAAAGATCCTTGAGCAGGTAGCTAACCGATATGGTGGACTTGATATGCTGGTGCTGAATGCAGGTGTTTTCCCCAGTGGTTGCCGTATTGAATCACTAAGTTCTAACGACTGGAGGCAAGTTATGACCATTAATCTCGACGTTAATCAGTCCTTGATGAAGGAATGTTATCCTTTACTTAAGCTGGCACCTAGGGGTGGTCGCATAGTTGTTATTGGATCAAAGAATGTCCCTGCCCCCGGACCAGGTGCAGCAGCATATTCTGCATCGAAAGCTGCGCTCAATCAGTTAGCTCGTGTGGCGGCACTGGAATGGGGTGACGATAACATTCGTATCAACAGCCTGCACCCTAATGCTGTTTTTGACACTAGCCTCTGGACTGAAGAAATATTAATTTCCCGAGCTAAGCATTACGGCCTTAGTGTTGATGAATATAAGAAAAATAATGTTCTAAAGACTGAGGTAAGCAGTCGTGATGTTGCTGAATTAGCAGCGGAAATGTGTGGTTCTTTGTTCGCTAAGACTACCGGTGCGCAACTACCGGTGGATGGTGGTAATGATCGTGTTATTTAGTCTGCCATGTTATATTTCTATGCTCTGGCGCTTAGTTATTCTATCTAATGATTAATAAAAAAAAATCAATTATTGGTATCATTGGTGGTAGTGGTGTATATGATATTGATGGCTTAATTAACAAACGTTGGAAGAAAGTAGAGTCATCGTTTGGCACCCCATCAGATGAACTTTTATTTGGTGAGCTGAATGGTCATGAAATGGTGTTTCTTCCTCGGCATGGGCGTGGGCACAAAATTCCGCCCTCTGAAATAAATTTTTGCGCTAATATTGATGTACTCAAGCGTTCTGGTGTTACGGATCTGATATCAGTTAGCGCTGTTGGTTCGTTACGTGAGAATCTTAGGCCTGGGATGTTTGTTATTGTTGATCAGTTTATTGATCGAACATTCGCACGCACTAAGAGTTTTTTTGGTACGGGATGCGTAGCTCATATATCGATGGCTCATCCAGTATGTAATCGCTTAGGCAACCACCTTGAAGCAGCAGCGCGCGAGTCTGGTATCGAGGTTGCAAGTGGTGGCACTTATCTAGTGATGGAGGGTCCTCAATTTTCCAATTTAGCAGAATCAGAGTTATACCGTAGCTGGAATTGTGATGTGATTGGCATGACAAATATGCCAGAGGCAAAATTGGCGCGTGAGGCTGAACTTTGTTATGCAACAGTGGCGATGGTTACCGATTACGATTGTTGGCATCCTAGACATGATGATGTAACTGTAGAAGCGATTATTAAGGTGTTGTTCGCTAATGCCGATAATGCACGAAATCTTGTTAAGGAAGTAGCTCCACGTTTGTATGGTGATTTAAATGCCTACACTTGTAGCTGCCGTTCTGCGCTTGAACACGCACTGATTACAGCACCAGAAGCACGTGATCCCGTAATACTTAAACGGCTTGAAGCAGTAGCAGGTCGCATACTAAATCCTTGTTAATTTTTCTGGAGTAAAAGGTATGTCTATTAAATCTCGTATTCGCACCGTTCAACATTATCCAAAGCAGGGTATCATGTTTAGAGATATCACTACATTATTAAAGGATCCGGTTGGATTTCGTGTGACTATTAATGAACTTGTAAATCGCTACACAGCCGCCAAGATAGATAGAGTAATCGGTATTGAGGCTCGTGGGTTTATTATTGGGGCAGCCTTAGCATTTCAGCTGGGTGTTGGTTTTGTACCGATTCGTAAGAAAGGTAAATTACCCGCAGAGACTGTTGGTCAAGATTATGAGTTAGAATATGGTACTGACTGTATTGAAATGCATGTAGATGCGATTACTAAAGGGGACCGTGTACTTTTAGTAGATGATTTAATTGCTACGGGTGGTACGGCTATAGCGGCCTGTAAGTTGATAGAAGGCATGGGAGGTGAGATCCTAGAATGTTGTTTTGTGATTGATTTACCTGACCTTGGGGGTAGCAAGAGTCTAGGAAGGCATGGTCAGAAAGTATTCTCTCTTTGCGAATTTGAAGGTAGTTAATGTCGCTAAATAACTAGAAATAAATTAAGGGTTCATGCGTGGTAGGATTGCTGATTTGCAAGAGATTAATAAGTTCTTTCTTGTGTAAAATTTAAATATATTATCTATTAGTTTATTATTGGAGTACTGATAATATTTATTACATTGTAGTGTGATTTTACAAAACCCTTGTCTAAATTATGCCAGTTATTAGCCAGTGGTATAACTATTAATTCTGGGGTAATATTCCTTAAAGAATATATTTCTGGTGCACTCTAAGGTGGATGTTTTTGGATGGCAAATGTGGTGCAAGTCCACAATGCATTATTTAGTGGCTATCTCATTTAATTTTTGATTTGTTTTTTGCAACTAAATCATTACAATTTAATTACGTTAATCTAGTGAATCTTATCGGTCTCACTTCATGATATTGTCCTCATCTTCACAAGATTTATTACGGGAAAATGATGTTTCTATTGTAGTCGTTAATTATAATGCCGGAGATTTTCTCTTGCCCTGTATAGAACTTTGTTTACAACAAGTTGGGCAGGTCGTTCTTGTTGACAATGCTTCTGTTGATTTAAGTATTGATGAGGTGCTTAGCAGATTTGGTGTAGATTCAAATTTACAGATTATTCGGAACGAAGAAAATCTCGGGTTTTCTGCTGCGTGCAATATAGGTGCAAAAGAGGCGACAGGGGAATTCATTCTATTTCTGAATCCAGATTGTATTATGGAGGAAGGCGCAGTAAAGCAGCTTAAATTAGCACTTGAGTCAAATCCAAGTGCAGGGATGGCTGGTGCTCTTCTTCTTGATGAAGATGGAAAAGAACAGGCAGGAGCTCGTAGAGTGGTCCCCACGCCTTGGTGGCTGCTTGTTCGTTCATTTCATTTTCCTCTTTTTATGGAGCGATGGCATCGTTTATTTACAGATTTTAATTTGCATAAACAAAAGCTACCTAGTAGTCCTATAGAAGTTGAAGCTATCTCTGGAGCTTGTACTATGGTTAGTCAGAGGGCGATGCATGATGTTGGGTTATGGGATGAGAGCTATTTCTTACATTGTGAGGACCTTGATTTATGTATGCGTTATCGTCAGAAGAAATGGTCTATTTTGTTTGTCCCAAGTTCTAGAATCATTCATCATTGTGGTGTTTGTAGTAAGTCTAGGCCAGTATTTGTTGAATGGCATAAGCATCGTGGAATGTTGCGTTTCTATAATAAATTTTTTAAGCATCAGTACCCTAGCGTATTATTATGGTTTGTTACGATTGGGGTATGGTTACGATTCTGTGTCGTAATTGCTTCACTTAAATTTCAGCGTGTAATAGGAAGATAAAGTAGATGGTTTATAAATCTATTTGGCAAACTGAAAAATAGTCAGAATAATAATTCTCATCTTTAGTAATTAATTCTTCTTTATTTACGAATCTATAAAAAAATTATGGAGGATTTTGTAGGGTTGGTTACTCGGTGATTAGTAGCAAAAGCTGGTATACTTATACAGTATGATTTCTAGTCTTTTTTTTTCTTCTTTCACTAAGCTAGTACTTGTATTTTTAGGGACACTCATTCTGACTTGGTGGCTGATAAATAGTAAAACTTTCAAGCTGCTAGATTATCCTAATTCCCGTTCTCTTCATACCACAGTGGTCACCCGTACCGGTGGATTGGGAATGTTGCTAGGAATATTGCTTGCTTGGGTATTGCTTTCTGCTGAACTGCCTATATCAGTATGGGTCGGCATCAGTATACTAGCAGTGGTATCTTTTGCTGACGATGTTCTCAGTTTATCAATTTGGTGGCGAATTCTGTCACATATTTTAGTTGCAGCCTGGTTTGCCGTGGTACTAATAGCTGATACTCAGGGTTGGTTAGTCGCAGTAATGTTAACAGTTTCGATCGTATGGATGATCAATCTTTATAATTTTATGGACGGTTCTGATGGGTTAGCTGGGGGTATGGCACTAATTGGATTTTTTAATTATGGTTTAGCTGCATGGTTGGGCGGGAATGAAACTTTTGCTATGTTAAATTTTTGTATTGTTGCTGCTGCGGCAGCTTTTTTAGTATTTAATTTCTATCCTGCACGTATTTTTATGGGTGATGTAGGCTCTGTCTCCTTAGGATATATTGCTGCGGTATTTGGAATATTGGGCTGGATAAATGGTTTATGGCTATTGTGGCTACCACTGCTGGTATTTTCACCATTTGTAGCTGATGCTTCAATGACATTAGTGAAGCGTTGCTTGCGTAGAGAAAAAATTTGGCAGGCACACTGTGAACATTATTATCAGCGCTTAGTGCAAAGTGGATTTGGTCACCAGAATACGGCTCTGTTTAGCTATTTTTTGATGTTGGCTTCAGGTGCCAGTGCGGTATGGGTAATACGACAGGATATAATTATTCAATTGGGGGTTGTTATCGCATGGTACAGTTTTTATCTAGCCATGATGTTAGCTTTTGATTTACATTGGAGACGCTACAATAGAAAATCATGAAATTTCTAAGTAATTTTAGTACTCAGGTACGGAGAACCATTGCGATGATCCATGATCTTTTTGCAGTAATGTTAGCGTGGTGGCTATCTTATCTATTTCGTTTCAATTTCGATATCCCTTTAGACCACATAGTAGTGATGCAGAAAACCTTGTTATGGGTAATTTTGATTCAGGTAATAGGATTTCGTGTATTTGGTCTCTATCGGGGAGTTTGGAAATATGCAAGCTTACCCGATTTTAAGCGTATTCTGGTGGCGGTACTAACAACGACAGCAGTGGTGTCATTAGTATTATTTTTATTGCAGATTTTAGCTAGTGTGCCACGTTCAATTCTGCTTCTGGACCCTATTTTATTATTATCTATCATGGGGGGTAGTCGTCTTATCTATCGGTCATGGAAAGAAGGTGGCTTTTATGGATTAAAAAAAATCGAGGGCTCCCCAGTGCTAATACTAGGTTCAGGCTCTATTGTGATTAGCCTGCTTAAAGATCTTGATCACAACAAAAATTGGCATGTAGTCGGCTTACTTGATGATGATCCAGATACACACAGGATGATTTTACATGGAGCTGAAGTGCTAGGATCGATTGAAGACCTACCAATGCTGGCGAAGAAATTGAGTGTTGATCACGCTATCATTGTCATGCCATCAGCTAGTCAGAATGCTCGCCGCCATGCATTAGAGATGTGCTCGATCGCAAATATTAATGCATTAACCATACCTTCTTATGACGACTTAATTAATGGGGAAGTAACAGTGTCGCAGCTCAGAATGGTGGAATTAGACGATTTATTAGGGCGTGATGTAGTAGAACTTGATGATGTTGGTCTACAGGGATTTTTGAGAGGTAGATCTGTGTTAGTTACCGGTGCAGGTGGTTCGGTCGGTTCAGAGATATGCCGGCAAATCATAAAATTTACACCAGATAGATTAGTATTTTTTGAATTGAATGAGCTTGCACTTTACAACGTTGAGCAGGAATTTCGCCATAATTTTCCTAATATTTCTATGGCATTTGTGATAGGTGATATTAAGAATCCTGCTAGATTAAATGAGGTGTTTGAACAGTATCGGCCAACGATTGTATTTCATGCAGCTGCATACAAGCATGTTCCACTAATGGAGCATGATAATGCGTGGCAGGCTGTACAAAATAATGTTCTGGGTACATATTTATTGGCGAAGGCTGCTGCTTCAAATGGTGTTAAAAAGTTTATATTTATTTCAACTGATAAGGCAGTTAATCCTATTAATGTGATGGGTGCAAGCAAACGTTTAGCCGAAATGTTATGTCAGAAACTACAGCAGTCTATTTATTCTACAGGAAGAAATGATCAAATTGATAGTAACTTGTCGGAGATGAAATTTGTTATTGTGCGCTTCGGTAACGTACTGGGCAGTACGGGTAGCGTAGTTCCAAAATTTCAGGAACAGATTGCTAAGGGTGGACCAGTTATTGTTACTCATCCTAAGATTATGCGCTATTTTATGTCAATTACAGAAGCAGCACAATTGGTGTTGCAAGCTGCTTTGATGGGTGGTGACAACCAGAATGGAGAGATCTTTGTACTAGATATGGGAGAGCCGGTTAAGATTTATGACCTAGCAAAAGATATGATTCGTTTATCTGGCTCTAAGGAGGAAGATATTAGAATAATCTTTAGTGGTTTGCGTTCTGGCGAGAAGCTCTATGAAGAGTTATCAACAAACGATGAGCTTATCTTACTTCCTACTTCTCACTCTAAACTCGGTATTATCAAAGCCCATCAGAGTGATAAGTTATCTTTGAAAGATTTATTGATATGGTTAAATCAAAGCCAAGTATTAGGAGATGAATTAGTAAAACAGGGATTAGCGAAGATGGTGCCAGAGTACTGTATAGAAGAAATTAATAATAATTGATATGCTCATGTAACAGACAATGTTTATATACTTCTATAACTGGTTTCTTTTTTTCAATAGCTCTTCCAAAATATTAAATATTTCTTTAGCATGCCTCTCTTGAGTAAAACGATTATCAGCCCAGTTACGAGCAGAAGCTCCTATTTTTAATCTTTCCTCTAGATTTTCATATAAATATTGTATTTTGTTGGCTAGCTCAAGATGGTCACCAGAATTATATAGTAATCCCGTTATCCCATCCTGAATTAATTCGGCAGTGGCACCCGCTGCTGAACCAATAACAGGTTTTCCAGCAAGCATTGCTTCTATGGTTACCCGTCCAAAGGCCTCCCATTGAGAGCATATTAGTACAGTATCAGTAGATTGCAAATATTCCATAGGGTTTTTTTTGTACCCAATAAATTCCACATACTGTTCCAAATTATGTTCTTTTACTTGCTTGAATAACTCCAATTGAAAATTTTTCCAGCCATGTCCAATTATTAATAGCTGAATATTAATTCCTTTTTGAATTAATTCGGACAGTGCTTTGATTGCTTCGATTTGTCCTTTATAAGGATGCAAAGAACTAATTATTAGACACTGGAATATCTGATTATCACGATTAGATTTATATGTTTTCTCAATCTTATTGTGCCGAGTTACTGATTGGTAAACCAAGCTCATTTTACTGGATGGAATATACTGGGAGTAATATTTTTTTAAGGAGTGAGAAACGACGATAATAGCTGCTGACAACGAGTTTATTAGGCGTGCTGTCCAGAACTCTCCTAAATCGTATTTTAGCCCCATTTTATATCCTGATTCATGTAAATGCCACACATGAGGTTTATTTGCAAGCCATGCTCCAAATGCGCCGACACTGATAGAAGAGGTATTAGAATACACAATATCACAATTCCATTGTTTGGCGATTTTTGCCACCTGAACAGATCTTATTAGGCTTATTATATTTCTCGCAAGCCGATAGTAGATCCCTATTGGGCGTGATAGCCAGCGTGGGTAACTAGCTATTTCCCATGGTATCTTTAAGTGCTCAAGCTCGCTAATCAAAGGGCCTTCTTTTGGTACAATGACCATACAAGAGACACCCAATTTAACTAAACCTTCAAGTAACTCTAGTAACGCTAGTTCAGCACCATGTTGCCCAGAAGAATGAGATATAAAACAGATACGCATCATTAATTTTTTTGTAAAGAAGTTGGCATAGAATTGATTTTTTGTGCTTTATGCCAACAAATACCAATAGCTGTTATAACAAGAAGTAGATAAATTATTTGACGAAAAAAAACTAAAAGATCAGTGATTCCACATAGAAAAACAAAACAAATTAAGGTTGCTCCTGGGATGCTTAGCTGATGTGACTTGAGTATTTGGAACCAGCCCCATAAAAGATAAGCATAAGTGATGAGACCAAGTGCACCAATATGCATTCCTATCTCAATCCAATCGTTGTGGTAGTGGACAAGTTTCTTTAGATTCTTGTACAGACCATTTTTATAGGTCTCTGCAGATTTATTAAAATAGTTGACTGCCATTCCTGTACCATGACCAAGCAGTGGTCGTTCAGAAATTCCATGTAAGCCAACATCCCACCAAGCAAGGCGGAGTCCGAGACTAGTATCATAATTTCCCGATCTTAATGATTCGATATTACTTTTAGCTTGCATGGTCCTTTCTTGAAAATTAGAACTACTATATGCAAAAATACTGCTTAATATAAAAAATATTGCTATAGCAGCAAAAAAAACTTTTAGTTTTTTTATGTACATTAAGGAAATTAATACTATTGATGAAATAATTGTCGCTATAAGTATTCCGCGTGCATCTTGATGAAACTGAACAAATAATAAAAAAATAGACAGAAAATATAACGATAATTTTATTTTATTATTATTCATGATACCAGATAAATAGAGTGTAGATAAAAACCCTATTCCTAGCATCGAAGAGAAATGAAGGTAAGGTAGCCCAAGAGGTGAGATACCCTGTGCATTCAGAATGAAGCGCTGATAGATTCCCATAGCTAAAACTAAAGAGTAACCAATAAGTATACCTCCAATCGCCCAGTGTAATCGGTTCTTATTTAAGAGGGCCAAATAAGGAATAAAAATTAGGAATGCAGAATATCTTCGCCAGGTTCTAAATCCATGGTTAGGGTCGTCACTCCACAGTATTCCTAATGCCATGATAGAACATAAAATTAGTATTGCTGTTACGAATGGTTCTTTAATCATTATTCTAAGCTTACTTAGCCCGCCGTCAAGAAACCAAGCGAGGAGCAATAGGTAGTGAGAAAAAGAATAGGTATAAAAACTAAGCCCTTTTTGCCATAGGGCAATACCAAAGAGGAATAGGGCTGATTTTGCTAGAAGATTATTCCATGCATAAATATTTTGCTGTGAGGGAAATATGTTAGTTGATTCTTTAAACATTTTAATTATTATATATTAATTTCTACTTGCTCTTATCTTTGAGGGTTATATACAGAGTTAATTTCTTATCTGTTATTTAATATTATTATTTTAACTATGCTATATTCCTCGGTCTATAAGGAATTAAGTAAAATAGTTAATTGATTAAATTAAGATTGATAATTGGAGAGAACTAGGCAAAAATTCTTATCTGGAAAGGGTTTTTATATAACCTGTCATACGGGATTTAATTTGATTGGTAAAAATAAAGAGGTTTGGCAAGATATGAGAGTTAGGAGTATGGGTATCACCTTGTCGTCGTTATACCCCACTGACAGTTTACTTTTAGCTGGATATCCAGGACCGTGGAATGTGCTTTTTGTTCTAATTTGTATAGGTTAATTAATGTTAATAAAGAAATTTTTTGAAGCGACAATATTTAAGTCAGTTGGTGTGTGGGATAATGAAGGTGGAAATATGAATGTTATTTGGGAAGCAGTCTTATGAGCGCTAATCTTATTCCTGCTTTGTTCCTAGATAGAGATGGTGTCATCAATGTTGATAAAAATTATGTTTGTAAATCTGAGGATTTTGAATTCATTGAAGGTATTTTTGATCTTTGCAGGAAAGCCAGTGAAGCTGGTATGGCAATTGTGGTAGTTACAAATCAAGCTGGAATTGCTCGTGGTTATTATTCAGAGAGGCAATTTAATAATTTATCTGACTGGATGTGTTCTCAGTTTTTATCTTATGGGGTGAAGATTGATGCAGTTTATTTTTGCCCATTTCATCCTGATCATGGAATTGGCCCATATAAAATAGAATCTTTTGACCGTAAGCCTAGTCCTGGAATGATCCTACGAGCAGAGAAAGATTTGGGGTTAGACTTAGCCAGATCCGCACTCGTTGGTGATAGACTTTCAGATATTGCTGCAGCTAAGGCCGCGGGTATAAGGCATTCTATTTATTTATCTAAGGTGGAGGGTAAATCTGCGTGCAAACCAGATATTCGGCTATCTTCTTTGCGGGAGGTTACCGATTATCTCTTTCCAGATCAATGTGTTAGATATTAGCTTAATTTCAAAATTTTATAGATTAACTTGGAAAATTTAAATGAAAATTGAAACCCTACGTTGGAGCAATGGTAAGCTGGAGATGGTAGATCAACGTATTCTACCCGCCTCATTTGAATATCTTAGTTATGATTCTGCTGAATCGGTGGCGGAGGGAATACGTAGTATGGTGGTGCGTGGTGCTCCTGCTATAGGTGTGGCAGCAGCTTATGGGGTGGCGCTAGAGGCGCTGCGGTTGTGTGGTAATTCTGAAGATACTTGCTCTTCGACTCTCCTCAGTCAAGATAAAGCTGACAATAGATTTAAAGTTGGTATGGAGGCTGGATTTATTATATTAGCGCAAAGTCGCCCGACGGCAGTGAACCTTTTTTGGTCATTAAAGCGGATGCGTGGAGTGTGGGAAAGTATGAAAGAACAAAGTAATATTATTGTGGCGCAGCGACTACTTGCTGAGGCACATGAAATCTTTGCTGAAGATATCCGAATTAATAAAGCTATGGGTAGATATGGAGCAGAGCTCTTGTCAGATGATGTACGTGTATTAACACATTGTAATGCGGGCGCTTTAGCAACTGCTGGTTGGGGTACAGCGCTTGGGGTATTCCGCTCTGCGGCGGAGGCAGGGAAGAATATTTCAGTAATTGTTGATGAGACCCGTCCTTTTCTACAAGGAGCACGCCTGACCGCATGGGAGATGTTACAGGAAAAAATTCCAGTGGCACTCATTACTGATAACATGGCAGGTTTCATGATGTCTCGAGGTGAAGTAGATGCAGTGGTGGTGGGTACGGATCGTGTGGCATCTAACGGTGATGTTGTTAACAAGATTGGCACATATATGGTGGCAGTATTAGCTTATCGTCACAACATACCTTTTTATGTGGCCTGCCCACTTTCGACTATTGATATGGATATTGTAAGCGGCGCCGATATTCCTATAGAAGAGCGATCTGTTGATGAAGTAAAAGGCTTCCGAGAGTATCATTGGGCGGCAGAGGGAGTAAAGATACATAATCCTTCCTTTGATGTTACTCCTGCAGAATTGGTAACAGCACTTATCACTGAGAAGGGTGTAGTGCAGAAGCCGAATCGAGAAAAATTATGTGCACTTTTAGCTACATCATAGAACTAGAATTAATACATAGAAACACTTGAATCAATAGAGATTCTTGTTATTGGTCTTTCTAGATTTGTTAGTACAAGATTTATTTTTCTGGGCTTTATTTTCTGATGTGGTTTTTATTTGGTGTTTATTTATTAGTCTGATAATACTGTTACTTCTCTAATTATCTATAGGGAATGGATCAAGGTATGGTAATGTCATATTTTATTAACTCTGTTATAACTTGTTGTACGCAGGCATTTAGTTCTTTAGTTCCAGTAGGCACGGTAATTTCATGGTTTTTAGATGGCTCGTAAGGTGCAGAGATACCAGTAAATTCAGTTATCTCACCCATGCGGGCTTTTTTATAGCTACCTTTTGGATCACGTGCTTCGCAAATTTCTAATGAGGCATTGCAGTATATTTCAATAAAATCATTTTGCTGTACCATACCGCGTATGTACTCACGATGTGCACGATAGGGAGAAATAAAGGCTGCTAATACAATCACACCAGCTTCAATAAAAAGCTTAGCTGTCTCACCAACTCGTCGAATATTTTCATACCGTTCTTCTTTTGAGAATCCTAAATCATCACATAAGCCGTGACGTATATTATCACCATCCATTACAAAAGTTTTATGTCCACTTTGATGTAAAATTTTTTCTACGGCATGCGCTAATGTAGATTTTCCAGATCCAGACAACCCAGTAAACCAGATAATAGCACTACGATGGCCATTTTGTTTTTTACGGTGCATACGAGTGACCATGGAATGATGCCAGGCTACATGGTTAGAAATGGGCTTGGTGGTTTTGTTTTGCATTGATTTAAATTGTATTTAGAATGACGGGGCGTTAGCGAGCTTATTTTTTAGTAATAAAATATTCATTATAACCAAAATTACAAAGGAGAAATAATATGGAATTGCTTTTGCTAGTATTTTTAATCGTTAGGCAAACTGAATATTATTTATGTCTAGATGAGTCTATACATAAATTAACTTGGTTAATCTAATACTAGCAGGAAATACCTATTTATAGATTTTCTCGATTAAGGATTATGGGTTTATTGGTCGCATATGGGTAATTTGGACTATCATTACTTTGGAAATTTCCATATTTCCCATTTGGGTTATTAATACTGTCTTTTGAGTCTTTTGATCCATAACGTCCATTTGGATTGCTCACTGAATCTGGATCATTCTGGTTAGTGCTCAGATTACCAAGGTAGTATCCTGTTTTTCTATCTACAAGTATTGATGGCTCTGCACTAGCTGCAGCGGCAACAAAAAAAGAAATAAGCATTACTATATTTCTCATACCAAACCTCCCTGAATTTGGAAATAAGAATATCTAAGTATCTATAATCATAGATCAACCATATTAATAGTCAATGTTTTATATTCTATTATAGAAATAGTAGTCTATTTGTAAATGATTCTCATCTATAATTTTCTATTTAAGCTTAGTAAGCAAATAAAAATTATATCTATTTATTCTTTATATATTTATAGTTATACTACGAAGCCTTCTTATATATTTTATATGATAATAAGTCTCATCTAAAACTGATTAATTATTAACCTATAAATTAATTAATAAGCTTTGTTTAATGAAACTACTGGCAGCTAGACTTTATTTAATTGTTTTGTTATTGGTCTGCTTTATATTGGCTCTTTTTTCAGCACATATTCACGCTGGTGGAATACCAACTCTTGATCCGGTAGAGATAACTGCTAAATCAGATGACCTTATTGGTACTGCTACTAGTTCAAATGAAGGTGCAATTACAGAAATGCAGTTTAATACTCGGCCAATATTGCGCCCTGGTGAAATACTTGAATTTGTTCCCGGCTTGATTGTTACCCAACACTCTTCGAATGGTAAGGCAAACCAATTTTTTCTTCGTGGGTTTAATTTGGATCATGGGACTGATTTTCTGACAATAATTGGAGGCATGCAAATTAATCAGCGGAGTCATGCGCATGGACAGGGATATACAGACTTAAACTTTCTTATACCAGAGCTGTTGGGAAATATGCATTATAAAAAAGGGCCATATTCTGCAAAAGAAGGAGACTTCTCTTCAGCAGGTGTAGCATACTTGGACTATGTTCGTGTGCTGCCTAAAGCCATAGCTGAATATACTATAGGGCGTTTTAATTACCATAGCCTACTTTTAGCAGGCTCAGAAAAAATCAGTAGTGGCAATCTTTTATTTGGCTTGAAGTTAAAAAAATATGATGGGCCATGGGATGTTAAGCAGAATTTTCATAATTTTAGCCTTATTACTAGGTATAGTCAGGGTGTGTCTGATAACGGTTTTGAAATTACTGCTATGGCTTATAAAGCTCATGGTAATGCTACAAACCAGGTTGCTAAGCGTGCTATAGAAAGTGGGTTTATTGGACGTTTTGGCTCGTTAAGTCCTAGTGATAGTATAAATACATCGCGTTATAGCTTATCAAGTCAGTGGGCACGTACAAGTGAATTCAGAGTAACGAACATAAATGCCTACTATGTTCGTTCTGAGTTCGAATTGAATTCTAATTTTACTAATTTCCTTAATTTTCCTATAGCAGGTGACCAGATTCAACAAAAGGAAGATAGGAATACTTTTGGTATTAATGGAAGTCGTTCATGGTTTGGAAGTGTTAATAGCCATAAAATAGAAAATACAGTTGGCTTTCAAATGCGATACGATAATGTTAACCCAATAAGCCTCTCTCGAGCACAAGGAGGTGTTCCAATGGCTAAGCTTGATTCTAATGGGAAACTTCATTCAAGTAATATACGAAGGGATATATTAAATGAATACAATATATCGTTTTATGCTGAAAATCGTATGCAGTGGTCGTCTTGGCTAAGATCTGTTATTGGAGTTCGTAATGATTTTTATCATTTTGAGGTAGATGGTAATCTTAAAGAGAACTCAGGGGAAAGGAGCGATAATATGGTAAGTCCAAAACTGTCATTAATTTTTGGGCCTTGGGCTAAAACTGAGTTTTATTTAAATGGGGGAGGAGGGTTTCACAGTAATGATGCTAGAGGGATAACCCAGCGGGTTGATCCTAATAATCCAAATGTTGCAGTACAGCGAGTGACGCCATTAGTTCGAACTTGGGGGTATGAAGTTGGTTTTCGTACGGGTATTGTCCCAGGTTTGCAAACAACAGTATCCCTTTGGCAATTACATGTTGATTCTGAGCTACTATTTACTGGTGATACTGGCAGTACGATAGCGAGTCAACCAAGTTTACGTAGAGGTATTGAATTTACCAATTATTGGAAGCCTGTTAGTTGGATCATCGTCGACGCTGACCTTTCCTTATCTCGTGCTAGATTTAGGGGTAATGGTCCTATTGGTAATTACATTCCAGGATCAATGAGCCGTGTTGCTTCAATTGGTGTTTCTGTTGACCGTAATAATTGGTTTGGTGGTATTCGCTTACGTCATTTTGGGCCCAGGCCATTAGTAAAAAATAATTCTCAGGTAGGCAGGAGCTCAACATTAGTCAATCTAAGGGCTGGTTACCGTTTTGCAAAATATCTTAAGATTTCATTGGATATATTTAATTTGATTGGTAGCAAGCCTAATGATATTTCATATTTCTATGAGTCTAAATTAAGTGGTGAGGTAGAGTCTGTTTCAGATAAACATATTCATCCAGTTGAGCCCCGAAGCTTTCGTTTTACAGTGCAAGCAAGTTTTTAACTATTTAAATAATACGATACTAATCTATAAAGAGGACTCTCTGGCATAATATCTTAGATTTATGGGTATCAATATATGAGTACCTATGGTCAACTAGTAATGGAATCTTTTCTTTATAGAATGTGGGAGGGGTAAAGGAATATGTGGCAATTTTTACAGTGGATGTTATTAATTCATCTACTTTTGACTTTATCTTCTCAGGCAACGGCTGATATGTTGTCCGATGCAAAATTATTAGACGCTAAACGCGCTTATTTTACGGGGAATTTTGAGAAAACAGAAAAAATAATCCGTCATATGGTTGAGCAGGAGAATGCGGCTGCACAGAATATTCTTGGTGTAATGTATTTTAATGGCCAGGGTGTTAGGCAAGATTTTAAAGAGGCTGCAAGACTATACCTTCTATCTGCAAAACAAGGTAATGCAATTGCACAAAATAATCTTGGGTTGTTATATGAAGATGGTAAGGGTGTTGCCCAGAGCTATGAACAGGCAGCAAAATGGTACCAATTAGCTGCAGATCAGGGGCATGCATTTGCACAAAATAATCTTGGGTTGCTGTATAGGCGCGGTAAAGGTGTGAAGCAAGATTATCAGGAGGCAGTAAAATGGTACCGATTGGCATCAGAGCAGGGTAATGCAAATGCTCAATATAATCTTGGGTTACAGTATAGTAGTGGACAAGGAATCAGCCAAGATTTCTCAGCAGCTGCCAAATGGTATCGCTTGTCTGCAGAGCAAGGTAATATTTTTGCACAAAATAATCTTGGTCTATTAAATGCTAATGGCCAAGGTGTAGTCCAAAATTACCATGAGGCTGTTAGATGGTATCGTTTGGCTGCAGAGCAAGGTTATGCACTTGCACAGAATAATTTGAGTATCATGTATTGGCGTGGTAAAGGTGTAACTAAAGATTATGAAGTAGCTGCAAAATGGGTTAAGTTAGCTTCTAGGCAGGGGAATCCAGATGCACAGTATAATCTTGGTGTGATGTATCGTTTGGGGCAAGGTGTAATTCAGGACCATCAAGAAGCTGCACGTTTATATCGTCTTGCAGCAGAGCAAGGGAAGATGATCGCACAAAATAATCTTGGTTTATTATATGAGGATGGGGTTGGTGTTACTCAAGATTATGACGAGGCAGCAAAATGGTATAAATTAGCTGCAGAGCAGGGATATGCGTTCTCACAAAATAATCTTGGCTTATTATATAGGCGTGGTAACGGTGTAGAAAGAAATTATAAAGAGGCAGAAAGGTTATATCGATTAGCAGCGGAGCAACGTAATGCGAATGCTGAATATAATCTTGGTTTATTGTATAGACATGGCCAAGGTGTGAATCAAAATTTTTCAACGGCTGCAAAATGGTATCGTTTAGCTGCAGAACAAGGATATGCTCTTGCGCAAAATAATCTTGGTTTACTGTATGCTAATGGTCAGGGGGTGGCTCAGGATTACAAAGAGGCTGCAAAATGGCATCAAATGGCTGCTGAAAAAGGAAATTCACTTGCTCAATATAATCTTGGCTTAATGTTTTTTGATGGAAAAGGTGTGACTCAAAGTTATGAAGAAGCGGCTAAATTATACCAGCTTGCGGCTGAGCAAGGTCTTGTATCTGCGCATTATGCTTTAGGTTGGATGTATGCAAATGGTAAAGGATTAGAACAAGATAATATTAAAGCATATATGAGGTTTAATTTGGCGGCAAATAAGGGTAATAATAATGCAGAGAAATGGAGAAAATCATTATCTAAGAAAATGACTGCTGAGCAGATTAAACAATCAAAAAATTTGGCAAGAGAGTGTGAGGAGCGTAACTACAAGGAATGCAATTAGAGTGCATTAGATATTAAAAGGTATATGTAAAGTATTATATGATAGGAAGAGTTTTTAGTTATCTCAGTAGCTTATTTCATAGAATTTAGCTTCAAAATCATGGTTAATTGTTTTCTTTATATCTAAATTCAGCTGACATTGCATGTGCTTGCAAACCTTCTTCATTAGCAAGTATAGAAGCGATTTCTCCTAGTTTTGCTGCACCTTTCTTTGATACTTGAATAATATTACTGTGTTTCTGGAAATCGTACACACCTAATGAAGATGAAAATCGTGCAGTTCTTGATGTGGGTAGTACGTGGTTGGGCCCAGCACAATAATCACCTAGGGCTTCTGATGTATATCGGCCAAGAAAAATAGAGCCAGCATGTTTTATTTTATTAGCCCATTGCTCTGGTTGATCAACTGATAACTCTAAGTGTTCGGGTGCGATATGATTTGCAATATCACAGGCTTCATTTAGGTCTCGTACTTTAATTAAAGCACCGCGATTCATAAGAGAAGCATGTATTACATTTTTACGGGGCATCTTTTCTAAGTAGCTAGTTATAGTTTTTTCAATTAGTTTTATAAATTCAATATCAGGAGATAAGAGGATTGATTGTGCTAATTCATCGTGCTCAGCTTGTGAAAATAGATCCATTGTGATCCAGTCAGGATTTGTCATGCCATCGCAGATTATCAAAATTTCTGATGGGCCAGCTACCATATCTATACCTACTATACCAAAAACTTGTCGCTTAGCAGAAGCTACATAAGCATTACCTGGGCCGACTAATTTATCTACTTGTGGGATTGTATTAGTTCCATAAGCAAGAGCTCCAACTGCTTGGGCACCACCTATAGTAAATACGCGATCTACTTCGCAAATTACTGCTGCAGCAAGAACTAAATTATTTCTCTTGTTCTTTGGTGTTGGGACAGTCATGATTAATTCATTAACCCCTGCTACCTTAGCAGGTATTGCATTCATTATTACAGTAGATGGATAAGATGCTTTTCCACCAGGAACATATAGTCCAATACGGTCCATTGGAGTTATTCTTTGACCAAGCATCGTACCATCAGCTTCAGTATAGCTCCATGATTTAGAGAGCTGCTTTTTATGGAAATCTCGAATTCTTTTTGTAGCCTGTTCAAGAGCCTCTCGTTGTATAGCAGGCAGACTATTCAGAGCACTCATAAGCTCTTCTCTAGGTATTTCAAGCTTAGAAACTGAGGCTGCATTAAGTTCATCAAATTGGCATGTATACTCAAGTACAGCTTCATCGCCTCTTTCTTTTACATCTGCCAAAATTTCAGATACTGTTTTATTTATTTCCAAATTTTGCGTATCTTTAAAGGAGGTTATCTCTTTTAATGCTTTAGTAAATTCTAAATCGGTTGAGGAGAGTCGTTTAATTTTTCTCATAGTAGTATCCATGATGCTAAGTTTATTGCTGCAATAGTATATTGCCTTTCTTAACAATTTCAGAAAATGCTATTAGAATTGGCTGTATATTTTCCCTTTTTACTTTTAATGCTGCTTGGTTAATTATTAGTCTTGATGAAATAGGAATAATTTCTTCAACTGCTTTTAGGTTATTTGCTTTTAGTGTGTCACCGCTTGAAACTAAATCTACAATTGCATCTGCTAGTCCTACTAATGGGGCTAGCTCCATAGATCCATATAGCTTAATAAGATCAACATGCATATTTTTTTCAGCAAAATGTTCTTGCGCTGTATGTAAGTATTTGGTTGCAACCCTTAATCTTGCTCCTTGACGTATTGCTGTCTCATAATCAAAATTATTCTTTACAGCAACCATCATACGGCAGCAGGCTATATTTAAATCTAATAATTGGTAAAGTCCCGACCCATTATGTTCAAGTAGTACATCTTTTCCTGCTATACCAATATCTGCTGCGCCATATTGTACATAAGTTGGTACATCAGAAGCTCGTACAATAATAAGTGAAACATTGGGATTATTTGTTTTTAGTATAAGTTTCCTAGATTTTTCTGGATTATCAAGCGATACAATACCTGCCGCCTTTAAGAGTGGTTTTGTTTCATCAAAAATTCGGCCCTTTGAAAGGGCAATAGTGATACTTGTCATAATATATCCTATTAGATGTAGACGTTTACTAAAAAGGTCATAATATTATTTAGTAGTAATAGCTTTAATTTATGCGATTAATTTTTACCCCAAGAGACAGTAATTTTTCCTCAATTCTCTCATAGCCACGATCAAGATGGTAAATACGATCAATAATAGTTTCACCTTGTGCAATTAGGCCGGCCAAAACTAGACATGCAGAAGCACGAAGATCAGTGGCCATTACGCTCGCACCCTCAAGCTTATCAACCCCATGAACCACAGCTGTATTACCCTCTACTTCAATGCGTGCACCCATTCTCTTTAGTTCTAATACGTGCATAAATCGATTTTCAAATATATTTTCAGTAATTCTTGATGTGCCTTCAGCTACACTATTTAATACCATAAATTGTGCTTGCATGTCTGTGGGAAAAGCAGGATAAGGCGCAGTACATATATTTACAGATTGTAATTTGTTAGTCATTTTTAAATTAACCCAGTCTTCTCCTGATTGTATCTTTGCACCTGACTCGACTAATTTATCTAGCACTGAATTAAGTATATTTGGGCATGTATTCTTGAGATGAATATCGCCACCACTAGCAGCAGCAGCTACCAGAAAAGTGCCAGCCTCAATTCGATCTGCTATAACTTGGTAGGTTGTTTCATGCAATAATTTTACCCCTTTGATAGTAATGACGTCACTTCCTGCACCATGAATCTTTGCTCCCATTGAAATTAGACAGCAAGCAAGATCGACAACCTCAGGTTCACGTGCTGCATTTTCTAATGTCGTTATTCCTTCAGCTAAAGTTGCTGCCATCATTAGGTTTTCAGTTCCTGTAACGGTTACAGTATCCATTACTATATGAGCACCAATTAGTTGACTTGCTTTTGCATGAATATAGCCATGCTTAATATGAATTTCGGCGCCCATTGCTTGTAATCCCTTAATATGCTGATCAACTGGGCGAAGACCAATTGCACAGCCACCAGGCAGAGATATTTTAGCTTCACCTGTTCGTGCTAGCATTGGGCCCAATACTAAAATGGCTGCACGCATTGTTTTTACCATTTCATAAGGTGCAATTGGGTTAGAGAGATGTGTGGTTGTTAAAGAAATTTCAGAATCCTTATCTATTGAAATATTTGTTCCCATTTGCTTAAGTAATTTTAGCATTGTAGTTACATCATTGAGATGTGGTACATTCTTAATCCTAAGAGATTCGTATGTCAGTAGAGAGGTACAGAGGATTGGTAATGCTGCATTTTTTGCTCCTGAGATCTGTATTTCTCCAGAAAGAGGAGTGCCACCATGGATAGTTAATTTTTGCATGTGATAAGGATTGCTATTTGTATATATATAGAGAAATTATTTTAAGTATATAGATCGTAATAAATAATGCTGTAATTAATTTTATTGATTGTAATCTATCATGGTAACCTTCATCATGTTGTAAATAGTAATAGTATAAGCTCACATTATTAGGATTCTGTTTTGTACATATAGTACAGTGGCATGCAGGTATCCGTATACCTTAGGAGAAAAAATGAAGAAACAAATTATCCAAACAGAAGACGCACCCCAGGCTATAGGCACGTACTCTCAGGCAATTCGTGTTAGTACAGGAGACACTGTTTATATATCTGGTCAGATAGGAATAGATCCAAGTACCATGCAGATGGTAAATGGCATTGAGTCTCAAATCCAACAAGTATTCTTGAATTTGAAAGCTGTTGTAACAGCTAGTGGTGGCACTTTTAGTGATATTGTTAAATTAAATATTTTTCTGACTGATTTGGATGATTTTTCCATGGTAAATAAAATTATGGCAAGTTATTTTGATCAGCCATATCCAGCAAGGGCAGCAATAGGTGTAGTTGCACTTCCAAGAGGTGCATTAGTGGAAATGGATGCAATAATGGTATTGTAGATGTGAGTGAGGAAAAAAGAAATAATTCTGTTATTTTCGACTGCTTTACAAGCAAGGCTATCCAAGAAAAATTTGCCAAGCTTGGAGTAAGTAATGAAATTAGCTTAATTTTACACTTGCCTCTTCGTTACGAGAATGAAACTTATCTGCGTGAGATTAATGATATATCTGGAGGAGAAACCGTACAAATAGAAGGTGTTGTCATATCTAACGAGGTTATGTATCGACCGAGGCGTCAGTTGGTTCTTCAAGTAGAAGATGGTAGCGGTATTATTTTTATACGATTTTTGAATTTTTATCCTAGTCAGGTAAAAGCATATTCTGTAGGCACTAGAGTACGTTTATTGGGTGAACCTCGTACGGGTTTTTTTGGCACTGAAATGGTGCATCCAAAATGTCATATTGTGCAAAAGAATACACCGCTACCTAATTTTTTGACACCGGTCTATCCAACTACAGCTGGTCTTTCTCAGGTCATGATTCGTAAATTAATTAGAAAAATTTTAACTGATAAAACTAAGTTAGAGATCTTGTCTGAAACTATACCATTAAAAATTTTAAAAAATTATCGATTAAATGGGTTTAGTAAAAGTATTATTTTTTTACATCAGCCTAAATCAACTGCGCAGGTTCATTTATTAGAAGACCGTACTCACCCAGCCTGGGCTCGAATTAAATTTGATGAATTGCTAGCTCAGCAATTATCCATGCGATTACATTACCAGCAAAGACATAAATGTACTGCTCCCTCTATGCCAGATAATAAAAGATTAACAAAAATCTTATTACATTCACTTCCTTTTAGTCTAACTAATGCGCAAGAAGAAATTTTTTCAGAGATTAGTCAGAATCTTTCAGAATCATACCCAATGCAGCGTTTGTTACATGGGGATGTAGGTAGTGGTAAGACAGTAGTCGCAGCATTAGCAGCATTACAGGCTATAGAAAATGGATATCAAGTAGCTATAATGGCACCTACTGAAATATTGGCTGAACAGCATTATCGAAAATTTTCTAGTTGGTTTGGTTTTATCTTTGGACCTGATAGAAATTCAATAGCTTGGCTGTCAGGTAATCAGAAAAAAATGCAGCGTCAAGAGGCGCTTTCTACTATTGCTGCAGGTACTGTTATGCTTGTAATTGGGACGCATGCATTATTTCAGGAGCAGGTAAAATTTAAAAAGTTAGGCCTTGCCATTATTGATGAACAGCATCGTTTTGGTGTTCATCAGAGATTAGCATTACGTATGAAATGCACTAAGGAAGGTATGGTCCCGCACCAATTAATGATGAGCGCAACACCCATCCCACGTACACTTTCTATGAGTTATTATGCAGATCTTGATGTTTCATTATTAAATGAGATGCCACCAGGTAGAACCCATGTTATTACTAAATTATTTAATGAGACCCGACGTAAAGAAGTAGTTATACGTGTTAAAGAGGCATGCTGTGCTGGAAAACAGGCTTACTGGGTATGCCCACTTATAGAAGAATCTGAGGTCTTACAATTGAGGACTGTTCTAGATACTTATGAGAAATTAAAAATGATTTTCTTAGATCTAAAGGTTGGTTTATTGCACGGAAAGATGTCATCACATGAAAAAATTGAAGTTATGGAATTATTTGAGCAAGGAGAAATTCAATTATTAGTCGCAACAGCTGTAATTGAAGTAGGGGTTGATGTTTCTAATGCCTCATTAATGGTAATTGAGCATTCTGAAAGAATGGGATTATCACAGTTACACCAGCTACGAGGTCGGGTAGGGCGTGGTAAAGAAGCAAGTGTATGTATATTACTTTATAAAGAACCATTATCTGAAATTGCTAGAAAAAGGCTACAGATAATATTTGAGAATAATAATGGATTTGAAATTGCTCGTCAGGATTTATTATTACGTGGGCCTGGTGAATTCTTTGGTGTCCGTCAGAGCGGTGTTCCTATATTACGCTTTGCAGATCCGGAGCGAGATGAGAATTTACTTAAAGAAGCGCGTGATGCTGCAAAAGAAATATTACGAGATTATCCTGAGTTAGCGAAACGGCATCTTCAGCGATGGCTTGGAGAGAAAAGTGATTATCTTAAAGTATAAAATGCAAATATATAGATTGAGAGGATAAAAAATATTTGCCATTGTATTTTAGATTTTTTTGATGAAATATTTTTAGTACTTACGTAGCAAGTATACGCTAGGTGTATAATTTAAGCTTGGTATTCCCAATATTTCGTAATGACCTATAAATTCTTTCGCCGCGTTTTTAGTCAAAATTATTTTGCTTCTTCAGAACTAATAATTCCGAATTTACGAATTATTCCAAGTAAGAAACATGGCATAATCAGAAATGATATAAGCCCATGTGCTCTAAAAGTGACATTAGTTTTAAAAGAAGCAGGATACTCTGCTTTTATCGTAGGAGGTGCAGTACGTGATTTGCTTCTAGGGTTAAAACCAAAAGATTTTGATATTGCTACTAATGCTAAACCTGAAGAAATTAGAGCGCTTTTCCGTCGTTCACGCATTATTGGCCGTCGTTTTCGTTTAGTACATGTTATGTGTAGATCTGATACTGTAGAAGTATCTACATTCCGCAGTGGTTCATTCATTAATAAGCATGGTCGGCCTCGAAAGTATCAGCATGCAGATGAGCATGGTAGGATTTTAAGAGATAATGTATTTGGTAGCCAAGAAGAAGATGTTAAACGTCGCGATTTTACTATTAATGCATTATTTTATGATCCAGATACAGAGGAAATTTGGGATTATTTATCTGGATACAGTGATATTAAATCTAAGACATTACGCATCATTGGCGAACCAATTCAGCGCTATCGTGAAGATCCAATACGGATATTAAGAGCTGTGCGACTTGCAGCTAAGCTTGATATGCAGATTGATACTGTTACAGCTAAGCCCTTAGGTGATCTTGCTCCTTTATTAAAAAATGTACCGGCAGCTAGATTATTTGATGAGGTTTTGAAAATATTGTTAAGCGGCCATGCTCATGTTTGTGTAACAGATTTGCGTGCACGTGGGTTATATCATGGTCTATTACCATTATTAGATAAGGATTCTACAGAATCAGCAGGTATGGGATTTATTTCACTTGTATTAAAGAATACTGATGATCGTATAAAGCAAGAGAAATCCGTATCTCCTAGTTTTTTATTTGCCTCGTTATTATGGCATGGGGTATTAGTGGCATGGAATAATCATATGGCGGATGGTACGAAAACTATTCCTGCTTTACATATGGCAATAAAAGATATGATAGGGGAACAAGAGAAAAGGCTTGTAATTCCACGTAGATATGATGCGGTAATGCAAGAGATATGGGCAATGCAGCCACGTTTTCTTGGAAGATCTGGCAGAAGACCATTTCGTTTGTTGGAACATCCTCGTTTTAGGGCAGCTTATGATTTTATGTTATTACGTTGTGAGAGCGGAGAGATAGATATGGAGTTGGGGAAATGGTGGAAAGCATTTCAGCATGCTAAGCCTTGTGATCAGGAAAATATGTTATTTAGAAATGAAACACCAAGAAAGAGAAAGAATAGGCGTCGATATAATCGGAATATGGCTGATAAAATATAGTTTCATCAGATTCTACAGAATAATTTAATATTAGGAGCTAGGTTGAGTCAGATTTCACAGGCTTTAATTGCTTTAGGTAGTAATTTAGATAATCCGGTGGCCCAGGTACGTAGAGCATTTGATGAGCTTGCAATAATTCCTGAAAGCCATTTATTAGCTTGTTCTTCACTTTATCGTAGTGAGCCAATTGGAAATCAGGATCAACCAGAATTTATAAATGCAGTAGCGCAAATTGAGACTACTCTTTCTCCACATGATTTACTTGAGAAGTTATTAGAAATTGAGAAAGATCATGGTCGTGTAAGGGGATTGTCTAATGATCCGAGAACACTAGATCTGGATATGCTGATGTATGATGAACTTGAATGTAATGAGAATGGCTTAATTCTCCCTCACCCGAGAATGTATCAACGTGCTTTTGTATTAAAGCCTCTTATGGAAATCTCAGCAAATTTTATTATTCCTGGTCATGGGGCTGTGGCTGAATTATTATCAGCTTGTACTAATCAAAGAATAGAAAGAGAGAAAAATTGGTAACGTTAGGGAAATATCGCTATATTGTGATTGAGGGACCTATAGGCGTAGGAAAGACTAGTCTGGCTCATCGTATATCAGATCACTTAGATGCTAGGTTATTATTGGAGAAACCAACAGAAAACCCATTTTTAGAGAAATTTTATAGTGATATGTCAAGGTATGCCTTGCCAGCCCAATTATTTTTTCTCTTTCAGCGTAATAATCAGTTACAGAGCCTTGTAAAAATGGATATGTTTACTCAAGTAGTAGTAAGTGATTTCTTACTTGATAAAGATCAATTATTTGCTAAGCTTACGTTAAATGATGCTGAGTATAATCTTTATCAGAGTATCTATAGCCATTTGCAGCCCAGTGTGCTTATTCCTGATTTGGTGATTTATTTACAAGCTCCATCTAGTATTCTTATTGATAGAGTAAAGCAACGTGACAACATTTTTGAGAGAAATATTTCTGAAGACTATCTCTGTCGTTTATCTGAGGCTTATACAAGATTTTTTTATCAATATAAGGGCGCACCAGTTATGATTATAAATAGTGAGAATTTAAATTTTGTTGAGAATCAGTCAGATTTTGATCTATTAATTCAAAGATTAGAGCAGATGCGTGGACCACGAGAATATTTTAATTTAGGGTGATAAGTAGTATGCGTATAACACAAAAGACATTGCAGAGAATGTGTAATAGTGGAGAAAAAATTGCTGCACTAACATGCTATGACGCAAGTTTTGCTTCTTTATTAGAAAATTCTGGTGTTGATATTTTATTGGTGGGCGATTCTTTAGGTAATGTATTGCAGGGAGAGAAAACAACATTATCAGTGACATTAGATGATATGATTTATCATACAAAATGTGTCTTTCAAGGTTCAGTAAAGGCATTTATTATGGCTGACATGCCTTTTGGTACGTCTCAGGTCTCGCCTCAGAAAACGTTTGAAAATGCAGTCAAACTTATTTCTTCAGGTGCTAGTATGGTGAAAATAGAGGGCGGAAGTGTGATGGCTGATACTGTCAGATTCTTATCTCAGCGTGGTATACCAGTATGTTCTCATATTGGTTTAATGCCTCAATCTGTAAATATGCTAGGAGGTTATAAAGTTCAAGGTAAGTCTATCAATCAAGCAAATCAATTGCTTGAGGATGCAGTTATTATGGAGAAAGCTGGAGCAGGTATGTTGTTGATGGAGGCTATACCAGCTACTTTATCAAGAAAAATTACGAAAAAATTAACTATACCCACAATAGGTATTGGTGCAGGAGTCGATTGTGATGCACAGGTATTGGTATTGTATGACATACTTGGAATTTATTCTGGAAAGAAATCAAGATTTACCAAAAATTATATGGATGGTGCAAGAAGTATTAATCAGGCAGTGGAGAATTATGTTAAAGAAGTTAAATCTAAAAAGTTTCCTAAGATAGAAAATGGGTTTTAGTATATAAAATTAGCGTGGAAATAATTACTGATATTCATTCTTTACGTTCACGGCTAAAGTCCGAGCATTATGTTGTATTTGTTCCGACTATGGGCAATTTACATGAAGGGCACTTATCCTTAATAAGAATAGCGAAGCAGAAATCTGGTTGTTTAGTAGCCAGTATTTTTGTGAATCGTTTACAATTTGGACAAAACGAAGACTTTGATAAATATCCTCGTACTTTAGTAGATGATTTGAAATTATTAGAGAATTACGGGGCTAATATAGTATTTGTACCTACAGAAAAAGATATTTATCCAGTACAACAAGAATTTATTATAGAACCCCTGCCGTTAGCAAATATCTTAGAAGGAGAGTTCAGGCCTGGGTTCTTTCGTGGCGTCACAACGTTAGTTTTGAAACTTTTTAATATTGTGCGGCCACAATTAGTTCTTTTTGGGAAGAAGGACTACCAGCAGTTATGTATTATGCGTGAAATGGTTCATCAGTTGAATTTATCTATAGAGATCGGTGAGGGAGAAACTGTACGTGCATCAGATGGATTGGCATTAAGTTCCCGCAACCGGTTTTTAAATAATGAAGAACGTATAGAAGCAGCCCATTTATTTAAAGTATTGTCTGAGATCAAGGAAGCAATAGAGTCTGGAGAGCAAAATTTTAGGAAGCTACAGGATATTGCAAAAGAAACCCTTAATAATCGCGGGTGGGATATTGATTATATATCTGTAAGAAAAATTCATACACTAGAAATAGCAAAGTGTCATGATCAAAAATTGGTAGTGCTTGGGGCTGCAAAACTAGGAACAACTAGACTAATAGATAACCTTGAAATAACTGTAAGAAAATAAACAGCCCCCCTCTCGCATTAGAGAGGAGGGCTGTTTGAACTACAAAAGATCAGAACCGATTGTTATAACCGGTTATTTAAAATGACCTTGTCA
>TARA_B100000686_G_scaffold321606_1_pt1 | contig 30917 bp, 31 predicted proteins | sample TARA_B100000686 | Tara Oceans TARA_B100000686 (sample SAMEA2622733) | marine metagenome | biome: marine biome (ENVO:00000447); feature: marine epipelagic mixed layer (ENVO:xxxxxxxxx); material: "saline water (ENVO:00002010), including plankton (ENVO:xxxxxxxx)" | depth 150 m | reverse complement strand
ACATAATCCATATGCGGCCCCATGCCCCCGAGAAATTTAGGCGGTTTCTTTCATAACCAAACCTCAAATCTAGTTTGCAGACTTCTTTAATATACTTACGCATAGGTTTCAAAATTTGGAATACCAATATTACTATACAAAACTTCTCCATAACTTAAATTAGCCGTCAATCGCTCAATTATTGACTGTGATACTTGTTGTGCTCCAACCTCTATACCAAGATCTTTTAATTGAGTCACTCGAAGATCAACATATCCGCAAGGGTCAATAGAATCGAAAGGAGACAAATCCATATCTACGTTTATACAAAAACCATGGTAGGAACACCCTCCACGAATTCTAATACCGATTGCAGCAAGTTTCGCGCCTCCCACATATACACCCGGTGCTCCTTCCCGCATATTGCCGGAAATTTTATAGGTTGCTAAAAATTCGATTACTGTGAGCTGCACAGTCCTTATCAAATCACGAACGCTTAAGCCGAGTCTGCGTAAATCTAATAAAAGATAAAATATGCTTTGGCCAGGGCCATGATAGGTTATTTTCCCACCTCGATCGACATCAACCAATGCTATCTCTAATTCTCTTTTTCGAGGCGTATCCATAGAACTTATACCACGGGTATATACGGGGGGATGCTCTACGACCCAAATTTCATCTAATGTGTGATCTGAACGAATTTCGGTCCATCTACGCATATACTCTGCAACTGGCCGATAATCAGATTTACCCAAATTTCGAACCATAACAGAAGAATTTAATTTCACTCTGCTTCTCGATATCTACAAAGTCATTAAGACATCAGGTTCACTATTCAGATCCATATAAATGGCATCTAACTGCGCACGACTGTTCGCCTCAATGACGCAGGTTATCGCTATATAACGACCTTCTCGACTAAGCCTAGAGCGTGTGCTGAATATCTCCTGATCACCTATATGACGACCAACTATCGTAGAAATTCGATCCTCCAATGCGCTACTCCAATGCCCCATAGCCTTCACTTCAAAGCGACACGGGAATTCCAATAAATCATTATTAACCAATGCGTGCTACCAATTGGCGGTATGTATCAACGCAACTGCAATCGGATCTCATCAAATATCCGACTAGGCCACGAACCCGGATTTATAGCGTTCAAGGTAACCAATGGATAAGTGCCAATATCTATTCCCTGAAGACTTAGAATAATACTTCCGACTTGGGCATTTTTATCTAATGGAGCTATTATCGGCTCATCCAATGCAATTACTGCCTCAAGTCCAGATCGAGCCCCTTTCGGAAGAATCAGCTGGATATCAGCTAGAACCCCGACCGTCAAAGTTTTTTGGTCACCCTTATATATTTTGATATCGTTTAAAACAGCTGTACCAGCGCGATATATACGATGCAATTCATAAGCAGCGAATCCATATTTGACTAATGCGTATACTGATTCAGCTCGCGTCGAGGGACTTTCTGCACCAAACACTGTAGCGACAATTCGAAAATTTTCTTCCTTAGCCGAACCTACTAAACAATATCCAGCGGCTTCAGTATGACCGGTCTTTACACCATCAATTGTATGATCTCGACCAAGTAGAGGATTTCTATTACGCTGAGTGATATTGTTCCATGTAAATTCTCTAATAGCGTAATAACCATACATATCAGGGAACTCACGAATGATAGCGGAAGCTACTAGACTAATATCTCTGGCCGTGCTGAAATGCTCTGGGTGTGGCCAACCAGTACTATTGACAAAATTACTATTCTTTAGTGCCAGTTCTGTCGCAACTTGATTCATTAATCCTGAAAAACTCTCTTCGCTACCAGCAATATGTTCGGCTAACGCAACAGCCGCATCATTGCCTGATTGCACGATCATCCCAAGCAATAAATTTTCCACTGAAATCTTCTCATTGGGCTCAATAAACATTCTTGATCCACCAGTTCGCCATGCTTTCTCACTAATCACAACTTCTTCGTCGAGCTGAACATTACCGCGACGCACCTCACGGAAAACTATGTACGCAGTCAAAAGTTTACTTAAACTAGCTGGTTCCAATTTCTCATCAGGATTCTCAGCAGCAATTATTGTCCCGGTTTCAGGATGCATGAGCACCCAAGAGATTCCATTCACGTTAGGGGGCGGCATTTTTGATTGCATTTCATTAGGAAGTTCAGATTCGTATCCGCTAACAGAAAGCGACACCATCCAAATCAACAAACACATCAAGACATGTGCTTTATTTTTCATCATAGTTCACCTGACAATTTTCTTAATACATTTTGGGTAGACGTCCACTAACTGATCGTATCTTAAAAATGTAGTCATTTAATTCCTGATCTTTTGGTATTGGTCCTACTCGAACACGATAGTAAACCAATTCACCTATATTCTCGGCAAATATATCGACCGAACCAATATTTAATTTTCGCAGTTGAGTGCTCAGATTTTCAGCATTCTCAGGCAATCTAAATCTGGCAGCTTCCAAAAATACTCCAGAATTGCTTGCAATTGACTGTCTATTTGTAATACTGATTGATGTCACTTCTACTTTTGCAGTGCCACGCTCAATCAGGCCAATCTTACGCGCTGCTACATAAGATAGATCTATTATTCGCCCTTTTAGAAATGGGCCTCTGTCATTTACGCGAACTACAACACTAGCGTCTGTATCAAGTCGGCGTACTCGAACATAAGTCGGCAATGGTAATGTCTTATGTGCGGCAGTCATCTTATACATATCATATATCTCACCACTAGAAGTCGCACGTCCATGAAATTTCTTCCCATACCAACTCGCTTCACCGATCTCTCTATGTCCATCAGCGGATTGAGTTGGGTAATAACGCTTTCCAAACACTGTATATGGAGCATTTCCTATTCGTGCTCTAGGTTCCGGCCTCGGAACCGCGTCATTTACATCTTTCAAATCTGTCTCTACTGTGAGAGGAGGGCCATCATCCTGATAATAAGCTCCTCCAGAATCTTTAATGACTGGTCGCTCAGGGGTAACACTGCATGCAGATGAGATGAATGCCACAACAATAACTACACAAATAAATTTAATCACGTTTGTTACTCAAATCTATGGCTTAGCTATTTTCTCGGATAATTCAAAAACTGACATAGCATAATTCTGACTTCGGTTATATCGAGTAAGAACGAAAAAATTCGGGTAGGCAACGCGAAATTGCTCCCCACCATCATCATATAGTTTAATTATTCCGACCTTATCACCTTTAAAATCTTCGACTTCTAATTTGACCCCCTTATTAATTAAATCCAATATCGAAATATCTGGAGTGAAACCTTTAGTCACATACCCACTTATTGCTTGCCCATCTTCTTTCGACAAGTATTGCACAATAGGCTCGCCAGTCTTCCATCCATGCCTCTTCAGATAGCTCGCCACGCTGCCGATCGCGTCCTCTGTACTATCGATAAGATTAGCATTTCCATCACCATCAAAATCAATTGCATAATGACGATAGCTCGTAGGCATGAATTGTGGAATTCCGATTGCCCCAGCATAGGAACCTTTCACTTCCAAAGGATCAAAGAAACCATCATTAGAGAGCATCAGAAATTCACTCAGTTCAGCTGAGAAGAAAGAACTTCTGCGCGGATACTGGACGGACAATGTGGTTAATGAATCAAGAACACGACGACGACCAGTAACCATTCCATACCGGGTTTCAACACCGATTATTGCAGCTATGATTTCTTTCGGAAGGCCAAATTCAATTTCGGCACGACGAAAAATTTTTGAATGTTTTTTCAAATATTTTTTTCCATTTTGGATTGATTTACGTGTCAAAAACCGTCCTCTGTATTCATTCCATTTTAATCTCTCAGCTGGTCGATTCATAATATCTATAATAGCCATATCTAACTTTGCTTCTCCCAACCAGTAATCCAAAAGGTCACGATCAAGTCCGTTCTCCAAAACTAGATTATCGACTACTGAAACAAGTTTAGGGTAGGCATCTAATTTCACACCATAGGTGCTTGAACCAAAAAAAATAATTACTATCGCGAAGAATGAAGTAATGGATCTTTTGATTAACTTCATAGTCTTATCCGTTCTAAATCATCTCATTAAACGTTTATGTGTACTTGCGCTCATTATTACCCCAAATGCAGCCATCACAGTTACCATTGAAGTTCCACCGTAGCTTATTAATGGTAATGGAATTCCTACAACAGGTAGAACACCAGTCACCATCGCTGTATTAACAAAAATATAGAAGAAGAATGTGAGTGCAAGACTTCCAATTAATAAACGTGTGTAACTATCTTCCGCTTTATAAGCTAAAACTAGAGCTCTGCCTATAACAAACAAGTAAAGTACGATTAGAACGATAGCTCCGATCAGGCCAAACTCTTCTGCATAGACTGCAAAAATAAAGTCAGTACTTCTTTCAGGAATGAATTCAAGTTGCGATTGAGTTCCATTCAACCAACCCTTTCCAGCGATACCAGCAGAACCAACTGCAATTTGCGATTGAATTATGTGATAACCGGAACCCATCGGGTCATCCCACGGATTGAACATAGTCACAATGCGCGTTCTCTGGTGATCATGTAACTGGTACCATAGATATGGCGCCATCGCCGCAACAAAAGCAATCATTGCAAGAAGATGACGCCAACGCACACCGGCCAAAAAAATTGCTGATAGGCCTGAGAAAATTAGTAGTACAGCGGTTCCAAGATCAGGCTGCATCACAACCAAAAAACTTGGCAGGAGAGTTGCGATCCCAGCAAATATCAGATCCATCAGCTTTGGCGGCAACGGTCTACGAGTGAGAATCCATACGATAACCATCGGAATGGCAAGTTTCATAACTTCGGATGGCTGAAACCGAAGGATTCCCAATTCAAGCCAACTTTGAGCTCCACGACCAACATAACCCACCAATAATACTAATACCAGACTAGCCACACTGAAGAGGAACAAATAGGGTGACCAACGTCGCAAAGAATGGGGAGGGATTTGCGCTATCAACAATAATATAAACAAAGATATGATTATTCTAATACCATGTCGTTGAAGAAGATCCCAATTTTCACCGCCTGCACTAAAAACGATGAAAAGTCCCGCGACAAGCAGCATAATGATGCCGAGAAATAACGCTCCATCAATATGAAGCCGGCTAACCAAATCCAAATTCCTTCCAGGTGGCGGACGCACGAAGCAATCTATCTATAAAATAGTAGTCGAATATTTTTTTAGCAATCGGAGCGGCCGCTTTGCTCCCACTACCGCCGTTTTCAACAACAATTGCTATCACAATCCGGGGGTTGTCGGCAGGCGCAAAAGCAACAAATAGAGCATGATCAACTAGATTATCTGGGGTATTAATCCGATCTTTTTCATCATGGTCAGTAATAGATATGAGTTGCGATGTTCCAGTTTTTCCAGCAATTATATATGGCAGACCGATGCCTGTCGCTCTTGCAGTACCCTTTGAGCCATGAACAACGTCAATCATTCCCTTTGAAATTATACTTAGCATAGATGAGCTAGTCGGAATTCTGGACATCACTTCGACGTCGGGTCCCATGAGAATATCGCCTGTCTCTGTATTTTCTAGGTGAGAAAGAAGTCGTGGTTTGATAATTTTTCCATTATTTGCGATAGCCGCTGTAGCAACAGCTAACTGCAGTGGTGTGGCGAGCAAATAACCCTGACCTATACCTGTAATAACAGTTTCACCTGGAAACCAGCTCTCATCGTAAGCGCTCTTTTTCCATGCTGAATCCGGCACCAAACCAATAGACTCTCCATTTAGATCCACTTTGGTTTCTTTTCCAAGACCAAAGTGTCTAAACCACCTTGCCATTTGTTCTATACCTAAAGTCAAAGATAATTCATAAAAAAATACATCACAAGACTGCGCAATTGCTTCAACTAAGTTAACCTCCCCATGCCCATCTCGCTTCCAACACCGATACGGCCTGTCTCGACCCGGCAAATGAAATTCACCCTCACAAAAAATTTTCCTTTCAAAATCGAATCCATCCTCTAATGCCGATACCCCTAAAATTGGCTTTATCGTAGAACCAGGAGCATAACGACCGTAAATAGCTCGATTCATTAGAGGCTTGCCGGGAGAGTTTCGAAGAATATCATACGACTTAACAGACAATCCTTTAGAAAATAAATTTGGGTCATAGTCAGGAGAACTAACTAATGCTAAAACATCTCCGCTATTGGGTTGGAGCACAACCACGGAGCCCTTACGGTTACCTAATGCATCATGGGCTACCCGCTGAAGCTCAATATCCAAAGTTAAGTTGACATTCCAACCAGCTGTCGGTGATTGATAGTCTAGCGACCGAATAATTCTTCCATGCGCGTTGAACTCTACAGTTTCATATCCAGCTACACCTAGCAATTCCTCTTCATAGTTGGCTTCTACACCAACTTTTCCGATATAACGAGTGCCTCGATAAGCGGTCAGATCAATATTTTTTAGATCTTCGTCACTGATACGACTCACATAACCTACTACATGTGCTACAAGCTCTGAAAACGGATAGGTACGCCTCAGATTTGCTCGAAGAGAAATACCTGGGAAACGATGCTGATTCACTGCTATTATAGATGCCTCTTCGGAACTTAAATTATGTTTCAAAATTTGAGGTTCAAAACTGGGTCGTAATTTCAACACTCTTACAAAGGCTTCTAGCTCTCTCTCATTTAGAGCTATCAATTTTCTTATTTCTTTTATTGTGTGCTCGATGTTTTCAACCTTATCTGGCAAGATCTCTAACTCATATGCTGGATGATTATCGGCTAGTATTTGTCCGTTACGATCTATGATTTGGCCACGCACTGGGGGAACCGGCACCAATCCCACCCTGTTTTCAACTGATAATGTTTTGTACCTATCGTAATTCAACACTTGAAGATTAATGAGGCGAGCAATAACGACAGAAGTTAGGATCAACACTAATAACGTTGCAAGAACGAGGCGAAACCTTGTAATACTTAGATCACGTTTAGGATCAAATATAGGTAAATTAATTTTTAGGAACGTTTTCATCGCCTTAAGGCAGTCTTGCCCAGTGTCGGATTTTTCGAAGTACAAAATAAAGTGGAACCCATAGGACTGCGCCAATCACTACGCCAATAACAGGGCCATATGAAACCTTTGTGCCAATAATTAAGAAGTCCGCCAAAATTAATACCAATGATTCCAATAATAGCAAAACTAGTATGACTAGCGATTGTTGCCAAAGGGGAAATATTCGAACTCTCAATGCAAGTCTTCTGGCGACAAAAATAATTAGAAATTTGCTGAGTGCGTAGCGTCCTAACACTCCAAAAGTAACTACATCCAAAAAAATACCCGTGAGCCACGCTGAAGTCAGATTTATTCTGCCAGGGGTAGCAAAACACCAATAAATTAGTACGAGTGATACCCAATCAGGATTGTAGTTTTGCCAATTTGGTCCAGCAGGAATGCTCAAAAAGACTATTCCAACGGCGAGGGTGCCCGGAATTACCCACCATTTTTTTACTGTTTTATCTTTAATCATCTCACTTTCCCGAGCCCAAAGGCGCTAGAGATATATCCTCATTAGCTCCGGGCCAAACAAGTAATATCTCTTGGAGGCTTCCTAGATCCGCTATCGGTTTAGCGCGGATATCTAAGAATGCTAAGTTTGGGTCGCGCTTTATTTCTACAACACGTGCCACAGGGTAACCTGCTATATAACTACTAGCTAAACCTGAAGTCACAAATACATCTCCCTCTACAACATCTACAGTGCTCTCAAGAAATGGGGCAGTAACCAGACCCTCTCGGCCACTACCATAGAGAATCGTATGAAGACCGGTACGTGCTACCTTAACTGGTACTCCTAAACTGGTGTCAGTCACTAACATTATCAGGCTTTCAAGTGCCCCGACACGTCTAACCTGACCAACTACGCCATTTGAATCGAGAACCGTTTGCCCAACATAAACACCATCAACGGTACCTCGATTTACCAGTGCTGCATTCTCGTAAAGATCTACACCAATCTCAACTACCTGTCCAAACATAACTTCATAAGAGATCCGTTCAGCTGATGAAGTTATATTCCGTAATCGATCGTTTTCATATTCTAAAGTTTCTAGTTGCTGAATACGTGCGCGTAGAATGAGGTGTTCTCTCTGCAGATTCTGATATTCTTTATTTAGCTTGTTCCAATCATATAAATCTCCTCCGATCCAACGGAAAAATATCGCGGGGGATGAGGCGGCCATATGAAATGGAAGTGCTACTACCGACACAAAAGATCGAAACTGTCTCAAGCTAGTTGATTTTTCATCAACTATCATCAGACAAATAGAAACTGATATCAGCACTAACAGTTTCGCCAAACGAGCGAGCCGTTTTCTCTTCATCAACTATACATTTTTGTTTTTCGTTTCCAAAAACTTAGGAGCACCAACAAATGAAATTAAGCATAGTGCAAATCCCCATACTTAAAAGTCACTCGTGAGTAAATACATCTCCAAGAATATCCATTTCTTCCAACGCACGTCCACAGCCACGCGCTACACAAGTCAAAGGATCATCCGCAATTACCACCGGTAAACCAGTTTCTTCCATTAATCTTCGATCCATATCTCGCATCATTGCTCCACCACCCGCTATCACCATTCCTCGTTCACCTATATCCGCAGATAGCTCAGGTGGAGTGTTTTCTAGAGCCTCCCTAATTGATCGGATGATTTGATGAAGTGCATCACTGATAGCCTCATAAACTTCATCACTTGTGATAACAAGGCTGCTCGAAACACCTTCCGACACGTCTCTTCCTTTAACCTCCATTTCTCTAGGTTCAGAATCAATCCAAGCTGTACCAATTGCCTTTTTTACTCTCTCTGCTGTTGCCTCTCCAATGAGTAAACCATGGCGTCGACGAACATAGTTGATGATGGCTTCGTCAAAAGTATCGCCAGCAACTCGAATTGAGGTCGCATAAACACGTCCACCTAAAGAAATTACACCAACTTCTGTTGTACCGCCACCAATATCAACCACAAGTGACCCGGTTGGCTCTGCCACCGGAAGACTTGCCCCGATCGCGACAGCCATCGGCTCCTCGAGAAGATAAACCTCTCGGGCGCCAGCGCTTCTCGCAGATTCCCGAATTGCCCGACGCTCGACCTGAGTAGATCCTCCTGGGACAGAAATTACAATTCTCGGACTTGAAAAAAAACGATTTTCTTGCACCCGGCGAATAAAAAACTTCAGCATAACTTCGGTAATCCCAAAATCAGCTATAACGCCATCCTTCATGGGGCGTATCGCTCTAATATTCCCTGGTGTACGACCTAACATCATCTTGGCCTCTTTTCCCACAGCTAGAACTGTATTATCTGGTGAAATTGATCCCGTTCTAATTGCAACGACCGACGGTTCATCTAATATAACGCCACGATCGCGAACGTAGACTAGAGTGTTCGCTGTACCTAAATCTATAGCGAGGTCGTTAGAAAAAAGACCAAAAAGGCTTTTTCTGGAAAAATGGCGAAATATAGAATCAGAAAACATAGGAATGCTCATCCCGTAATGTAGCAACGGGGGAGTGGGCGCACAATAAGTCGTAGGCTATAATTCGATTTCATAAACAATGGTCATAAGCCAATTTCTTATTATGACGATCAATAAATCTACTGTTGAACATATTGCAGGCCTCGCTAAAATTCACCTAGATCCCGAAAGTATAGAAAACTATACTAAAGATTTGGCAGAAATTCTCGAATTAGTTGAAAAAATGGAATCCGCGCCGACGGACAACATTGAACCCTTGGCTCACCCGCAGGAAATCGATCTGAGGTTGAGACTAGATCAAGTCGCGCCCGGAAGTCCCCGCGATCACATCCAAAGTATAGCGCCATCAGCAGAGAGAGGCCTATATTTAGTTCCAAAAGTTATAGAATAGCAGGGTCAACAGATACCAAAGCTAACTCTTTTCTAGCAATTACTTCCCACAAAACCTAGCCTATGCCTTACCGGCAAAAATTGAGCACCCTCAGTATAATGCTGAAAAATCGGGAAATCAGCGCTGTTGAGCTTGTTGACTGCTTTTTAGATCGAATTCAGCGTTATGAGGCTTTAAATGCCTTTATCACTATCGACGAAGATGGGGCTCGTGCCAATGCTCTCGCTTCGGATAACCTTCGATCTAAAGGATTTTTTACACCCCTATCCGGTATTCCCTTGGCGCATAAAGATATCTTCTGTACAAAAGATCTTCGGACAACCTGTGGATCCCGCATGTTGGAAAACTTTGTATCACCCTACAATGCGACAATTGTAGACAAACTAGAAGAAGCCGGAGCAATTTTGATTGGCAAAACCAATATGGATGAATTTGCAATGGGATCTTCTACCGAAACTTCGTATTTTGGACCAACGCTTAACCCTTGGAACCTCAAACGAGTTGCAGGAGGCAGTTCCGGAGGCTCTGCATCAGCGGTTGCAGCTCGGTTAGTTCCCATTGCAACAGGCACTGACACGGGGGGCTCTATAAGACAACCTGCATCTTTTTGTGGACTCACCGGCCTTAAGCCAAGCTATGGAAGAGTCTCCCGCTATGGAATGATAGCGTACGCTTCTTCCTTGGATCAAGGAGGGCCAATCGCGCAATGTGTTGAGGACGCAGCACTAATGCTCCAATACATGGCTGGTTTTGATGAAAAAGACTCAACTTGTTTGAAAAAACCAGTACCTAATTATACCGAAGGCCTAAATAACTCTATCTCTGGATTAAAGATCGGAGTGCCAAAAGAGTTTTTTGATACAGCACTCAACGAATCAATCCTGAATGCTAATCACGATGCATTATCGGAACTTGAGAAGCTAGGGGCTAAATTGGTCGATGTTAGTTTGCCGAACAGCTTCTTCGGAATACCATGCTATTATGTAATTGCTCCAGCCGAAGCATCTTCAAACCTATCCCGCTATGATGGCGTACGTTATGGCTATCGAACCAATACTTATAATGACCTAGATCAGATGTATTCAAGAACAAGGGCTGAAGGATTTGGAGAAGAAGTAAAACGACGAATCATGATCGGAACTTTCGCTCTATCTAGCGGCTATTACAATGCATACTATGAAAAGGCTCAAAAAATCCGGCGCCTTATTTCGGATGATTTTCAACGAGCGTTTAGTGAATGCGATTATATAGCAGGGCCAACATCACCTACGACAGCTTTTGCGCTCGGTGAAAAACTCAGTGATCCAATTTCGATGTATCTTAGTGACATTTTTACAATTACAGTAAATCTTGCTGGAATTCCTGCGATCTCAATGCCCGTAGGCTTTGATACAAAAAAACTACCAATAGGATTGCAATTAATTGGAAGATCTTTTGATGAGGCTGGTTTATTAAATGTTGCTTACAAATATCAGCAAGCCACTGATTGGCATCTACACCTGCCTGAAGGATTTTTAAAATGATATGGGAGACTGTTATCGGTCTTGAGATTCATGTTCAGTTGTTGACAAACAGCAAAATATTTTCTAGCGCCTCTACTAATTTTGGCGCTGAACCAAACTCTCAAGCAAATGAAGTTGATGTCGCTCTTCCTGGCGTCTTACCGGTTATGAACAAAAAAGCTGCCATGATGGCTGTTCGATTCGGCTTAGCTATTGGTGCAGAGATTAACAAGCACTCTATTTTTGCACGAAAGAATTATTTTTACCCCGATCTACCCAAAGGATATCAGATCAGCCAATATGAATTACCTATAGTATCTGGCGGTATGATAAACATGACTATTAATAAAAATCCAAAGACTGTGAGAATTACTAGAGCTCACCTTGAGGAAGATGCAGGTAAACTCTTACATAAAGAGGCTGAAGGCACATCGTATGTAGATCTTAATCGAGCTGGTACCCCACTATTAGAAGTAGTATCTGAACCAGATCTGCGATCTCCAGAGGAAGCAGTAGCTTACCTCAAAAAAATACATAAACTTGTGACCTATTTAGAAATTTGCGATGGAAATATGGAAGAGGGTTCTTTTCGCTGTGACGCTAATATTTCAGTCCGATTGTCTGGGAAAACCAAACTTGGAACCCGATGTGAGCTCAAGAATCTAAATTCCTTCAGATTTGTAGAGCAAGGTCTTAACTTTGAAATAAAACGTCAGATCGATATACTCGAAAATGGTGGGCAAGTTAAACAGGAGACTAGACTATTTGATTCTGAGTTGGGTGTAACCCGCACTATGAGAGGAAAAGAAGATGCCCATGACTATCGTTATTTTCCTGATCCTGATCTTCCGCCACTCGTGATTAGTGACAACATTTTAGCTAGCATTAAATCTGAACTTCCCGAGCTTCCCGATGTCCGTTTTGAAAGGTTAATAAATGAATACAATATTAGTGAAAGTGAAGCTGAATTACTCACTTCAAAAAAGGAGCTAGCTGACTTTTTCGAGAAGACTGTTGATTATTGCAAAGATAGCCGGAACACAGTCAATTGGATAATAACAGAATTATTAGCCTACACTAATCGTGAAGAGATTGAATTTAAAGATAATCCGATAAGTCCTCAAATGCTTGGACAACTAATTATAAAAATAAATGACAACACCATTTCTGGAAAAATTGCAAAGGAAGTTTTTCAAACAATGTGGAATGAGGGCGGAGATCCTGAAAAAATTATTTCTGAGAAAAACCTAAAACAAATTACTGATTTTGGTGAACTGGAATTAATTATTGATGAAGTACTATCGGAACATTCAATTCAAGTAGAGCAATACAGGAATGGTCAAGAAAAGGTTCTTGGTTTTCTAATAGGTAAGGTTATGAAGGCAACCAAAGGAAAGGCGAATCCACCTACTGTAAATACTATATTAAAGACTAAATTACGTGAAAATTGACAATAGACACTTTTAACTGTAAACATTGTTTCGGACATACTGAGGATACACCACAGGATAATTTGACTCACCACTAGCTATAACCCTTTCCGCAATTGTAGCCACAGAACGCGCCCGAGGAAATATCCCGAACTGAATTTCAGATTTCGGACTAACGCTCATGCTTTCTGAGTATTCATCCCAACCACTACCAACTCCAATTTCTTTATCCTCTAGGGTTGGCATTAGAGATGGTCGACTTATAGTTGGCTGATTTCGCCAAACCCAACCACTAACAGATCCTGAATCCCGACTCAAACGACCCCAAAAAAGCTCCCCCATCCTAGCATCTATCGCTGGTAAAACAGCATTAATTTGAGAATCGACTCCCTCTGCCAATACCTCAAGCGACGAAATTCCGATAATCGGCACCTTTAGGGCCAAAGCAATCCCTTGTGCAGCGGCAACCCCTATTCGTATTCCAGTAAATGAACCAGGCCCGGTGTCAACAGCAACAACCTCGAGATCTTCGATCCTAATAGCAACATCATCTAGTAAAGCTTCGATCATTTTCAAAAGAGAATCTGAATGACCTTTTGGCTCAACTTTATACCGCTCAATAATAGAATCGTCGACACCAGAAAGAGCAACTGAGCATGCATGGGTAACCGTGTCAATCCCGAGTATCTTCATACTTAATAAAAAATATTCCCTTCGAGAATTATTCCGCCTCATGCAAACAACGAGAAACTGCATCACGCCAATTGGGTAATGTAACTCCAAAATTTTTTTTAATCTGATTACACGAAAGTGCCGTGAAAAAGGGCCGTTTTGCTAGCGTTGGATATTCACCAGTAGTAATAGGATGAATCACCATATCCGTCCGACCTAGTGCTCTAAATATCTCTTGTGCAAACTCATGCCAGCTCGCCACCCCAGAATTAACAGCATGATAGATACCGGCAGAAAACTCCTCCTTTTTTTTAAGCTGAGCGACAATTGACCAAGTCGCTTTAGCCAAATCATACGCATATGTTGGACAACCGAACTGATCTGAGACCACTCGGATCTCTTTTTCACTTTTCGCCAGTCGTAACATCGTCTTCAAAAAATTTTCTCCTACTAATGAATAAAGCCATGCAGTTCGAATAACGATATAGCTATCAGTTTCTGCAGCAATAGCTTCCTCACCAGCCAACTTGCTCTGCCCGTAAACACCGAGCGGATTAACTAATTCCTTCTCTGAATAAGGAGTCTCTGCTTCCCCATCAAATACATAATCAGTCGAAAAGTGAATAACCCTAGCACCTATATCGTTGCATGCAGATGCTATTATAGCTGGCGCCTCCGCATTTATTTTAAATGCAACTGATGATTCTTTTTCAGCCAGATCAACTGACGTATATGCAGCAGCATTGATCACTAAATCTGGCACATGATAATTAATTGTCGCTCTTATGCTATCGGTATCAAAAAAATCAAGATCGGATCTGGCGAAAAATAGTGAGTTACTACTTTCCGGAGATAGCACTCTTAGGGCCGATCCTAGTTGGCCATCACGGCCGAATACAAGTACTTTCATTAGATAAATTTAATTCGTTAAATCAGGTATTTCTGCTAAAAGACTAGCTTTTTTATCCTTAGTTGAGAGAATTGGATTTTGTATAGGCCATTTGATTCCTATATCCGGATCATTCCAAAGAATACCTGCTTCATCAGATGGTTTGTATGTCTGTGTACACTTATAAATCAACTCAGCGACAGCGCTAAGTACGCAGAAACCATGGGCAAATCCAGGTGGGATATACAATTGTCTGTGATTTTCTGCCGTTAGCTCTACACCTGTCCATTTCCCAAAACTGGGCGATGCCCTTCTAATATCAACTGCCACATCAAAAACTTTTCCTACCACTGCTCGTACAAGCTTTCCTTGCCATTGGGGATGTTGATAATGCAGCCCCCGGAGTACTCCTTGCGCAGATCGCGAATGGTTATCTTGAACAAAATTAGTAGGCAGTCCAACCTCTTGAAATGCGGCAATATTGTAGCTTTCTAAAAAGAATCCTCTGTCGTCGGAATACACTTCGGTATCAATGATCAAAACTTCAGGTAAATCGGTCTCAATTAGTTTAATCATATTAAAGAAGTTATCATCTTTCTAAAAAAATACTCAAGACACAATATCCTCAAAAAAGGATTTCAGTTTGTCAGTCCATGACCTTTCCCGAGGACGATGCTTGTCACTACCTTCACTTGTTAAGCGATCAAACTCTGTCAATAATTCCTTCTGCTTACGGTTTAAATTAACTGGAGTTTCAACCTTCATTTTACAGAATAAATCTCCGATAGAACCGCTCCGCACATTACGTACTCCTTTGCCTCGCAATCTAAATACTTGCTCGGATTGACTTTCAGCCGGCACTTTTAAGTTTGCACGGCCATTAAGGGTCGGGATATCAAGGTTACCACCTAGTGTAGCTGTCGCAAAACTGACTGGCACCTCGCAATACAGATTATCGCCATCTCTTGAAAAAATAGCATGTTGCTGAAGACGAATCTGGACATATAGATCTCCCGATTGCCCTCCCGTTGTTGCGGCTTCTCCTTCTCCGGATAATCGAATCTGATCACCCTCATCTACACCGGGTGGCACTTTAACCTGAAGAGTTTTGGTCTTTTGAACCCGGCCCTGACCACTGCAATCCAGGCAAGGTGAACCAATGGTAGAACCGACACCGCGACAACTAGGACAAGTTTGCTGTATGGAAAAAAACCCCTGCTGCATACGTACCTGGCCACGCCCATTGCAAGTACCACACGTTGTTGGCGAAGTTCCTGATTTAGCGCCGGATCCCGAACAAGTTTCGCAAGCAACCCTTGTGGGTACCTTGATACGCGTCTCAGTCCCGCGTACTGCATCTTCGAGAGTAAGGTCAAGCTGATATTGTAAGTCTGATCCTCTGGATGGGCCTGATCGACGTCCGGCGCTACCCCCAAAGATGTCTCCAAATATATCTCCGAATATATCTCCGAAACCAGCAGTACCGCTAGCACCCGTTCCTGACGCAGAATCAACTCCTGCATGACCAAACTGGTCATATGCCGATCTCTTTTGATCGTCGGCTAATATTTCGTAGGCTTCTTTAGCCTCTTTAAATTTAATCTCGGCAGCGTCATCATTCGGATTTCGATCTGGGTGATATTTCATCGCCAAACGACGGTAAGCTTTTTTTAGCTCAGCTTCACTGGCGTTTCGCTGCACCCCAAGCACTTGGTAGTAATCCCGTTTATCCATGATCTAGACTCAGTTATTGTGCCCTCTCTTACTATAACGGACGAGAGCCGGTTTAAAAAAAACCGGCTCTCAATCAGCTTAGATAGAACAAGCTTGTTGGGTTTCTCAAGTCAATTATTAGTCTTTTCCATCCTTGACCTCTTCGAATTCAGCATCAACTACATCTTCGCGAGCTTCACTTTTACTATTTTCGTCAGGCTGTGAATTTCCACCTGTTGAACCACTATCAGCAGTTTGAGTTTGTTCTTGATACATTCGTTCCGCTAATTTATGACTCGATTCCATTAAGGCATTAGTTTTAGCTCTTATATCTTCAATGTCATCAGCTTTTAGAGAAGTTTCCAAATCAATTATAGCTGCTTCAATACTAGCTTTTTCTTCTGCCTCGACTTTATCTCCGGCATCAGAAAGAGTCTTGCGAACTGTGTGTATCATCGACTCGCCATTATTTCTCGCATCAACTAATTCCCTAATCTTCCGATCCTCTTCTGCATGGACTTCTGCATCTTGTACCATCTGCTGGATTTCATCATCTGATAGACCAGAACCAGCTTTAATTACAATCTTATTTTCCTTTCCGGTAGCCTTATCTTTAGCGGAAACATTAAGAATCCCATTTGCATCGATGTCGAACGTCACTTCAATTTGTGGAACTCCTCGTGGCGCTGATGGTATATCTGTCAAATCAAACCGTCCGAGAGTCTTGTTATGCTCTGCCATCTCACGCTCACCTTGCAAAACATGAACGGTCACAGCAGTTTGATTGTCATCAGCAGTTGAAAACACCTGATTTGCTTTGGTCGGAATTGTTGTGTTCTTTTCAATTAATTTGGTCATGATGCCGCCCAATGTCTCTATACCAAGAGAGAGTGGTGTTACATCCAGGAGTAGAACATCCTTTACTTCACCTCCCAGAACCCCGCCCTGAATTGCAGCACCTAAAGCAACAGCCTCATCAGGATTGACATCACGTCGCGATTCTCTACCAAAAAAGTTCTTAACAGCCTCTTGAACTTTCGGCATACGTGTTTGGCCACCCACCAAAATTACATCACTAATTTCAGACGCAGTCACTCCCGCATCTTTGAGCGCTACCTTGCAGGGACCGATAGTGCCCATTACTAAATCTTCCACCATAGCTTCAAGTTTTGCTCTTGTCACCTTCATATTTAGGTGTTTAGGGCCTGTTTGATCTGCTGTTATATAAGGTAAATTAACGTCAGTCTGAGTGCTAGATGACAGTTCTATCTTAGCTTTCTCCGCTCCTTCTTTTAGTCTTTGCATTGCCAAAGGATCTCCGCGTAAATCCATTCCCTGATCCTTAGTAAATTCGTCTGCAAGATAATCGATAAGGCGGCGGTCAAAATCTTCTCCACCAAGAAATGTATCACCATTCGTTGACAAAACTTCGAACTGCTGCTCTCCATCCACCTGAGCAATCTCAATAATTGATATGTCGAAAGTTCCACCGCCTAAATCATAAACTGCAATCTTCCGATCTCCACCAGACTGTTTTTCTAATCCATACGCAAGAGCCGCAGCAGTCGGCTCATTAATGATTCGCTTGACATCCAAGCCCGCTATCTTGCCAGCATCCTTTGTGGCTTGTCGTTGGGAATCATTAAAATAGGCGGGTACCGTTATTACTGCCTCGGTTACCTCAGATCCAAGATAATCCTCAGCAGTCTGCTTCATCTTCTGGAGAACACGGGCCGAAATTTCCGGTGGTGCCATTGGTTTCCCGCTAGCTTCTATCCAAGCATCACCATTTTTGGATTTAACAATCTTATAAGGCATGAGATCAATATCTCGTTGCACAACTTCCTCGTCAAACTTCCTGCCAACCAGTCTTTTTGATGCAAAGACAGTATTGCTAGGATTAGTCACAGCCTGACGTTTCGCAGATTGTCCAACCAGAACTTCGCCGTCATCAACAAACGCAACAACCGATGGTGTAGTTCGATCACCTTCGCTATTTTCAATAACTTTGGCTTTGCCCCCCTCCATGACCGCGACACATGAGTTCGTTGTGCCTAGATCAATACCAATAATACTTCCCATAACTTTTCTCCTTTCATCAGAGTTGGCGACTCAATTTCCTGTATATCTTTCAAATGGGGGTTTTTGCTTAGGAATCAAGTGTCCATCGGCTTTTTCGCCACTATTACCATAGCAGGTCTCAACAATCTATTGTGCAAAAGATAGCCCTTTTGAATCACTTTACAAATAAGTGAGGGTTGAAACTCAAGAGTTTCCTCTGTACTCATAGCTTGATGGCGCTCTGGATCCAACTTGTCACCAAGATCCGGGTTTACTTCCTCTATATTAAACCGAGCAAAGACAGACTCTAATTGCTTAATCGTAAGATCAATACCTTCAACTACTTTCTTAACCAAAGTGAGATCACTAGTGTCGGCTGACAAATCAATTGATTTGGCAAGATCTAAACTATCTTTAACACTAAGTAGTTCGCGAACAAAACTCTCTAGAGCAAACTTTCTTGCATTACTAATTTCAATATCTGCTCGCTTACGAATGTTTTCAGCTTCCGCTCGAGCCAACAAATACTGCTGTGTGACTTCCTCAAATTTTAACCGCAGCTGTTCCTCTTCGATATCTTGGGCCTGTGTATCGATGTCTTCAAGTTCACCTGCATCTGAGTCGCTAGCAGTCGCAATACCTTCATCCTGCAAGGATTCCGAATTTTCCCTTTTTTCATGCTCATCAATCGTCTCACTTTCCAAATGATCCTTAGCATCTACTTTTTCGTTATCTGTAATCATTGCTCAAATTTCATTTTTCAATGGAATTAGAAATACGTTTGTAAAACCTACTCCAAGAGATGGGGGCCTTACTACACAAATTCAAGCAAGCTCACCTATCTAATTGAAAAAATGTAAAAATTACTGGAGTGAGCCTAGTGCATGCCCTAGAACTCTAGCCGTCACATCTACCACAGGTATTACTTCTTCATAAGGCATGCGAGTTGGCCCAACTACCCCCAGGACACCGACACAACGACCATCGCTTTCATATGGCGCGGTCACAATACTACAGTCGGTAAGAGCATTGTAGCCTGACTCCTCTCCTATGAATATGCTAACTCCTTTCGCGTGCATACTCTTGTCAAGCAACTCTAAAAGATCTTGTTTTGCCTTAAAAGCATCAAAAATATCGCGTAACTTTTTTAGTTCTGAAAAATCTGGTATTGACATCAAATTAGTTTCACCGCTAACGACAAAATCCTCAGGTGAATCATTATCTTCTAAAAGGGGTTGCGCCATTTCCACAGCAGTACGCATCATTTGGCTCATCTCGTCGCTGTACTTTTGCATATCCCTCAACAATGCACGGCGCACTCGGGTCAGAGATTGACCAGAGTATGTAGTATTGAAAAAGTTCGCTGACTCGACCAGTTCGCTTGGTGAATACTCGCGCTCTGTCAACAGCACACGATTTTGGACACGGCCATCATCAGTTACAAGTATTGCCAAAACCCGGGTAGCCGATAACCGAAGAAATTCAATTTGTTTCAAATGAACATATTTTCCCCCGGGTAAAAGCACCACACCGGCAAACTGAGTAATTTGCGACAATAAATCTGACGCTAATTCAACGAGCTGGTTCGGATCGCGACCCTCTTGCAAATTACCACTAATCTCATCTAATGCGCGATTATCTAAAGGCTTTACCTTCAACAATGTATCAACAAAAATTCGATAACCCAGAGGCGTAGGCACTCGACCAGATGAAGTGTGTGGAGCATGAATTAAACCGAGATCCTCTAGATCCGACATGACATTACGAATAGTAGCAGCGCTCAAATCGATTCCAATCTCTTGAGATAAAGTGCGTGAACCCACAGGCTCACCACTTTCCACATAGCGTCTAATCAACGCCTGCAGCAGAATTTCGGCTCTATCACTAAGCCGGAGATCGTATTTTTCGCTCACAATTTTAGAAAATTTATGTTTAAAACCTACTTGACGGTAAAATCCTACCTCAAGTTGCGGACGAGGTGTGGGTTTTGGGTATAAATATTGCTTGAAAAAAATCCCAAAACACTATTTTTTGGCTCTAATATTGGTTTATACATTAAAAATTTAAGAATTATGGGATAAGAGCATGGTATTCAACTCAGTCGGCCTTTTTGGTCGTTACCAAGATTCAGGTGTAGAAGAGACGATTTCACATTTACAGGCTCTGTTGAAAAAGAGAGGGATAAACGTATTTTTAGGAGACCCTACAGCCAATGAAATTTCCGGACCTCGCATCGAGGATTCGGATAAGCCTCTCCCAGATACCATTGATGTTGGCATAGTAGTAGGAGGCGATGGCACTATGCTACATGTTGCACGAATCCTAGCAGATTATGGGCTACCACTAATTGGTATAAATCTTGGCAGGCTCGGATTTTTAACTGACATAGCGGCTGATGATGTGGAGGAACGATTAGATCAAATTTTGTCTGGGGATTTTGTTACGGAAGAACGTTCAATGTTAAGCGCAAAGGTCAATCGAAACACCGAGCTATTAGCTGACTGTACAGCATTGAATGATATTTTTCTATCCAAAGGTGCTACTGGGAAATTAATAGAGTGCGAAACCAGAATTGGAGGTCAAATGGTTTCTCGAACACGGAGCGATGGAATAATTATCGCAACTCCAACAGGCTCTACAGCATATGCATTATCAGCAGGTGGGCCAATATTGCATCCAGCATTATCGGCTCTTATCTTCGCTCCAATTTGTCCACACTCCCTAGGGCAAAGGCCGCTTGTATTAGATGACAAAAGTGAAATAGAAATTCGTATAGTAAATCTAGCAGGAGCTCCAGCAAACTTTTTTGTTGATGGCTTATTATCTTTATCATTAAATGGAGATGAAACAATTCGGGTTAAACGATCCAAAAAAATTACTCGACTAGTCCACACTAAATCACATAATCACTATTCAACGCTAAGCGCAAAACTTGGATGGGGCTGAATACACCCGGATCCAAAAATGATCAACTGGCTCGATGTCCGAAATTTTGTTCTAGTTAAACATATAGCCCTAACGTTCGACAGTGGAATGACTGTATTGACTGGCGAAACTGGTGCAGGAAAATCAATAATTGTCGATGCTCTTGCAATCCTTCTAGGTGATCGTACTTCTGGAAACATAGTAAGAGGGGGGACAGAAAATGCTGAAATACAGGCTGGATTTAATCTAACTCACAACTCAACGGCCATAGATTGGTTGACTTTACATTCTTTAAATGATGATGAAGAAGAATGTTCCTTGCGCCGACTCGTATACAAAAATCAACCGTCACGAGGGTTTATAAATGGGCGGCCCGTACCTATTCATTACCTTCAAGAGATAGGTAATTTTCTTGTAGATATACACAGTCAACATGAACATCATCGACTGCTTCGAAGAGATAGTCAGCGGGTAATTTTAGATTCTTATGCTAAAAAGACCGGTTCAGTTGCTAGCTTAGGTCTTTGCTTTACACAACTCACAAATACATATAAACAATTAGAGCAACTGGTGGAGACGATTAAGGATATTGATCTAGAGCAAGAATTGATAAAAAATCAGATTAGTGAGTTGACTATGCTTGAACCTGATCCTGATGAAATTGAAATATTAGAAAATAGGCATAAACGAATTACACATTCTGTTGACTTGGCAGAACAAACATGGGGCGCCATCCAATCGCTCGATGAAACTGAAGATATCTCTGTTTTACAGATAATTAACAAATTATTACAAAATCTTAACAATATTAGCGATCATGATCATCGGCTGGGTGTTATCTGTGATCAACTCCAACATGTCGTGACTGATATAGAAGACATCGTATTAGAACTACGTAAATGGCATTCAGAATATGACACTAATCCAGACGAATTACATGTGCTTCAAGAACGAATCTCCCTATTACACCAGGCCGCCAGAAAATATCGAGTTCAACCAAAAGACTTACTAAAAAAATTAGAAGAATTGAATACGCAACTTGAATCCACAAACTCACAACAAGAAAAAGTCAAGAATCTGAAATATGAAATAACGACTATGGAAAATACTTATGATAGTCTCGCTGAAGAAATAACTCGTGCACGAAAATTGTCCTGCAAAACTCTGGCTACGATCGTCACGAATAATTTAAATGAACTTGGCTTAGCTAATTCTAATTTCGAGATTGACTTGACCCCAATCAAGGAAAGGTATGGGAAATATGGAAACGAAACCGTGAGTTTTTCTATCCGCCCTAATTTGAACTCGGAACCTGGCCCAATTGGAAAAATTGCATCGGGTGGCGAACTGTCTAGAATTAGTCTTGCAATCCAAGTTGCAGTAACTAACAGTGAATCTTCATCCTGTAGTATTTATGATGAGGTAGATGTCGGGATTGGGGGGCGAACCGCAGAGATCGTGGGTAGCAAACTTAAAGAGATAGCTAAGAACAAACAAATTATATGTATAACACACCTACCTCAGGTCGCGGTTCAGGGGCAAAGTCATATGCAGATTAAAAAATTGACCAGTAGAGAATCAGAAATATCTGTCAACGTCCTTGACTTCGATCAACGACTTGAAGAAATTTCGCGAATGCTAGGGGGTGTGGAAATTACTCTTGAAACACGTGCTCACGCAGCTGATATGCTTAAAAGAGCAGGAAATTGATGATTAAAGTAAGAAAAGCTAAGGTTGATGATGTCGACCAAATACATAATCTGTTGCTGCTATACTCAACGACGGGTCAACTGCTGCCTCGATCCCACCAAGAAATTCAGAAAACTTATGATACGTTTTTAATTAGCGAGGAAAACAACATTTTTGCCGGTTGCGCGTCCTTAGAAATTTTTACGACTGACCTCGCTGAGGTCAGAAGCTTGGCAGTCGATCCCAAATTTACTAAATCGGGTCATGGTCGTTTATTGGTAAAAAAAATCGAAGAAGAAGCTAATAGTCGTAGCTTAAAACGTCTTATTGCACTAACGTATGTCCCAAATTTCTTTGAGAAACTTGGCTTTGAGATAACATCAATGGAAAATCTTCCTGAAAAAGTGTTCGGGATCTGCGTCAGATGCCCAAAATTTAACCACTGTGATGAACTCGCGGTAATTAAATATCTCGGTTAACTAGCAACTCACCCTTGCTTTGTCAAAATTAAGTTCATGAAAAAATTGATTATGGCGTTAATTTGTTTTATTTTTTTTAGTGGCTGTTACCAAGGGTACCGAATTAACATTGATCAGGGTAACTCTATTACAATAAAACAATTGGAACAATTGGAACTAGGAATGACTCGCAACGAAGTCCAGTTTTTGATGGGGACTCCTCTAATTAAAGACCCTTTTCACGCAAATCGATGGGATTATATTTATAGTCCCAACGCTACACATGGGTCGCGAGCTAAAAAAAATCATCTTAGTCTATTGTTTTCTGATAATACACTCGTTGAGATAAATGAGTTCAGTGACGAACTTCCGAAGATTGAGAAAAAAGAAGAAAAGGTAACAAGCATATTTGAGAAATTTCTGAAACGCATTCCATTTATAAACTAGGGAACTTAGATTGATTGGCTCTTAATTTCCTTAATTTCTTTGGAGACTCGACCAACGGACGGTAAATCTCTATCCTGTCATTCGGATTGAGTATGGTGTCGAGATTGACTAACTTTGAAAAAATACCCACATTGAGAGAATTTAACTCGAGATAGTCAAATCTTGACAAAAAACCAGAGGTAACAATAGCATCACGCACAGTGCTATCAAGCGGAACCTTCACACAATAACGAAATTGAATGCGAGGTAATGCATAAACAATTTCAATCTCAAACAAGCTTTCGCTCCCCATATAATTCTTTAGCGCGCTCTGCAAACGCATCCACCAAAGTATTTGAAATGTGCTTCAACACGGGTCCCAGTGTTCGATTTTTTAACTTACCAACCAAAGAAAATTTTAGCTCTAGCGCCACACGACAGGCAGATTCATCTAGTTCCGTAAATTTCCAACTTCCGGCCCAATCATCGAACGGCCCATCCACTAATTCCATCTTAATTTCGGTGTCAGAAATAGATGTATTACAGGTCGTAAAAGACATTTTAATCCCATTAAATGACACATCAACACGGGCCGTGACCTCGAGGGGTTTTCGCTCTAGAACAACTGAATCATAACACCAAGGCAAAAATTCCTGATATCTATCAATTTTATCAACCAAGGAATACATTTCAGCACAACTGTAAGGCAAAATTAATGAACGGTTTACTGTATTCACGATATAACTGAGGTAAATTGTAGATAGTAGATTATACTGGGCCAGAAAAAAGAAAGCGGGAAATTGATAAAAAATAATAAGTATAAACAAGCAAATTATGTCTAAATTGTCTCAAAATAAAAATATCATTGCGCAAAACAGGAAAGCTTGGCATGACTATTTCATAGAAGAAGAATTCGAGGCAGGCTTAGTCCTCAAGGGGTGGGAGGTCAAAAGTTTGCGATCCGGTACAGTTCAATTGAGAGAAGGCTATGTTATGGAAAAAAATAGTGAACTCTACTTAGTTGGCGTGCATCTATCACCTCTTAGTACAGTTTCTACATATATCTCGCTTGATCCAACGCGGACTAGAAAGTTGTTGCTGAAAAAACCACAAATTCACAAACTAAAAATAGCATCTGAACAGCAGGGATACACAATTGTCCCCTTAGCACTTCACTGGAAAGCGGGCTATGCCAAAATTAGAATTGGAATAGCAAAAGGCAAGAAACAGCATGATAAAAGAGCCTCAATACGCGCTCGAGAATGGGATCGAGAGAAACAAAGAACACTAAAAAATCAGCTAAATTAAAGGTTACAATTTCTGATAAAATAGGACACTTAGGTATAGGTATGAATTAGGGGGCGACCTGGTTTCGACGTGGATTGCGAAGCCATCGGAGCATGCCGAGGTGCAGAAATCCTCGTAAATCCAACTGCAAACTATTAGTTGCCAACGACGACAACTACGCCCTAGCGGCTTAATCCCCGCTAGCCTCTCACCCAGTTGGTCCGTGGGCTAGGATTCGAGAGGTCATAAAACGCGGACTCGCTCTGTAGTCAGCTCGCGGTCTACAGGGTCAAATACTAGTGGGCTCGTCTATTGTGATCCTGTCTGTTGGAGCGCCATAGACTAGATAAAAAACAGACTAAGCATGTAGGAGCCGGTGAGTAGAGAATTTGCGGACGCGGGTTCGATTCCCGCCGCCTCCACCAATTTCTTATCCCATTAGGCAGCTCTTCTCATTCAGGTAAGTTCAACCGAGCTGATTAGGAAACAATCTTCATCAGTAGTAAAATAGAGGGTAAATAGAAATCCTATCAACACCTGCGGCGACAAATCTACTGTGAACATTCTTGGGGTACACTGCGCATTAAACCAGTTTAACCATGATCCTGGGGCCGCATTAATTTCTAGGGGCAATCTTATAGCAGTGTGTGAGGAAGAAAGATTTAGTCGAACAAAATCATCACGTGCGCAGTTTCCTTACTTTAGCATCCAAAGTGTCCTTAGAGAAGGTGGATTAACTATCCGAGATATAGATATTCTCGTGACAACTGGGAACACCAAAAAATCTATTCTAGGCCGGTATATAGAACAACTATTTTGTCATTACTTCGGTTCTTGTCCGGAGTTGCGTTTTGTGGATCACCAAGATTCTCATCTTGCTTCTGCATTCTTTTATTCAAAGTATTCGGAAGCTATGTGTATTTCGTACGATGGCATCGGAGATGGCTTAAGCGGCAAACTCGCAGTCGGTCGTGGAAATCAAATAACAACGCTGGAAAACTTAACAATCGATCAATCGCTTGGGCATTTCTATTCTGCAATGACAGCCTTTCTAGGATTTAGGCCATTAGAGGATGAGTACAAAGTGATGGGCTTGGCAAGCTACGGCCAATACCAAATTAACTTGGATCAATTCATTCAATTTACCGACACAGATTATAGAATTAACACGGAGCTATTTAACAACAAAGATCCTTTGATATCACTTGACCAGCCACTGTACAACAAGAACTGGTTTCCGATTTTAGGTCAACCCCGATTGATGGGAGATCCCATAGAGCAAAGACACAAAAATATTGCTTATGCCGCTCAGAAATGTTTGGAGAGGGCTATTGTTATATTAGTAGAAAGACTACATCGCTACACGAAGTTAAATAGTTTATGTCTTAGTGGCGGGGTCGGTTTAAACTGCTCCGCTAATAAGGTAGTTGGCGAATTACCGTTTATCAATCATCTTTTCGTACAGCCTGCTTCATCTGATCGTGGCTTGCCACTAGGATCTGCCTTAATAGAAGCAATGAATACTGTAGAGGGTGTTACTGTTCCAAACCATGTCTATTTTGGACCGACTTATACAGATTTAGATCATAGAAACACCCTTGACGTATCAGGTTTGAAATATCAGAGGCTAGAGAATCCCTCTTTAACTGGAGCGAAGTTACTTGCAGAGGGCAAAATAATTGCTTGGTACCAGGGTCGGTCGGAGTTTGGTCCACGAGCACTTGGCAATCGATCAATCCTCGCAGATCCCAGACGATCCTCGACAAGAGATGCTATAAATGCGAGGATTAAGTTTCGAGAGGAATTTAGACCGTTTGCCCCCGCCATTTTAGAAGAGGAAGCACAAACTATATTCTATGTAAATAATCCTTCACCATACATGACATCAACATTTTCTGTTCGACCATCCTGGATCGAAAAACTTGGCGCAGTTACCCACGTGGATGGCACAGCAAGAGTTCAAACAGTTCATAAAGATGTAAACCCACGATTCTACAATTTGATTAAAGAATTTGGAAATTTAACAGGGGTTCCTGTAGTATTGAATACTAGCTTTAATGCCAGAGGGGAACCAATTGTCGAAACACCGGCTAATGCACTGGCAACATTTTACTCGGTGGGCTTGGATGCGTTAATTTTGGGTGACTATTTAGTTCTAAAATAGTAAAAAGACTAAAAAGGACTACCTATAATAGGCTCATTTTTAAGAAACTAGCAATATTGATTATGAAGTGGGAAATCCAAAGTAAATCAGCTCTATTTTCAAAGCGCCAAAACGACATTTTTGAAGTCAGCAATAGTGATCTCAATCTTATTCGTAACAGCAAAGAATCTGATAATAGATTTTGCAACCGCCTCTGTTTACACGCAGATGGTGACGCACCTCTTCAACAGATGATAATTTCACATAAAAAAGATACATACATACCACCTCATCGAGTGAACAAGTCGGGAGAGGGTTCTTATCTAGTCCTAGAGGGGGCACTAGTTTTATCAACATTTTCTGATTCGGGAACCCAAGAACAAACTATTCAATTAAGTAGTTTCGACAAAAATGAAATGTTTTTGTTCTGGCTTCCTTCTAACAAATTTCGAGCTCAAATCTTTTTGGAAGACACTATATTCATTGAGACTCGGCTAGGCCCGTTTCGGGAATCCGAAAAGGAAATAGCTGACTGGGCTCCTAGCAAAGAAAACATTGAATTGACTGAGAGTTAAATTCGTTCTCCCTCTCACAGCATAGTGGAAGAGATAAAATTGGATTCAACTGTACCGTATGTAGTTGTGAGGCATGACACAGTCTGTCGTATTTGTGGTTCAGATCAGATAGACACTTTATTTGAGCTAAGGGCTACACCTCTAGAAGACCTATTTCTTCCTATCGATAAGGTAGCTGAATCTAAAAATAGATACCCATTAGAACTTGCAATGTGTTCAAAATGCAACTATTTACACCTTCCTCATATTGTTGAGCCAAAGCACAGCTACGAGCACTACCTCTATGTAACCGAAAGCACGGTTGGTCTACCAGAACATTATTTGCGATATGCTGAAACTGCTTTAGGATACTTCAGAAACAACAAGGAAATATTTGCGGTCGATTTAGGTAGTAACGATGGCACAATGTTAAGAGCCTTTGAAAAAGTTGGTGTCAAAACAACCTTAGGCATCGAGCCAAATCAACGAATAGCCCACTTAGCAAATCAAATAGCTCCCACTTGGGCTACGTATTTCGATGAAACTTGTGCGTTGAAGATTGAATCATGCTATGGAAAACCACAACTAATTACTGCGAATTATATGCTAGCGAATGTAGATGATGTTGGTGAATTCTTGGAGAATGTTACCAAATTGCTAAGCCCAGATGGAGTCTTTGTCGTTGAAACAGGATATCATCCCGAACAAATGAAGAAATTCATGTTTGACTATATATACCATGAGCACTATTCGTACTTCTCTGTTCAAACTTTAAAATATCTTTTCAATATTAAAAATTTACAAATATTGAATGTCGAACTTTTCCCCCCAAAAGGTGGTTCTATTCGAATTACCGCCCAACATCGATCAGGCCCACGCTCGGCTTCTCCCGACTTAGAAGCATTTATTGAGTATGAGGAAAATCACCATGTACATCATCCTAGTAAATACCACACTTATTTTCATGAACTGGAGAAAAAAAAGGACGAGTTAACCGCTATATTAGATCGTGTACAAAATTCTAATGAATCTATAGTAGGCTACGGTGCATCTCATAGTACAACCACCCTCATTCACCAATTTGAATTAGCGAAATATATAGATAGTATTGTCGATGATAATATAGCTAAACAAAACACATATTCACCGGGTTACCATATACCGGTAAAGTCGCCAACAACTTTGAAACAAAAAAATCCAGATTGGGTGCTTATCCTAGGCTGGCAACATACAGATGTTATCTGCAACCGAATTGTTGACCTCCTCGGAAACCAACAAAAAGTGATTGTTCCTTTGCCAAATCCTAAGATTTATTCAAACCTGACATTGGTCTCACAATAGGTACGACAAATCTATGATTTCAATTATTACTGGCGGTATCTCGGGCATTGGCTCAGTAATAGCTACTACGCTACGCACCCGTGGAGATGAGGTGTATACAGTCTCTAGAAGGAAAATTGAAGACGATAATCACATATCGGCAGATCTCTCAACTCAGGAAGGAATTAAAATTCTATCCTCCAAATTTAAAGATACGTTGATAGATAACTTAATCTTTGCGCACAGGTATCGTGGAACAGACGCGATGGAAGAATTTCAATTAACTGTAAAATCTGTAAATGATTTGATCTGGGGAATTGAACAGTTATTCAATTTTCACGGATCTATTATTATCTTGGGATCTAAAGCTAGCAATTTAGTTTTTTCAGAACAGCCTTATTCATACCATGCAACCCGTGGAGCCCTTCAAAGTATGACGAGTTATTACGCTGTAAATTTAGGGAAAAAAGGCATTAGATGTAATTGTGTTATTCCAGGAGTAGTCACAAAACCAGAAAACACGAGATATTTTGAAGATGAATCGAACTCATTCAAAACAATACTAGAGGACATCACTCCGATGGGTAGGTTGAGCAAGTCGGAGGATGTGTCATATCTCATCAGGTTTCTATGCAGCCAAGATGCCCAAAATATAACTGGGCAATGTATCACTGTCGACGGCGGTTTATCTTTAGTGTCACAGGAAGACATTGGACGCGAAACTTTTGTGATGGATGACGATCTATGACGTGCTATAAATTCACTCAGTGACTTGCCCAGAAAGGTTAGAACGTCTCAATGGGTAAACCAAAGATAAGGTGGTTAGTATCTTTACTCATCATTCTTAACATACCTCTAGTATTATTTCTTCGCGCCTGTGATCTTTTTGGTTTGCGATTTAGATTCGGTGAAATACGGACTCATGTACTTGGTCATTTTGTATTCGACATCGAATATTATCTGCGTAAGAAAAAACTAGTTAACTCAAAGTCAATTGATCTTTTTTTTATTACAGGCGATACGTCTAATATCCAGTGGCTAAAAATGGTCAAAAGAAAGGTGTTTATATCACCAGTGGTCGAGATTCTTTTTCGAGCTAATGCGCTATTGCCAAACTATAAAACTTATCAAATTGAAAAAATACCAGAAAGAGTATCTAGTCGGGACTATGATGGCATTTTCGAACGAACCGAACTAGAGATAGCCTTTACACCTGAAGAAAATGATAAGGGGAAAATTTTTCTACGGAATTTAGGGATAGAGAGTACCGATAAATTTATTTGTCTAATGGTAAGGGACGCGGCGTATAAAAACTCACTATCTGAAAAAAGAGATTGGTCATATCATAACTACAGAGATTCAAACATCAATACCTATGTAGAAGCAATTAATGCCCTTGCTGACAAAGGGTATTGGGTGTTTCGTATGGGTAAACTCGTTATCGATCCATTAAATACATTACATGCAAAAATTATCGATTATGCTTCTAGTGACTTGCGTAACGATTTTATGGATATATGGTTGAGCGCTAATTGCTCGATGTGTATTTCGACGGGATTCGGATTGGATGAAGTCCCTGGTATAAATGACATACCAACAGTTTTTGTTAATCTGCTACCGTTGCAACACATCCCGCTATACAAATTCAGCCTAACCCACCCAAAACGACTAATATGGCGTGAAACGGGAGATCTCCTAAACATTGATGAATATATGCAACATTCGTATATATCATCAGGTGAATATGAAGCAGCAGGTATAAGAATTGTCGATTTGACTTCAGAAGAAATTAACAAAACCGTTATGGAAATGGAATCAGTCCTAAGAGGAGAGCGCTTACTTTCTGACGCTCAGCTTCACTACCAAGAACAATTGATACAGAGCATTTTTGATTTAGATAAGGAAAAAAAA
>TARA_B100000686_G_scaffold299406_1_pt1 | contig 31085 bp, 29 predicted proteins | sample TARA_B100000686 | Tara Oceans TARA_B100000686 (sample SAMEA2622733) | marine metagenome | biome: marine biome (ENVO:00000447); feature: marine epipelagic mixed layer (ENVO:xxxxxxxxx); material: "saline water (ENVO:00002010), including plankton (ENVO:xxxxxxxx)" | depth 150 m | reverse complement strand
TTTCCCCTTTAGTAAATATAGGTAAGTTTCTGTAGTCGGCTCGGAATAATTATGACTGCATATTAACAGACTTAAAAACGGTATTAGCGGCACTTAGATGATTGTTCTTTTTGGGATTAATCTGGTTCAGTATATGCAAAGTCACGGTGCTGTATTTTGCCACCTTAGGCTACTAATGAGATTTGTTTGCGGGAATCCATGAACTCTTTACTAAAAGTTGAAAATAGAATGTATTTATTGATTAGTGTAAAGCTTTGGATTAATACAAGAGGTCGAGTATGATGTTCTGTGTGCGAGAAATAAATTTCGGTGATACTAAATTGTATTAGGAATGTAATGCCAGATTACGAAATCAAGAATGTCGAATGGGCCAACGTCATAGATGCAATAGAAGAGTGTTATTCACTAGGCTGGACTGACGGTCTGCCTGTCGTTCCTCCGGAGCAATACAGAGTTCAAGAGTTTATAGATTATGTCGGACGGGATCCGGATGAAATTTTAGGTGAGGTTCCGGAGAGAAGGCGCCAAATTTCACTTTTAAAAACAGCTGCAAATGCTGTAATGGCTGGTTGCCTTCCAGAATATTTCCCCGTTGTCGTCGCTGCTACCGAAGCGATGCTCACTTCAGAATTTAATCTGATTGGCCCGTCTTCCAGCCAGGGGGGCGCCGGTGTTTTAGTAGTAGTTAACGGGCCAATATCGAGAGAAATTGGAATGAATTCGAAGGATAATTTATTTGGCCCAGGTAATAGGGCCAACGCCACCATAGGGCGGGCCATCAGGTTGATATTAATGAATGCGTGTGGATCTATTCCTGGCATATTTGATAGGACGAATATCGGGCATCCAGGAAAATATACCTACTGCATAGCTGAAAATGAGCTAGAAACTCATTGGGATCCATTGCATGTGGAGCGCGGTTTCGAAAAAGATCAAAATGCTGTTACTGTTTTAGCGGCATGGGAACCGAGACAAGTCAGGTCCGCAGCGGATAAATACGCCGCTTTAGACTCTCTGATCGACGTCGCGTCTACTTTGGGGACTTCCCTTGCGAACGATGATTCAGTGGCTGGAAATGGATCTTTGGTAAGGCAGGGACAGTTGATGATTACCATCGCAGGTGCCTCTGACTTTTGGGAAGGGTGGAGTAAGGATGATGTTAGGGAATATATATACCCTAAAATACGAAGATCTGTTGGAGATCTAAAGCGTGTACGAGCGATTGGAGGTGACTATCAGGATGGAGATGATGACCGATATGCTCTATTGGTGCCGGCTCCAGAAGATATCTTAATTGTTTATGCAGGTTCCCCAGAGGCCTCTGGGTACCGGAGTGCTGTGATTCACAGTGAATTACCCAAGATATCATCCACTGCTGTTACTTTAGAGATAAAGGACCTCTAATAGATTAATAAAAATTCAGATTCAAATAGGAGAGGGACATGACGATCACACGATCAGAGATCCATCAGTTGGTGGATCCTAAGACATACGCAATAGTGCCAGAATTCACGTTGTCAGAGAGACTTGAAGAGATTCGCAATAAAAAAGTTGGCTTGATTGATGACTCTAAAGAAAATGCGAAGGAATTGCTTGAGGAATTTTCTTCGCTATTAAATGAAAAATATGCTATATCTTGCCAGCTCTATCACGAAAAACCCGCAGCTGGTAAGCCGACGGAACCAGCCATCATTGAGAAGATTGCAAAGGAGTGTGATTTTGCCATTGTGGCCATAGGAAGTTGAGGGTCATGTAGCGCGTGCAGTGTGCACGACGGGATACATATTGAAAAAGCTGGTATTCCTTCAGTAACAATATGTACGGATATATTTAGAGTCACTTCAGAGTCAATGGCGGAAATGTGGGGGGCCGAGGAATATGAGATCGTTTACACGGAGCATCCTATATCATCACTGGATAGGTCTGAACTAAGGGCTAGGTGTGAGGAAATGCTACCTAATGTTCTGTCCATACTTCTTGCGTAACATAGAGGGCCTATTATTATTCGCGTGAAGTCCACAGTTATGATCTCAGACACTCAATTAATAAATAGTCACCTGAACTTAATTCTGCATCGTAATTCTGTTGAGCTTGGTACGGTGTGTTAAGTAAATGTACCTAATCTTGACAGATGAGGACAGGCAAAGGATTTAAAAGGCTTGCTATTGAACTTGGGGCGCATACCAAAATGTGATACTTACCTTGCAATCCTGAGGATTTCACCTCCCAGTTTACATCCTGAATATTAGCTAGGTTATACTCTCAAGACAGAGGTCACTGGTGGTGTTGTAGCCATAATCTAGCGGACAGGTACCATTATGAAACGTCAATTGCATTTGAATTTATTTATTAGCAGCAAAGGCCACCATGAAGCTTCATGGAGACATCCTGACGCATCGCCTTTAGCATCGACGGATATAAGATATCTTCAACAACTTTCTCAAAGAGCTGAAGAAGGGTTATTTGATTCAATTTTCTTAGCCGACCAGCTTGCATTTCAAGGTGGAGGGGCTCAGGTAGGGCTTGAGCCTATAACCGCTTTAGGTGCCGTTGCGGTCTCAACAAAAAAAATCGGCCTTATCGCTACAGCTTCAACAACATATACTGAGCCCTTCAATTTAATTAGGCAGTTCGCTTCTTTGGATCATATCAGTAATGGCCGTGTTGGTTGGAATATAGTGACATCATGGTCCGAACCTGCTTCTCGGAACTATGGATACGAAACCCAAATTAGTCACGAGGAACGGTATCGACGAGCAGACGAATTTATGGAAGTCGCGATGAATCTGTGGGATAGCTGGTCTGATGACGCTATTCTTGACGATAGGGAAAATGGATTGTTCTTGCAGGATGGTGCTGTTCGTCCAATTAAGCACAAAGGGGAATATTACAAAATTGCAGGTCCACTAAATATACCTCGAGGTCCCCAAGGTCGACCTGTACTCGTTCAAGCCGGATCATCTGATACAGGAAGACGTTTCGCAGCTCAGTATGCTGAAGCAGTATTCACTGCACATATGCAGAAAGAAACGGCCAAAACGTTTTATTCTGATTTAAAATCCTTGATAAAGGCTAGGGGAAGGAGTCAAGATCAATGTTTAATATTGCCTGGATTAAGCCCGGTAATTGGTTCCACAGAGGCTGAAGCGAATCGTTACAGCGAAGAACTAAATGATTTGACAGATCCTGAAGTCGGAAGATCGAGATTATCCGCCCGCTTTGGAGGAACAGATTTTTCGCATCTTCCTCTTGACAAACCACTTACTCCAGATGATTTTCCAGATCCGTCTACGGTTGAATCTGCACGTAGTCGAACTGAAGTCATAGTTGGGGCGGTAAAAGCTGAAAACCTTACATTGCGCCAATTATTGTCTAGAATGGCCGGGGCACGTGGACATTATGTCGTTGCAGGTACACCTGAACAGATTGCAGATTTAATAGAAGATTGGTTTACTGATGGGGTTGCTGATGGGATCAATTTTATGCCGCCTGTTCTTCCTAAAATGTTAGATGTCTTTGTTGATGAAGTGATTCCTTTATTACAAAAGAAAGGTTTGTTCCGTACGGAATATCATGGAGATACATTGCGTGAACACTACGGTTTGCAGAGACCCTCTAATATTTTTTAAAAAAATAAATAGCTAGACGGTTAATTCATCAACTGAGTCAGCCCACGGTTTTGGTGTGGCGAAAGTTAATGGGACGACCGTTTATTGGGATGATTTGAACATTGCCCTATTCACGGTGGGGCATTATATAGGTAATATAATTTCCGGTGTCATTTACCTTTCTCTAAATCTTCTACAGACTGCTAGTGAGCAAATGACAATGGCCTCTAAATTTACTCGATGAGGTTTTTGAATTTATTAGCTGCCGGGAGGGGAATATAGTATCGCCGACGCTTTCTCTGCTGCTCTTTTCCCTTCTTCCGCATCGATGATGCGGACAGCTCTCATTGTATTAACTATCCCAGAGGCACAAACGGCCATAACCAAGGCTTGAACGTCAACATCATTATCTGTTGCGCCGAAAACTATATATGTTGTTTTCTCCTACCCCGAACCAGTAATGTTCTATTTCAAATCCAAGAGAATTGAATAGAGGAGTATTTACTTCTTGTCTATTTTGAGGGTTTCCAACTATTCCCTTGAACCCTTCGGGAGTCACATTGATCGTACCTAGATATTTTGACATAGTTTATCTCCTGAAATTGGCTAACTTATGAACGGTAATGTTCGATTTACTAGATTGAAATTTGATGGAGTAGACATTCCTAAAGTGTGCTGACTCTATCATAGTTGAGGGTCTATTTACTATTGATAGATATTGGCCAATGTTAAATAGTATCGCTGATATAACCTAATCTTCACACAGATCAAAAAGGGAATACAATCCGACATTAAGATAGCTGAGTTGTATTTGAAATGAATAAAATGAAAAAGTGATGATCGAGTGAGAGGAAGGCATCCCTTACTTAACTGCCATTGATAAGGAGAAAATTGAATTGGAACAAATAGGATTAGCTATAATCGGTTCGACTGGGGCCATAGGCGACAGACATATTGAGGCTATAAAGCAACTGACTACTTGCAGGTTAGTAGGTGTAAATGCACGTAAGCAAGCCCCATTAGAGAAACAGGCAGCAAGGCTCGGAGTAAAGGCTTATTTTACCCTTCCTGACGTGTTAAACGATCCAGATGTAGACGCTATTGTCATAGCCACTCCTCATCCTTCTCACAAGGAGATCGCTTTAGAATCTTTTAAGGCAGGCAAACATGTTCTCGTAGAAAAGCCTATTGGCGTGACTCCATCTGAGGCGGACGTAATCGTATCTGCAGCTCGAAAATATAATTTGAAACTTTCAGTTTTGTTTAATAATCGATTCCGAAGTGAGTCATTAAAGATGAAAGGGCTTATGGATTCTGGAGCCATAGGTGAAATATATCGTGCCACAGTTTCCAGTGGTATGTTTAGAACCCAAGATTATTACAACCAATTGCCATGGAGAGGTACATGGGGATTAGAGGGGGGTGGGGCCTTGCTTAATCAAGGGATTCACGCTATTGATCTTTTTGTTTCTCTGGTTGGTCTTCCTGACTCGGTTTTTGGCCAAATGAGAACCTTAAAGCACGATATTGAAGTAGAGGATTATGCTAGTGCATTGCTGGAATATAGTGATGGGTTTCTAGCCACTTTGAATTGCGATACTGTGCAGGCTCCGCCGCGGCAACGCATGGAAATATATGGAGAGCGGGGTGCTATCATAGGGGATGATTGGAATATTTCATTACACCACTTAGAAACCCCGCTGCAAGAATTTATGAACAATGCTCAGGGTATGTTTGTCTCTCCTAAAACCACTGAAGAAAAATTTGTCTTGGAGGAGATAGAGAACACCCATGCTCCAGCGATAGATGATTTTTGCAGAGCTATTCTTGAAAACCGCGACCCGATGATTACCGGTGAAGAGGGTAGCAAGGCACAGGAATTAGTGGCTGCCATCACCTTGTCTTCTTGTACGGGTGAGAGAGTCTCCTTGCCGGTAAATCGTGATGACTATGATGATCTGATGGATGATTTGATGAAATCTGGCAAATTGCCATAAATATATCGTTTGAACAATATATCGCTATCGCAAAAGTTCAGATATTGATACTTTTTCGGAAATTCAATAGGATGATGCCGGATAGTAAACATCCGATCTAGTTCATAAGAAATGTCAAGGGGATATTTGTGTCGGAACCGGAAAATACGATTAGAAAAAACGCTCTTGAAGGGGTAAGGGTAATAGATTTTTCCTGGATCGTTGCGGGACCGCAATGTACCAGAATACTGGGAGATTTTGGGGCTGATGTAATTAAGGTGGAGAATGATGCCAACTTGGATTATATTCGTGCCAGTAAACCGGTCGGGGGTTCTAATTCTCCTAATCGAAGCCCCTTGTTTACAACACTCAATCGTAACAAGAGAAGTCTTACATTAAATGTTATGCATCCAAGGGGAATGGAACTCCTTAAAGAACTTATAAAAAAATCAGATGTGATTGTGGAAAATTTCAGTTCTAGGGTACTTGAGAAATGGGGATTGGGATATGAAGAACAAAAGAAAATAAATCCAAAAATCATCTATTGCAGTATGTCAGGGTTTGGCCATAGTGGGAGAGATCGAGACTTTGTTACCTGGGGCCCTACGGCTCAAGCTCTCTCAGGATTGACTTACATGTCTGGATTGCCAGGAGAAGACTCGGCAGGATGGGGTTTTTCATATATGGACCACACGGGAGGCTTCTATGGAACGATTGCCATTATGATGGCACTAATCCACAGAAACAGAACAGGTAAAGGCCAGCATCTTGATCTTTCTCAGGTGGAAAGTGGAATAGGCCTTACAGGCACTGCAATTCTTGATTATACGGTAAATAACCGACCTTTCCGAAGAGATGAAATGCCACCAGGAAATAGGGCTCCAGAACGAGGTGTCGCCCCTCACAACACTTATCCATGTAAAGGTGAGGATAGGTGGTGTGTTATCGCGGTGTCTACAGAAGATGAATGGGAAAGTTTCACAAAAGTTGTAGGAAATCCTTCGTGGGCTAGAGAGGCACGCTTTGAAAACATGAGTTCTAGATTTGAAAATCAAGACGCTCTAGATGAATTGATAGCTGAATGGACTATTAACCATACTCCACATGAGGTATTTGAAATTCTTCAAGGCGCTGGGGTACCTGCAGGTGCCGTCCAGACACCAGAGGAAAGGGTAGAGAAAGACGCTCAGTTAGAGCATAGAAATTTTATCGCCGAAATTCCACATGAAGAGCTTGGAATAGCGAAAGTGGAATCTATCCCTATGAAAATGTCAGAGACTCCTTGGAGCCTTGATAGACCTCCCCCTCTGCTTGGAGAGCATTCTGCTGAGATATATACAGAGCTACTGGGTGTTAGCCCGGAGGAGTTGGGTACTCTTTTTGAGGAAGGGATAGCATGATTAAAGGTTTTGAACAATCACCCCAATATAGAGTTGGCGGGGCCCTTGAGGGTATAACGGTTGTTGAACTGTGTGGTGCTAGAGGTCATTTCATGGGGAAGCTAATGGGTGACATGGGGGCCAGGGTAATAAAAATCGAACCTTTGGGTGGAGCTATTGAACGGCAGATCGGTCCCTTTATGCATGATGATCCTCATCCAGACCGGAGTTTATTTTTCTGGTCGCATAATACCTCAAAAGAAAGTATAGAAATAAACATCGAAACCTCTGAAGGTCAAGAGCTAATCAGGAAATTGGTGGGTAGAGCCGATGTATTTCTAGAAGATTGTGAGCCAGGATATCTGCCCTCTATGGGTTTGGGGTACAAAGATCTGTCGACTCATAATCAACAGTTGATTATGACTTCTTTGACCGCTTTTGGGCAGGATGGACCTTACCGAGACTATAAGTCGAATGACTTGGTGGCCTTGGCTATGGGTGGGATTATGCATTCTTGTGGTTATGACGATTTGCCAGGTAGCCCTCCCATCAGACCAAGTGGAGATCATGGAAATAAGATTGCCTCGCACTATGGTTTAATTGGAACTCTTGCCGCACTGTTTAATAGGCATTTTTCCGGAAAGGGTCAGTACATTGATGTATCAGTCCACGAAGCATGTAATTCGACCACTGAGCATGCCCTTCCGAGCTATCTTTATGAGAAAGAAATAGTTTTTAGGCAGACAGGGAGACATCATTCAACTGTTCCTACTCCTAAGACTTTATGTAAGACAGCTGATGGGAAATATTTGATTGTATTCCAACTATTCAATAACTTGCATTCGTGGTTGTCATTAGTAGCTTGGATGGCAGAATTTGGGAAGGCAGAGGATTTACAAGAGGAAAAATATAAAGATATGGCCAGAGGTGGCCCTAGGGGCATGAGAGCTTCATCTGATACTACAGATTCTGATCATGCTTTTGAGGTTGTCCGAAGATTCATTGCTTCTCGAACGTCAGAAGAGATCTACAGGGGTGCTCAAAAACTAAAGTTTCCGTGGGGTGAGGTAAGGTCACCCGAAGAGAATTTGCATGATCCCCATTTTGCTGAAGATCGACAAATGTTTGAGGATATAGCCCATCCCGAGATAGGTGAGGGTGTGAGTTTCAAATATGTTGGTAGGCCTTATCGATTTACCGAATCTCCCTGGCAGGCTTTTAGGGCACCGCTAGTAGGAGAGCATACGAGGTCTATCCTTTCAAATGATGTTGGATATTCAGAGTCAGATCTAAGATCCTTGGATGGCAAAGGGGTTATCTCTCTTAAATAGATCAAATCTAGGTACAAAGTGCCTTTCTATATATGATTTTAATAAGGCATCCATGGAAAATGGAAAAGGAGGGTTTAGGTGAAACAAGGAGTGATTCCGGATGATCTCACGGCTCCATTTTGGTCAGCGGCAAATGAATCCAAACTGGTTATTCAAAACTGTTCTCAATGTGACCGTCTTCAGCATCCTCCTGCGGCGGATTGCGGACTATGTAAATCTGGGGATAATCTCGAGTGGAAGGAAATGAGCGGAACAGGTCGGATATACAACTACGGAGTTGTACACGATTGTCCGATAAGACTTCTTCAAGATGATCAACCGTTTAACGTTGCGGTCATCATGCTTGATGATGATCCTGGTATTCAAATGTACTCCCATCTGCCTGGTACCCCGGTAGATGATGTTCCTGTGGGATCTGCGGTTGAGGTTGTGTTTGAGGAGAGTGCTAATGGACAAAAGATACCGGAGTGGAAGGTAGTTAAATAAGATTTATCGGGATTGGCATTTATAGCCTAGTAAAAGGGGATAATTAACATGGCAACAGGATACGCGCCTCCTTCAATGTATAGAAGTCAGGAGGGTATGGGAATATGGGAACATCGAGGCAAAGTAGCTGCTGTGGGAGTAGGGCACTCCCCTACAGAACGTAGGTGGGATGAGAGGCCAGAGACATCGGTGGGTGCATGGAGCATCATGGCATTAAGAAACGCGATTGCTGATGCCGGGGTGTCACCTGACCAGGTTGATGGTCTCGTCATTGTGCCTGCTACGACTACCGGGGCTTTTTGGCCCAAAGATAAACCATTGCCACAGGACGTTATCAATTCATTTGTTCAGACCGACGATCCTTTAGACGGGATAGCCAAATTGAGCGTGGAATGGCTTTTAAAAAACATGCCAGAATTAACTAATATTAACTACTCGGTCTATGCGCCAGTTTGTATGTCAAATGCATTGAACGTTGCAGCTCAAGCTGTAGGTGATGGTTTGGCTCATACAGTACTTGTATTGAAGGCTTGGCATAACCTTGAAGGGCGGTACTACCAAGGTGGGCAAAATGCGCAGGAATCTATAGCTGGTACAAGTGCAATGACTAGTCTATGGGGAGCTCCAGCCTGCTATGGGACAGCTCTACAGTTCGCAGAATATTGTCGTAAATACGGAAAAGATCATGACATGATGACTCCATTCATAATCAATTCCCGGAGGAATGGGTTAATGTTCCCAGAAGGGTATTGGGCTCAGCATAGACCTGAAGAATTAACCGCTGAGGATTATCAACTGGCAAGGTGGATAGCTAAACCTGCCAACCTGTTTGATAATGACATACCAATCATGTGTGCTGCTTCGTACCTGTTTACAACAGCCGAGAGAGCCAAAGATATGAAGCAGAAACCCGTCTATATTCTCAATCATGCAGATAGTGATGCGGTTCCCAGGGGACTTACACCTACATTGGAAGAAGTCGAAGCAGAATGTGCGCTGACAGGAAGGAAAATTTATGAAGGGGCGGGGATAACCGTGGATGATTTGTCTTTTGAAAATATGTACGACGGATTTACCCAGTTTCACCAATTTCATATAGAAGGATTGGGCTACAGGGGTATAGAGCTCGGAGAGGCATTGGATTTTTACCAAACTGATATAAGTATTGAGGGGCCTAATCCGGTCTCTCCTAGCGGAGGAAACATAGGCAGCGGCAGAAGCAGGTTCTGGATGCATACTGACTCTATCCAGCAGTTGCAAGGCAGAGCAGGAGGGAGACAAATCACAGGTGTAAATGCTGAGATCGGTGTATCAGGAGGTCCGATGCCCCTTGGTGGAAACTATACCGTCTGGAGTGCAACACCAGATTAAAACTCATTATTTTAATAAAGTGAAAAAATAAATTGGCGATACTAATTAGTTTCGATATAGATGGCACTATGGAAATAGGAGATCCCCCTGGTCCGGTAACCTTGAAGATGGTGAAAGCCGCTCGAGCCAAGGGGATAATTACAGGTAGCTGTTCAGACAGACCTATGAGTGCCCAGAGGGCAATTTGGGAAGAATATGGTATCGAATACGATTTTGTTTGTTACAAGCACCTCCTATCAGATCTTAAAAACCAATTTGAAGTTGGAGAGTACTTTCATGTTGGGGACAGGGACGATTTAGATAGGAAATATGCGATTCGAGCGGGTTTCGGGTTTTTCTGGCCCGCTGAGGCAGCGGAAAATCCTTTGCTACTTTAGAATAAGCTCTGATTTGCGGGTCACTAAACTGACTATATACGAATAAAACGATTGATAAGGAGACTCACATGGCCGATTCGCCTGGGCAGGAATTTGCCGATACCGAGAAGCTAACTGATGGCTTTAATTTAGTTATTGATGCTCTTAAACTCAACGATATTAATACTATTTATAATGTTCCTGGTATTCCTATAACAGATCTTGGTCGTATGATGCAGGCTTCCGGTATGAGGATACTTTCGTTTAGGCATGAGCAGAACGCAGGCTATGCGGCAGCAGCCTCAGGGTTCCTTACGAAGAAACCTGGCATTTGTTTAACAGTGTCAGCACCGGGATTTCTAAATGGTCTGGCTGCTTTAGCTCATGCGACGACAAATTGTTTCCCAATGATTCTCATTAGTGGTTCTTCGGAGAGAGAGATAGTAGACCTGCAGCAAGGCGACTATGAGGAAATGGATCAGCTTGCGGTGGCGAAACCACTTTGCAAAGCTGCCTACAGAGTGCTTAACGTAGAAGATATAGGCATTGGTATTGCTAGGGCGATACGCGCTGCCGTTTCAGGGCGCCCCGGTGGAGTCTATTTGGATTTGCCAGGCAAACTTTTCACTCAAGTTATGGATACGGATGAAGGCAGGAAATCCCTGGTAAGAGTAATTGACCCTGCACCGAGTCAGCTTCCTTCATCGCAATCAGTCGACAGGGCTTTAAATTTGCTTAGAGAGGCAGAACGCCCGCTCATCATACTGGGGAAGGGGGCAGCTTATTCCCAGGCAGATGATGATATTCGGAATTTGGTAGAAAAGACTGGTATACCTTATCTGCCTATGAGTATGGCAAAAGGCCTTTTGCCGGATACTCACCCACAATCTGCTTCAGCTGCTAGATCATTGGTGCTCAAAGAGTCGGATGTAGTAATGGTTATAGGAGCCAGAATAAATTGGCTCCTCTCACATGGGAAAGGAAAAACATGGGGTGATCAAGCTAAGAAATTTATCCAAATAGATATAGAACCGAAGGAAATGGACAGTAATGTAGAAATTACGGCCCCAGTAGTAGGGGATATAGGTTCCTGTGTTAAATCACTTCTAGAGGGTATGGGGGAAGAGTGGCCAAAACCTCCGTCAGAATGGACAGAAGAAGTAAAAGAAAAAGTCGAAACTAATGTTGCCAGAATGGCTCCGAGACTTGAAAACGATAATAACCCAATGGATTTTCACGGAGCACTTGGGGCGTTGAAAAAAATTGTCAAAGAACGTCCTGATTCCGTTCTAGTAAATGAAGGTGCGAACACTCTTGATTTCGCAAGGACAGTAATTGATATGTATAAGCCCAGGAAACGACTTGATGTAGGGACCTGGGGTGTAATGGGAATCGGAATGGGTTCCGCAATCGCAGCAGCCGTTGAGACGGGACAACCAGTACTCGCTATAGAAGGTGATAGTGCGTTTGGGTTTTCAGGAATGGAAATTGAGACGATCTGCCGCTACAACTTACCGGTATGCGTGGTGGTATTCAACAACAGTGGTATCTATCGTGGTATGGATACCAATCCTACAGGTGGACCTGATGCGGCCACAACGGTATTTGTTAAAGGTTCAAGGTACGACAAAATGATAGAGGCATTTGGTGGAGTCGGAGTGAGTGTAATATCGCCAGATGAGCTGACTAATGCTGTAAATGAAGCTATGGATTCTGGAAGGCCGACCTTAATTAATGCTGTTATCGATAGTAGCGCAGGGACAGAAAGTGGCAGAATTGGGAATTTGAATCCGAAAAGCGTGGTAGCTGCAAAAAAGGAATAGACCACCACCGAGGGGTGCATGCTTTTCTACGTCTGATAAGGAAGGATTAGCAGTAATCGCGATGATGATATTCCCATTGCTCATCGTGAATAGAAAAAAAGTTACGTCTATAACGTCTGAATAATTTCGGACATTCTTTTTTCCTTGCGCAATGTTCTATTTTTACCTTGTAATAGCGGGGTAAATCCCTTTATTGTATACAGCAACATAAAAACTGAAATAAATTAAGAACTATACTAAAAGGGCAACAGTAAAATAATAAATGGCAACTTATAATCCTAAAGGGGCAAGTAATTGGGAGGCTGGTAAAAGAGGATTTCAGTCTGCTCTGAATCCGTGCCAGCAGGTTGGCTTGTTACTTATATGGGCTCAAAACAATTGGAAAAATTCGATAGGGCGCGAATTTCTGGAAAGTAGGTATAGGGTTTCCTTGCCGCCTAGAACGTTAACTGCTTATAAAAGTAGATTTAAAAACTTTTGGAATGGAAGATCCTCGATCGATGATATGGCAGACTGGTCTGATTTCAGGGGACTGATTGCTCATGGGGTGCCAGAAAGACATCTTGCCTCCTTACATGCTATGTGGAGAAATATACAAAAAATCTGCCTCGACGTAGGTGTTATACCTATCAATCCGACTTATAGATCTTTGAAGTGGTGGTCATATGTAGCTGAATACCATGGGGCCGGTATAAAAATTCATTCGGACATTCAGATAATTGGAGATCAATATATGGTTCGCGAAATGGCGGCTGATATGGTTGGAAATTTTCCTGTAACGGATGATATAGATATGTGGCTTATGTATGAACCTTGGGTCAGTCAGGAAAATATGCGGCGTTATCTAAATCTGATCGGAGAGCAAAAAATAACACCTATTGACTGGAGCACTAATGGTTGGGGTCTTGAAATTGCAGATTCAGTGGAAAGGGCGGACCAATATCCGAAAGGCTATGGAATGTCGGTTTTGAATTGGCTTTTGGCTACCTCACCGGAGCCCTATTTGTTACCGTCTCAGGTAATAGAAAGATATTCCATATTTGCCCGACCCTAGCTAGGATATGAGAAAGGAGAATATTCACCCAGAAGGAGGAAAATCTTTAATCCATTCCTAGGGCTTTGGAGACTCCTGGGTTCATTAATTTTCCTTTCTGCACATTTAATCCCTTGGAAAGAGGTGTATTTGACATTAAGGCTGCCTCAACTCCTTTTTCTGCCAATAGCTTTATGTAGGGGAGAGAGGCATTGACTAGGGATTCTGTGGCCGTTCTGGGGACGGATCCTGGCATGTTTCGAACACAATAATGTGTCACACCTTCGTCTACGTAAATCGGGTCACTAAGTGTGGTCTCACGGCTAGTTTCTATACATCCACCCTGGTCAATACACGCATCGACTATGACAGAACCTTTTTGCATAGACCTAACCATCACTCTGCTGATTAAATTTGGGACTGATCCTCCAGCATCCCGAATTGCTCCAATGACAACGTCGGCCGACTTAACTGTCTCTTCTATCTTGTGGGTTGAAGTGGTATCCACCTCAAGGCGAGGGTTACTATTTAGCGATTCTTTAAGTGAATTAAGTCGCTGGACTCCTCGGCTTAGTACAGTTACTTCGGCTCCCATATTAAGAGCCAATTCAGCTGCATGAAATCCAGCAGTCCCGGCTCCAATTACTAAGACTTTTACGGGCTCTGCTCCCGAAATGGAGCTGAGAAGCTTGCCAGAGCCCCCTTGGTTACTTTTTAAATAGTGCGCCGCGGCATCCACGGCCAATCTGCCGGTTAAAGCGCTCATTGGTATCAGAATTGGTAGAGATCCATCAACCAATTCCATAGTTTCGTATGCTATGGCAGTGATGTTACTTTTGAGCAACGCTTGAGCCAGTTTTGGACTTGCTCCTAATGAAAGGAAAGAAATACTAGTAAGATCAGGATGCAGAAGTTCACATTCATAGAGTTGAAACTCTTTAACTTTTACGACTAGTTCTGAAGATGAAAACAAAATCTTGGGGTCGGTGACTATTTCAGCCCCTGCTTTCTCGTAGCGGTCGTCGGAGATACCACTTCCGGTGCCGGCATTTTGTTCAACAATTATGTGATGCCCATTTTTTGTCAAGGCATTTACCCCTTCAGGGGTCATCCCGACTCTTAATTCTCCGTTCTTTGTTTCCTTAGGTAGCCCTATGATCATAAATTCACTATTATTACTATAGATTTGACCTAGTATATAGGGACTGATTTAATACCTAAAGTCCTCTTTAACAGTGAGGGTTTTCTACAGGAGCTAATTATGTCTAATATGCCAACAACTCAATATATTCAAATCAATGGAAATTCCCTTGCTTTTTATGAATGGGGGAACCAAGGTGACCCAGTATTGATATGTCTGCACAGCCATACAAATTCTGCAACATCTTGGCGAGAATTTGCTGAATTCGCCTCCCGTAAATATCACGTTTATGCTCTTGATCAGCGTGGTCATGGGAATAGTGAATGGGCCAAGGACGGATATGCCAGGGGCAAATTTGTCGAAGATCTGTCAGAATTCGTAAATATTAGTAATTTAGAAAATTTAACCCTTGTTGGGTGTTCAATGGGAGGGTGGCACTCTATTCTTTATGCAGCGGAAAATCCTCGCCACGTCGAGCGAATAGTCATGGTAGACATCGCTCCCGAACCTTCCCAAGAGAGACTTCAAGCCCCTGCACCTCCGCCTCCACCAACGGAATTTGCGTCCTTGGAAGATGCTTTTAAATGGTTGAGATCTGGAAATGGTTTAGCCTCAGACATTCGGTTGCGCGAGGAAGCAGAGTCTAGGTTGAAGGAAACGGATTCAGGTACTTGGGTTTGGAAAGCGGACCTAGAAGGGTTCGATAATCCTCTTCCTGATATGACGAGTGCAACTCTGATAGGACAGTATTGGTCAGCTATAGAATCGATACAGTGCCAGATATTGGAAATTAGAGGTGCTGAAAGTGGCCTCGTGAGTGATGGCACAATTGAAAAAATGATAAGAGTTGGTAAGGACGTCTCATATATTGATGTGGAAGCTGCCGGTCATGTCGTTATGGTTGATCAACCGGATAGTTTCGTAGAGGCTGTAAGAGGTTTTCTGAGTCTCTGAGGTTAAGGAGATCGATCTATCTATCCGCGCAGTATGCCTGCTCCTACGCCTTTTAGAATCACATCTCCTGAGTCGTTCAGATAATCTGTGCCTGATACGGTGAATACAAGCCTGTTTTGCTTTCCTTGTTTTTCATAGACATCAAGAAGCGTGGATTTTCTGTGAAGTCGTTCGCCTACTCTAGCTAGACCCAATATTTCATAAGATTGTCCACCATTTAGCCCTCCGCCTTTTGGTAATCCTGGTAAATGTCGATCTCTTTCCCCGCTCATGACCCCCGGCGGGCCTCCCCAATAATTCGGATCTTCTTTTAATCGTAAAGTTAATTGGTCTGGTTCTGTCGGAGGATGCTTGAATCCGTCAACAGGATACAAAGGCATTGCCATTATTGACCCAAATCTAGTGTCTTGGGCATAAGCTTCATCCCAATAAAGTGGGTCTGGGTCTGGAATAGCCTGTGAGAATCGCCTCAATTCAGACTTACTGATTTCGTCCCAACTATCTCCTTCTGACTTGGTTCCAATATATTGTTCGATGGATTCAGTCACGTATTTGGCATTTGGCAGATTTTCAGCTCTCTGGTAATTAAACCCTTCTGAAGACAATGATTGTGGTGGAATAAAAGGATAGGGTACCTCTTTTCCATTTCGTAATGGTAATACCACTGTAGCTGTTCCAGGAGTGGTTTCTTCTCCGTGTTGGTTAGTCATACCGCAGTCAAAATGGACGATTCCTAGCCCGTCTACTTCTTCCATTGATTTAACTTTGCCCCACACTTCAAACATGTCAAATGGATAATGCATTCCTCTGTATTGCATATCTATTTTCCATAGCCATCCCTTGTGTCCAGCCCAATCTTTGAAGAGTCTAGCCATAGGATACTTTCGCCAATTTCCATTCGCTACTATATCTTCTAAATTGAAAACCTCGGTGGCGAATTTATAGTCATAATGAAATCTCTCCCAATTTTCCTGGGCAGCACACCAGCGAGTGATGTGCGCATTACTCCAGGGACCGTATTCTTGGGGTTGGATTTGAACGCCTACTTCTATATCTTCAAGGTATATTTGGCTGTCACCCATCAATTTACCGCCTTTGCTAATATTTTTTAGTAGGAAATCTCGGTTATTCTTTAACTTGTTCTTCTCAATCGAGGATCAAGTACGTCTCTCATAGCGTCACCAAACATATTGATACCGAAGACAAGCAATGTAAGGGCTGCCCCGGGGAAAAGACCAATATGAGGAGCGTATGCAAAGGAATCTAGAGAAGATCTGCTTAGCATAACTCCCCAAGTGATAGTCTCTTCAGGTGATCCTATCCCCAAAAAGCTAAGACTGGCCTCCGCGATTATGGCAATTCCCAACCCAGCGGTCGCAATTACAAGGTAAGATGCCACGCAATTAGGTGCTATATGCCAAAACATTAATCTAAAGTTGTTAGCACCAATACAGGTCGCGGCCAGGGCGTAATCACTACTGGCAATAGCTAAAGCCACAGATCTTATCGTTCTTGCTGCTCTGGGTACATTGGTTATGGCCAAAGCTATAACAACGTTGGTAAGAGATACCCCTAAAACCGACATTATGCAAATAGCCAAAAGTAATGAAGGGAATGCCATTAAAGCATCAACTATTCTTTGGAGTATCATATCAACCTTTCCGCCGTAATATGCGCTGGCGATGCCTATTACAGCTCCAAGCGTAGTTCCTATTACGATAACAGCTAATCCCACTATTATTGATATTCGTGTACCAATTAAAACACGACTAAATATATCTCTTCCTAGGCTGTCACCACCAAACCACTGTGTAGAATTCGGACCTTTTAGTTTGAATTCCGCACTCACAGCCAAAGGATCATATGGGGCTATCGTGTCACCTATAACACCAATTATGATAAAGAAAATTATTATTGCTAGCCCAAATGCTCCCAACGGCTTTCTTCGGCAGAAATTTAAAGAACTTTTTAGAACTTGGTTACTGCTAATTGATCTCCTGAACAAGGAATCTGATTGTTCTGTCATAGGCCTCGTGTCCGAATTTTTAGTTGAGTCTTATACGTGGGTTTAACCACCCATATGTCAAATCTATGAGCAGATTGAGGAACAAATAAATCAATGCAATTATCAAGATAAACGTTTGTATTATTGGAATATCTCTCACATAAATTGCATCGATAAGTGCGCGGCCCATCCCTGGAATATTGAATATCATTTCAATTACAACGGTTCCACCTAAAAGACCTCCCAAAAGGGTGCCGGCCAAAGTGATGACCGGTAACATGGCATTTTTCACGGCATGGCGATTTATTACCACCCGTTCTGGCAATCCTTTGGATCGGGCCGTTCTGACGTAATCTTCTTGTATCACTTCAAGCATTTGAGCTCGCATCATACGCATCATTGTTCCGTTCACAGAGAAACCAAGCGCTAGGGCCGGCCATCCCAATTGCTGGATACTTTTTAAAGGATCTTCCCAAAGATTTGCAAAACCTATTGGGGGAAACCAATTAAAATATACAGAAAGTATAAGAATTACAATCAGACCTACAAAAAAGGTTGGCATGGCTAACCCAAATATTGCGATACTTCTAAAAATGTAATCCACTATAGAGTCCTGCTTAACAGCTGAAATTATACCTATCGGAATTCCCATAGCACAGGCCGAAATGAACCCAAGTATGGCAAGCTGCACAGTGACAGGGAAACGCTCATTAAAGATCTGGGATATTGGTCGATCATCTTCAAGGGAGACTCCAAGATCAAGTCTCGCTAATTCTCCCATCCATCTTAGGTATTGTGTGGGGAGGGGGTCATCCAATCCCATCTGGGATCTCAGTAGTAGGTAGTCCTCCTGTGTATAAGTACCTTCACCATCATGACCTGAAAGAATCATGAGGGCGGGGTCCCCTGGGACAATGCGCATAATCACAAATATGATTAGGGTGACACCAATAGCGCTGGGTATGAAGGTGAAGACTCGCCGAATTATGTATGCGCCCATCTGTCTTTATAGCCCTTTAAAATACATTAGGTTACCTTTGGGTACAGATCATTTCCCAATATATACCATTTTCATAATAAATAGGACCCCACCGAATATTCGATAGGGTCCTATTTTTCTCGTCTACTTGCTACTTTTTAATTCTTTCCATCCAACCATACGTGGTCGTATTTATATGTAGCTTGGTGGAAATTCGGTGGAACGTAACCGTTTACATAGCTCCACCAGCCATGGTTTAGGCTAGGCCTAAGAACTCCTATCCATACAGGATCATTGTAGAGTATGTCGGCCATATCTCTTAGTGCTGCACCTCTTTCTGTTAAGTCCAGCAAGCCTTTTTGCGCATCATATCCAGCAGAGAAATCTGCATTTTCCCAATCTGTGTAGTTAATACCAGAGGTTGGAAGGTATAACAGGCTGTGGTAGGCATCAGGGTCACCATATTCAATTCCCTTACTCTCATGCCATAGCTCAAAGTCCATGTTGTTAGCATCGGTTAGGCGAGCTCCACGATCCTTTCTGATTATTTCTACATCAATGTAGAACTCAGCCAGCTGAGGCTTTAACACTGCACACTCATCATTCACATTTGTTCCGCAGTTCACGGTTGTTACCAACGGATTGTCAGGGCCGTACCCTGCTTCCTTCATAAGGCTTTGGGCTGTTGCCAAGTCTTCTTCAACTTGTCCGCTAACCACTGACCTATATCCGGGCCATGTGAAGTATTCGTCGAATGAATATACCCAGTCAAACATTCCCAAGTAAGGTGCCGACAGGAATCCAATACCGTCAAAGTTGAGTTGGTTGAATTCATAACGATCCAAACCAATATTAATGGCTTGTCTAACCCTTACGTCATCCAACGGCGCAACGTTTTGATTTGCTATAAACCCACGCCATCCAGGAGCCAAAATTTGCTGGAAGGTTACCTTGTCTCCAAGGGCCTCTTTCATTGCATCGACTTCAGGTTTTTTAGGCGTTGTGAAAGGAGGTACCATGTCTACTCTACCAGTTCTGAAGGCCGCTATTCGGGTTGAAGCGTCTGGCAGAACTGCCAACTGATATTCATCCAGATAAGGCTTTCCTTCCTTGTAGTAATTGGCATTTTTCTTGAGAGAGAGCATGGAGTCTACTTCCCATTTGTCCATTACAAAGGGACCAACTCCATCAACTTCCTCAGTTGTCATGTCTCTGGAACCATCTGCGTCGACTGTTTCTAGTATTCCCTGTGGCTGGAATAGCATATATGCCATCGAGATACATTGAATAAATGACGATACAGGCGAAGGGAGTGTTATCTCTACTGATTGACCTGTAGCGGTCGCTCCATCAGCGGCAGCCCTGAGACATCCTCCACGTGGTAGAGGCTTATCATTTGGCTGAGTAAGTAGTCTGTTTACGTTATAGGCAACGTCAGAGGCTCCGAAATCATGGCCCTGGTGGGTTACCAGTCCTTCACGGATGTCGAACGTATATTTAAGCCCATCAGAAGAAACTTCCCAATCCGTAGCTATATCACCTACGATTTCTGATCTCGTTTGAGTGTCAGTATGTAATAGGTTGCCGTGGATGTTAGAGAAGACTATCAAGTTCGTTATAGTCCTACCTTTATGGTGATCCTTGTAAGCTGGATCGTTAGTGTCCATTTGAACTAACGTTCCCCCGTACTCGGCGGTCTTCGTTGATTGTTCAACGGTTCCAACTCTCAGTTCTATTTTCTGTGGAGTAGGCGCGACTGGAGCGGACTGTGCTACTGGTGCTGCTGCTGCTGCTGCTGCTGCCGGTGCTGCCGGTTGTTCCGGAGCTGAGGGAGCTTGTGCGGCCTGCGCTGCTGCTGCTGCTGGCGCTGCTGCTGCTGGTTGTGCCGGAGCTTCCGCAGCGTCACTGCTGGCACATGCAACTAATGCAGTGCTCAAAACAGACGCCGACAGAACGGCAATTATACGTTTAAATCCCATTACGTAACCTCGCTTTTTTATTCTCTCTATTAACATTCAATATAGGATTGCCTTTTCATTACTTTTGGTGAGCTAATGACACCATCCTGCTTCGATACCAGTCCCCTTTAAGCCAGTTACGGCGTAAACCAGTACAGCTCAAAAGAACAAATAGCCAAACCTAACTATGTTATAGTCCGAGACATATTAGGTTAATAATGGCAACTTGGCAATACTAAAGTTGCATAAATTGACTGTGAAACTAGTTGATGGCTAGAGTCTATCTACCTTTTTAATGGCGTTTCGGTAGATTTGTAAAAATAAAATTGCTATGCAATTTTATAACTATTAGATATAGATAAAGACTGTTTTAATACATAGGACTATGGATCTCAAATATTCTTCAATGGAGGTGTTATATGAAGGCGTTGGTTGTGGGTGGTACCGGTCCTACCGGACCATATATTATTGAAGGACTTCAAAAAAGAGGATATGAACTTACTCTGTATCATCGTGGTGTGCACGAGCCGGATGATTTACCAGAAGTCGATCACCACCTCCATGGAGATCCTTTTGATTTAGAAATATTACAAAAAGATTTTTCAAACTCTAAATTTGATCTCGTTATCTCAATGTATGGCCGCCTGCGCCACATTGCCTCAGTCCTGTCCGGAAAGACTGAAAGATTCGTTGGAATAGGAGGCTCTGCAGCCTACGTGAATCCCTCACATGCTGATAACCCTATACTGGCTCAAAGTTTGCCCCTGCCTATGGATCACCCTACCTACGAAGAGAGGGATGTTAACCCGTTCGGTTTCGCAGTTGCAAACTCGGAACGCCGTCTAATGGAAATGCACCAGCGAGGAGAATTTCAGGCATCTCTCATTAGGTATCCAACGCTATATGGGCCTAGGACCCCTAGGCAGTGGTTATGGCCTATAATTCGCAGATACCTGGAGGGTCGCAAAAGAATAATAGTCCCAGGGGATGGATCTATTGTATTTCCTACAGGGTATTCTGAGAACATCGCAGAAATTGTCCTTCTTGTATCTGACAAACTTGAAGCAGCAGGTAAGATTTTCAATGCTGTTGACTCTAGAACACACACTATAAAAAATTTTATCGAATTAATTGGGAAAATATTAGATCATGAGTGGGACATAATTGGAATCAGCCATCCTATAGCTTACAGACTCTCAAAAGGATATGTTCCAGAGAAAAGCAAAATGTTGGATGATACGCCCCTAAAGACTGTATTAGGTTATAAGGATGTAGTTTCTGTTGAAGAGGGGGTTAAGAGAACGATTGAGTGGATTCTTGATAATACCGATTCTTTCGATCAATCTATCGAATCCTTGTTAGGGAATCCTTATGAGTATGAGGTGGAAGATCTGGTTGCAAAGGCCTCAATCAATTTTGATGCTGAAATGGCACCATTACTGGACAGGGTGCAGGATCAAAAAGTGATTCAAGAGTTCCGTGGGGGACAGTACTAAAGATCCATCCTATTTACGGAGACTTTCCCCGAAGATTCAAGGCGTAATTTTATTAGTGTCTTTTCGTATATACCGCTGGGTGTTCCAGAGTAATATGCGACGGTTTCCCCGGCTATTATTTGGCGAAAAGCATGAACGTGCCCGAGGGCCACGTAGTCGCAATTTGCTTGGGCCAGATCTTCTATAGTTATCGGGGACGATCTCAAATTGTTTTCCAGCGAATTGACTACCATCCCATGAGCCATAAAAATATTCCACACGTCTTCTATTTGATGAGGAGTTTGTTCCATAGGTCTGAATTCTGGTGTGTGATTGTAAACTGGCTTCCCCCAAACATTCACGCCCAGTTCCGACAATAGAAGGCTCTCTCCCTCTGGGTCGAGCAAAATATGGATGTTGCTTGGGGCAGGGAATTTCACATCTGAATGGGTTAGCAAAGTGTCGTGATTTCCAGGTAGTATTACTGTGGGCTTGTTAGTCGTACCTAATTTCTCGAATGTGTCGACTACCGTCTTATGCGATACTTCCTTGTTGTCGAATAGATCTCCAGCTATCAGGAGGCCGTCTACTTCTGGGGACTGAACGATAGCTATAATTTTTTCAAGGTATTCATCATAGTGATATCCGCTTCCCAAGTGGACATCGGATGTGTGAACCAGAGTAACATCTTTAAGTCGGGTTGCCACCGCTTTATATCACCGGGTTTTGGTTGAATAAGTTATATGAGTTCATTTGAACTACTGACCTATGCACCGACAGGCTCCGTTCCGGAAACGCCTTCATCTATCAGATTGGCTATAAAGTCACTGGAAAGGCCCACGAGTTCACCAAATATAAATTCATTGTGCTGCCCTAACATTGGCGCGTGCCAACGGATTTCACTGGTCGTTTTGCTCATTTTCCAACCTACCCCCGGAAGCAACTGTATATCCGTGGATGGATGATCCGATATTTCCATTAGACTTCTGGATTGATAGTGAGGATCATCATAAATGTCCTCATTAGTCATCACCGGAGCACACGGAATTCCGGAACTTTGTAGAGTGCTTGTTATATCAAATTTGTCCCTGGTTTTAGTCCATTCTCCAATCAGTGAAAGAAGTTCGGATTCATTTTGTTTTCTTAAGGAAGAGTCGGCATATTTTATATCTTCCCCTAAATCCGAGAAGCCAATGGCTTTTGTTAAATTTAACCACTCGCTATCGGAGGTTACTGATATTGCTACCCATTCATCCTCACCTAAACATGGGAAAACTCCTTGAGGTGCGAAGGAATCGTGTTGATTCCCTGTGGTGGTGGGATTTTGGCCTCTCATTTGAAAATCCAGTAAATGCTCCCCCATAAGAGAAATCGATGAGTCTAGCTGAGATAGGTCTATCAAAACTGATTTGCCTGTTCTCCTTCTATACATCAGGGCTGCCAGAATTGCTCCTGCGGCGTGGGAACCCGTTATCGGATCTCCATGATTTATACCGGATTTGATGGGTCCTTCTGCCACGGAATATCCACCCATGGAATCAACCCCAGCAAGCTGTTCTTGCCCGATGCCATATTGAATGTAATCTTTCCATACACCTGTGTTACCAAAGGCAGGCATAGAGACAACTACAATGTCTGGCCGGATTTTCTTTAATTCTTCGTAAGTGAATCCTAGTTTATCTAGGACCCCTCTCCTGAAATTCTCAATTACAACATCGCTCATGGCAATAAGTTCTCGAAACACATCTTTTCCTTGAGGATGGCTCAGGTCAAGTGTTATTCCGTATTTATTTTGGTGCAAGGAGTTGAACCAACCATTCCGATTCCAAGGATCGTCCCCCGGTTCTCCATCTGGATAATTTCCTGTACCGGCCTGCGGGCGAACTGCACCTCTGTGGGGGTCGAGCCGATCCAGAGCCTCAATCTTTACTATTTCAGCCCCCATATCTGCTAGAAGCTTAGTGCCGTATGGGCCAGCCCATATCCTGGACAAATCGACTACTCTAATATCTTCCAATGCTAAGGTCACTTACTTCTCCTATACTTTTATTCTATGGGGCTTCTAAGTTTTATTTCTGTACTTCAGATGGTTTCTTCAAGTTTCAGATCTTCTACCCTCATATTCAGGTTTTCAATTATTGGGGACAATACTTCGTCGTTGTGTTCGCCTAGGATAGGCGCTCTTTGCCACTCAGCTTCAATCCCTACGGCCTGGAAAGCTGCGCCGGCATATTTGTAGGAACCGGCTTCGGGATGGGAAATTTCCGGCAGATATCCCCTGTTATCCAAATGTTCCCAATTCAAGATATCTTCCGGTGTTGCGACGAAAGCAAAAGCTAGACCTAGTTCTTGAGCCTTTTCAAAAATTTCCTGTTTGTTGTGACTCATCAGCCAAGGTTCCATCAAGGCTTCAATTTCCTCAGCGTAAATTTGCCTACCCGATCTCTCCGTATATTTTTCTTCTGCGAGTTTTGGTTCCTCCATTAATTCCGCCATAGCCGACCAACGGTGCTCTGGTCCTGCAATCACGCCAACGAAACCGTCTTTACATGGATATATACCCCACGCTGCCCTTCCGTACCCTTTATTTCCAGATCTGCCTAATTTATTACCTGTGTAGCTGTACATGCTAAGACCATTTTCAAGAATTGATGCCGAATATTCCGCAGTGGAAATATCCACATGCTGGCCTATGCCAGTGCTGTCTTTGTACCATAGGGCGGTCAAGGAGGCTACAAAAGCATTTTGAGCGACGCCATATTCAGGTAATCTTGGCTTCATTTGCAATGGTTCTCTTTCGGGCAAACCAGTTATATACATTAGGCCACCAAAGGCATAATGTTGAAGAGGGGTTGCTTTGTAATTTTTATAAGGTCCTGTCTGACCGAAGTCCGAAACCGAAGTAACCACTATGCTGGGATTGATTGATGATAGACGTTTGTAGTCGATTCCGAGGGACTCCATTTTACCGGGAGGTAGGTTCTCGACAACCAAATCTGCTTGTTCAACCAATGACTCAAATATCTTTCGGCCCGATGAGGATTCCAAGTTTAAAGTAATGCTTTTTTTACCCGTATTGAGATATAGAAACAAGGCGCTTTTTTCTATATCGGCAACATCGTCTGGGAAAGGTCCAACTGATCTAGCTGAATCACCAATTGAAGGTTTTTCAATTTTTAAAACCTCAGCTCCAAGATAAGCCATCATTTTTGTGCAATAGGCTGCACTTATTTCGTCACCTAACTCTATTACAGATATACCTGTTAATAAGTTTTCTACGGAACTGTTTTGTGTTGTCGATTCGTTTTGAGACATATTCACCTGACTAAAAGAATGTTAAAGGATTTCTATCAAAAATTTCTAGTTTACTTGGTTTGAACGTTTAGTTGTCACTGAAGGTAGCAAAAAGTCCTAACTCTTCCATGCTATCCAGTTTATCAGTTGGAATTCCTAGGAGGTCCGTACATACATATTCGTTGTGCTCGCCAAGTAATGGCGCCGCGGAACGCACTGTTTTGGTAGTAGAGTTATTTTCTCTCCACGTACTCCCAAAATAATACTTATGGGTCTCTCCGTCAGGATGTTCGAGAGTTTCAATGAAATTTCTGTCTTTTACATGGTCATCTAACAGTAGATCCTGAGTGTTTAGTACAGCCGTACAAGGAACTCCATGTTCTTGCATTAATCTCATGACATCATATTTTGTTTTGGATTGGGTGAACTCAGTTATCACATCGTCAAGATATTGTTTGTGATTCCTACGGGAATGTTGCGAGGAATATTCAGGTTCCTTTGCCAATTCTGTTCTGCCGATGGCTGCGCATAAGTTCTCCCATTCATCTTGGTTCGATATTGCTACTGTGACCCATGCGTCGGTACCTTTGCATCTATAAGTATCATGTGGAGACTGGTAGTTACTTTCATTTCCGTTCCTTTCGTTCATGACACCGTTGGCAGCGTAGTTCATGATCGATTCAAACATCAAGGTGCTGAAGGATTCATATTGAGAGAAGTCAACGTATTCCCCTTGTCCGTCTAGCAACCGTTGAACTACTGCAGACAAAGTAGCGACAGCAGCATGGGTAGCATTCATAGGGTCCCCTACGTTAGTTCCTGTTTTCATGGGGACACCATTTTTGTAACCAGTGAGTTCATACAGTCCGGTTATTTGTTCTTGCGTCACACCATACGCCACGTAATTCTTCCACGGGCCCGAATTTCCAAATCCAGGCATGGATACGGTAATTATGTCCGGCTTTATTTCTCTAAGATTATTGTGACCCAAGCCAAGCCGATCCATAACTCCAGCGCTGAAATTTTCAATAACAACATCACTAATCGATACCAATTCCCTGAAGACTGATTTGCCTTCATCAAGTGAAAGATTCAAGGAGAAACCAATTTTGTTTCTATGTTTCTGTTCAAAGGGGGTGGCTCGATTCATTTTTCGCTGGGAGTGTTCCGTAACACAGCTTGGTTTGGCGCGGTCCGCGTGGTCAAGGTGCTCTATTTTTATGACTTCAGCTCCCATATCAGCTAATAATTTTGTAGCTCGCGGTCCTGCCCATATACGGGTAAGATCGATGATCCTGATGCCGGCTAAAGGTAATGGGTTCATAAATTAAATTACCTTTTCAGCCGACAAGGAGAGGATGTCATCTTTAGAGAGTCCCAACAGATCCTTGTAGATTTCCTGATTATGTTCCCCCAGCCCTGGAGCTTCTTTATTCTCAGCAATGCTGGATCGAATTTTGAATGGGGTTCCGGGATGGGTGTTAGGTCCGATGGTGGAAAAAAAGTTTCTGTCCGTTAGTTGATCGCTTTCTAGTAGGTCTCTAGCATTAGCTATATAACTAAATGCTAGACGTCTTTTCTGAGCCCCGTGAAAGATTTCTCTTTTATTGTTTTGAGTGAGCCAGTCTGTCATTAACGGCTCAATTTGATCTCGATATTTTGGCCTGGAGCTACGTTCGTAGTATTCTTCCCGATCTAGATCAGGAGCCTCCATTAACTCTGCCAATTCACTCCATGATCCCGGACTTGCATTCACCGACACGTATCCGTCAGCGCACGGGTATACCTCCGAGGGGAACCCGGATTGATGTTGTTTGCCTCTTCTTGGCATGAGTTCTCCCTGGAATTGACCGAGCATCCAGTTTTCTAAAAGGTCCATGTTTGCTTCCATTAATGAAACATCTGAATGTGTTCCGGAGGAGGTGGTCATAGCTTGAAACATATAAGTCAGAGCCGATAACGCGGCAACTTGGCCGCCGTTTAGCTGAGCTATGTCAGCCCCAGCTATCAGTGGTTCCAAGTCCGGTTCTCCTGTTATCGACATCAATCCGCTGATAGCCTGAATATTCATTTCATGGGCCTTATAGCTCCGATATGGCCCTGTGCTTCCGAAATTGCTTATGGATATCAAACTGGTGAACCCGTTAATGGATTTAATGGTGTTGAAATCCAAGCCGATTTTATCTAAAACTTCTGGTCCGTAACTTTCCACTATGAGATATGGCTTGACGGTTCGGATTAAATTTTTTACAAGCGAATTACCTTTCGGTGTGAATAGATCTAAAGTTATAGATTTTTTATTGGTATTCAAAAAAGAGAATTTGATACTTTTATTAGGGTCTACATCCCCGCTGTAGTAAGGTTCCGAGAAACGTGTTATTTCGCCTTCAGGAGGCTCCACTTTTATAACATTTGCTCCTAGATCGGATAATATCTTTGTGCAGTACGGACCAGCTATGCCGGTGCTGAGATCTATGACGCTAATGTCTTTAAACATACATCAAACCAATTCATATAACCTAAGGGGTTTTTAAAAAAGCTAGGTTAGGGGGATTGTGTTAACGGCCCCCTAACCTTTACTTGATTTGCTAAGACAAATCTAGGAAGCCTATTTGCCTGTCCAGACAGGATCCCTCTTTTCAGCGAAAGCTTTCAGGCCTTCTGCTGTGTCCGCGCTTTTAGAAACTTGAGCAGATATCAGAGAAGCAAGCCTGACTCGCTGCTCCATGTTCATATCTAGTCCGCGTACACCAGTTTCCTTAATAGCTCGTACGGACAAAGGGGCATTGGCCATTATTTTACGAATAACTTCTTCTGCTTTTTCCATTAATTTGTCGTGCGGAACAACGTGGTTAACCATTTGAAGTTCTAAAGCTCTCTCAGCTGGAATAAAGTCTCCTGTAAAAAGCATTTCCATTGCAATGTTTTTTGGGACTTGCTGGAATAAGATTGTTGGTCCGCTTGTGGATGATATTCCACGCTTAACTTGCGGCCATCCAAACTGCGCTTCCTCAGAGGCAATTCGTATGTCACAAGAGAGGGCTATTCCCCCGCCTTGTGCTAGGCAAAGACCATTGATTGCAGCCACAGTAGGTTTGTATAGTTCTTGGAGGAACTGGTAAAAATCCGTTGCTGCTCCTGTTCTTGTTCTACGCTCGGTTCTTTTCGCCATTTCGACCAAATCGTGGCCTGTAGAAAATGCTCTTCCCGTGCCAGTAATGACCATCCCCCATATGTCCGGGTTGAATTTAACCTCGTCAAACGCTTCTGTGCATCCGTCAAGGACGTCATGATTTATTGCGTTTAATTTCTCAGGGCGGTTAAGGGTCACATACGCTACTTTTTCTCTTACCTCAAATTCAACTACGCTCATTTGGAGAACCTCCGGTCTTATGACTAATTATTTTAAACGATACTATCACAAATAGGACCTAGGTATGTTGTGGAAAAGAATTCAGGTGGAAATGAACGAGGTTCCACTCAACACTACGATTGCTGACCTAGAGAAAATGAAACGGAATAGACTTTAAAACACTAGGTAGTCTGTTAGGTGTTCACTCGAGGAGAGTGGAATACAAAAAAGGTTACTTGATTTTCTTTGTCGTTATGAACCTGTGAACCATCTAGTGAACGTGTCTATATCGCTCTGAACCCCGTCCAATTCAGTTAATGATTCATCAATAGATATATTTAAATTCTTTCTACCTGTGATCAAGAGAGCAAATTCACTGTATGTGCTGTTAATCACGGCGTCTGAATCAGTCAACTGAAGTTGGCATTTTTCAATAGTGAGACCCCTTTTTTTACTGGATATCAATAGTCCCTCTGATTCGCCAAAATTGACTGTTATGTTTTTCGAGGTGATATCTGGTAGGTCGGGATTTATAAACCACCTGTTTAGTAGAGGATCGCAAAAATATTGAGGTAACAACGGAGCCAAATTTTCGTCCACAATGTATTCATTATCAATGGCGTTGAGTACGTCCCAAGAGTGGATGGCTGATTCGAAAAGAGTCCAGAGAAGCATTCTGCCCACCGATACCCAATTTACAGGATGGTAAGCGGTTAAATTCCAGTGGCGATCTTCGCATGAATTGAAGGCCCTGGTTAGTCTACCGGAGGCGGATTCAAATTCTGAGGCTAATTTGCTGTTTGGTTTAAAATTTTTGCTGGCTTCTTTAGTTCTTTTTGATAGAGGTCCGGCATTTGATTTTCCATCAACTATACCTGGCTCCATATAATTGATATTAGGGTTGTCCCTGATGTCACCTGCTTTTTGGGCCGTGTCTATTACGTGAAAGTACATTGTCAATGCGGATGTGAGGTGATATATAACCTCTTTCACGGTCCAATCTTCGCACCGACTTTGCGTAGTCCATTCGCTTTCCGTTAAGTTATTGATACGCTCAATCAACTTGGGTGAGAAGTGATTTAGCTGTCCCAATATCTGGTTCAAGTTTTGATTCATATGATTTGAGCAGTATTCACTTATTTAATCTGTGAATCGATCCAATTTGTGCTAATCACGGTTGTGGATATTTACCGGCTAGGAGTTTCATTACTCAAATTCCTATCAATTAATCAGTCTTTATAAGAAGTGTAAACATCCTCAGTTAAAGCGCTTGGCTCTGGAAAAGGACTTTCATCCGCAAATTTCACAGATTTAGCGACGGCAGCCTCACAAGCCACTTCGATTTCTGTTAGTTCTTCTTCGTCGGCTACAGAGCTATCCAATATATAATTTTTGAATGCGGTTATGCAGTCGCGATCCATGTAGTATTTTTGCTCTTCTTCCGAACGATAGGTTAAAGGATCATCATGGCCGGCATGGCCTAAGTATCTATAAGTCTGAGCTTCAATTAATGTTGGCCCTTCACCAGCTCTCGCTCTACCAATTGCTTCCTTCGCTACCTCAAAAACATCTAGCACTGATTGCCCATCGACAGTTACTCCAGGAATAGCATATCCGTCTGCCCTGTTGGAAACTGAACCACCTGCAACTGAATATTCAAATGGCGTGGATTCAGCATATCTGTTGTTTTCACATACAAATATGACAGGAAGATTCCATATACTGGCGAGATTCATTGATTCATGGAGTGCTCCTTGGCTGGAGGCACCATCTCCAAAAAACACGACGCTCACATTGTCGGTTCCCTTTACTTTTGCTGTCAGCGCTACACCAGTAGCGACCGGAATGTTGGACCCAACAATCCCGTTGGCTCCTAGCATACCTTTCCGGATGTCAGCGATGTGCATAGTTCCACCCTTACCCTTACCTGTTCCTGTGGATTTTCCTAACAATTCCGCCATCATTTCGTTTAAATCCACCCCTTTTGCTATGCAATGATGGTGACTTCTGTGTGTTCCGAGTACGAAGTCGTCGTCCCTCAGCAGTGCGCATACACCAGTAGGAACCGCCTCTTGTCCTATCGAAGAATGGATGCCTCTTAACTTCCCAGCATCTGCTTCTCGTTTTGCTTGCTCCTCAAAACGTCGAATCGTTAACATTTTCTCGTACATCCATATTATGGAATCTCTGTTGATTTCTTCATGGCTCATATGAAACACCTCACCTTGATTGATTAATTCCCCATTACAATGCTCAATTCTTTCTCTATCAAGATCAGCCATATGCTACATGTTATTAAAAGTTATGTCTTTAATTTTAGGGAGACATTCGACATATTTGGCTTAACGGTTCAAGGGTATGGACCACTTCAACTTAATCATCGTCAGTGTCCTACTGGGTTAGTTCTTTTCGGGTTGAGGTTCCCGATTCAGCTCCAGAGGATCATTCCGTTTAGTTTTCTTTGTCTCAATTAGGTTTTCTACTCTTACCAACATTATGTTGTAGTAAAGTGTGACGACCATTTTTTCCTATTCTGATTTGTTGGCTTTTACTTATTTATTTAC
>TARA_B100000686_G_scaffold30848_1_pt1 | contig 31195 bp, 15 predicted proteins | sample TARA_B100000686 | Tara Oceans TARA_B100000686 (sample SAMEA2622733) | marine metagenome | biome: marine biome (ENVO:00000447); feature: marine epipelagic mixed layer (ENVO:xxxxxxxxx); material: "saline water (ENVO:00002010), including plankton (ENVO:xxxxxxxx)" | depth 150 m | reverse complement strand
TGTCTTCATTTGTGAAATTTATAGTTTCGAAAGAAACAAGAGAGCCTCCGTGTTTTGACGAAATAGACGCATTGTACAGGTTGGTTTCTATTTTATAAACTTTCTCAGTTTCGGCGCTTTGCGGGGACAGAAAAACAGCTTTTTGTTCTGTTGTCTGGCGAGTAAGATTACTGGTTTTGATTTCAGGGTTTGGCGGTTCGTAATCCTGCATGTTTTCAATAGCGAGACTGTCTTGGGCAACAGCGGGGGGTGGAGAGACGAGCTCCATATAGTAAGGAGTAAATATTAAAACAAGAGCAATGAGCAAAAATGCTAATAAAGTATTTCGGTCCATTTTATATCTTATAAAAAAGGTTGTTCAAAGGAGGGCCAGATTCTGGAAAGGAACTTCTATTAAACAGCTTACAACGGGAAGACTGGTGCGCTTCACAGGGGCCTGGCGATCACATTAATATGACCACATTAGGCAGAAAGCCTTTTACGTCCTTTTTTACGTCTTCGCTTTAATACAGACCGGCCACCAACACTCGATCTTCTTTTGCGAAATCCGTGTTTATTTTTTCTTTTTCTTTTGCTGGGTTGATATGTGCGTTTCATTTTTTATCCAAAAAAGCCCGGGAAAATACAACATCGAAGATCTTAACACAAAAAATAAAATCAACGAAAAAGACAGGTTATAAAAAATTTATTGGCAGGATGCCTACAAAAACCCATAATTTTTATACATGTGCGGTTGTGGATAACATGTGGATAACTATTTAATATGAGTGCTGAGGCGCTTTGGGGGTCTGTTGAAAGGGAGCTGTCTGCTTCTCTTCCCGCGCACGCGGTTAGTGCTTGGTTTGATCCTATTTTTCCACTGGCCTTAACTGAAAACGAATTAGTGCTTCAGGTGCCAAATCGATTTTTTTATGAATGGATAGAGTCGCACTATAAGAAGAGCATCTCAAAGGCCCTGTCGGCTGTTTCCAATCAAAATATAAAACATAGACTCGTTATTTCTTCAAATGAAAAAGATATCGGCGGGGACGGCCTTGTTTTTGAAACAATTAAAAGAGAGCCTGTCGTTCCACACGGCCTGAATAAAAATTATTTATTTGATTCCTTTATTGAGGGAACAAACAATCAGTTTGCAAAAACTGCATCAGAAACTGTGGCCGACGAGCTTGCCAAGCAGTCATTTAACCCTCTGATTATTTACGGAGGGGTTGGTCTTGGGAAAACCCATCTTTTACATGCCATAGGGAATCAGGTGTTTAAAAAAACACCATCAGCAAGGGTTGTGTTAGCAACAAGCGAAAAATTTACTCTTGACTTTGTAAATAGTCTTCGAAAAAATAAAACGACGGAATTTGCAAAACAATATAGGCAGGCGGATGTGCTTCTTATAGATGACATACAATTTTTTCGCGGCAAAGAGCAAACCCAGGAACAGTTTTTTCATACTTTTAATGAATTGTATCAATCTGGCAGGCAGATTGTAATGACAGCTGATAGGTTTCCTGGTGAAATGAAGGGACTAAAGGACAGACTTCTTTCCCGTTTTCAATCTGGTTTATCAGTAGATATTCAACCACCGGACTTTGAAATGAGGGTTGCCATTCTCCTTGATAAGGCAGAACAGAACGGTGTCGAGTTGAATTATGATATAATAGAATTTATTGCAACGCACGTTAAAAACAATATTCGCGACCTGGAAGGAACTATTATAAGAATTTTAGCAAAGTCATCTCTTATGAATCGCGACATTGATTTTGATCTTGCAAAAGAGGCCGTGAGGGAGAGGGTGGGAAAACAAATATCACCCACCATCTCCGTTGAAGATGTGGTGAGACGCGTTTCAGATCTGTTTCGTGTAAAAGAAAAAGCCATCGTTGGAAAAAGCAGAAAGGCAGAAATAGTAGAGGCGAGGCAGGTTTGCATGTATCTTTGCAGATGCCTAATAGGTGACTCTCTAAGCAACATAGGTGTTTATTTTGGAGGGAGAGACCACACCACAGTTATTCACGCACTCCAAACAGTTGAAAAGAAAAAGAAAAAAAACAAAAAGCTGGAAAGCGCAATTGGCAGAATAGAACAGGAGCTAGGTTTTGGATCGCTATAAGTTTATTAGAAAATGAGATGTTGTTTTTTAAAAAACAGAGCTGAAAACTATAAAAAAAACAATACAAATCTAAAACTTGACCATATGGGAAACTCTAACTACATTTCATTTGGAAAGATTGCATGCGGATGGGCTCTTTCCAACTAATCCTCATACCATTTGCAACACGCCACAAAACAATTTAGAAGCACAGGCGAAATAAGCGCCTGTGTATTTTTTGAATAATAAAGTGCTAAAAACACAACTAAGGAGATAACGTCATGGGTAAATCGATAATTAAACTTCTTACTGTTTCAACTATAATAACATCGTTTGCTTCATTTTTATTTGCAAACAACGGATCAGGGCAGGTGGATTATACTGAAATCGAAAGGCAAGATAAAATTGCTAAAGGCTTAATTCCTTTCGTTTCTGAGGCCGCGGAGCTAAACCCAAATCAAGATATTGAAATCCAAACAGAGAACCACAAACCTTATCAGGGTTTTCTTGGTGTTAAATATTCCAAAGAGCAGGGCAGAGCCCTTAACGGACTGGCGGGCGATATTATAAAAGCGCTTAATAATGCAGACGGGTCAAGCGGCCCTATAAATGTTGAAAAGCTGGAAAAGGCTTTGGGGCAAATGAGCTATGAAGAAATAAAAGGCATATATCTTTATACGAACTCTCCGATAGTAGAAGGGTATATGTATAGTGCCTGGCTTGAAATGGATAGAACCGCCGATGTGTCTTTTCCCAGGGCGACAACAGGAGAAACGGAGCCAAACAACACAGCATCTACCGCGGGCGCACTGAGCGATACGGTTAAAGCATATCTTACTGCGTACGATGAAGACTGGTTTGTTTTTACAACAACAGCAGCTTCAGATATTGTTCTGGAAACCGGAGCAGGCGCGGGAACCGATAATGTTGGTGATACAAAAATGTGGCTTTTTAACAACCCTGATAGTGCCTATGTTGATTATGATGATGATGGTGGAACAAGCGGGTATTCAAAAATTACTTACCGCTCGTATGCTGCGGGAACATATTATGTAAAAGTTGCGGGATACACCGGCACGTACGCTGGAGCATATGTCCTTGCATATGCCAACACCGCTTTTAGCGCCCAAAATGGTAGTGTAGTAATTAATGAGATACATTATAACCCTTCTTCTGCGCAGGGCAGCGATAGCGAATACGAGTTTCTTGAATTGTATAACACCACGGCTGCTGATATTGATATGGGCGGCTGGAGCCTGACGAGAGATGGGGGGCTGTATTCTACTGATCTTTCAGGAACTGTAATTTCTGCAAACAGCTATGCTGTTATTGCTTATACCGGGGCAACATATGCATCCCTTTCTGTTCCTGTAGTTAACGCCGGTTATTTTGGTTTGTCCAACAGCGGGAAAGACCTTGTACTTTTAGACAGTCTTGGGCGCATGGTGGATGAAGTAACATATGATGATAACTATCCATCCACAAACCCTTGGAACCATACTGATGCCGACGGGGACGATGCCGATGGGGACGGACCGTCTTTAGAGTTGAAAGATCCGTCGCTGGACAACAGCCTGGCTTCCAGCTGGAAAGCTTCCGGTGTTGATAATGGAACCCCTGGCGCTGCAAACTCAATGAAGTCAGACATATTAATGGTGAACACATCTGTATCAACATACCAGGGCATAGGATCAACAGAGACCGCTGCACTTAAGGTGAAAAACCTGGGATATGCGGATCTTACCATTGACAGCGTTGTTGCGTCACAGTATATATCTGCAACAAGTTATCTTTCAGAAAGTTTTGAATCGGGTTTGTCTGCTTCCGGGTGGACTTTCAGCCCGTCAACCGGTTCCGGCGCATGGGGCCTTAGCAACGGGTCGAGCTCTTATCCTTATTATGGGCCTGGAACATCATCTGACGGTTCATATTCAGTCTATTTTAATGTATATAGTTTTTCTTCCGGCATAACTGGGTCTATGACCACACCAGCAGTGGATTTTACATCTGCTGCAACCCCATCTCTTACATTCGATTTTTGGAACTCTACAGGAAGCGATCCTGTTTATGTTGCAGTTTCGACTGATGGCGGCACAACATTCACGAATTTGGATACTCTGTCACCTGGCGTTACTTCATGGACATCACAGTCTGTTGATCTTTCATCGTACGCAGGTCTGTCAAGTGTCCATGTAAAAATTACAGCTGTTAGCGATTACGGCTACAGCAACCCACACATAGATAATGTTAGCATAGCAGAACCGGGGTATACTACGGTTCCGAGCTGGCTGACAGTTACTGCTCCTTCCGCTATAGCTGCCGGCGACTCAGGCGAAATAGGTTTAAGCTTTAGCGGTGCCAGTTTCACATCAGACTATGATGGGTCTGCTACTTTAAGCATATACAATAATGATCCAAGAGATACGCTGAAAACAGCAACGGCAAGTATTAGCGTGCGTGCCGATACGGCAATTTTATCCTATTCATCCGGTACGGCTTGGCTTATAGCACCAATCGGAGATACGAGCGGGGTAGTGGCTATTACATTGTCAAATCCTGGAGGAGCTGCTCTTCTGGTAGACTCTGTCCGTTTTAGCAGCGGTTCTTCAAGCAGCTATATAACAAGCCTTGCAGACAGCTCCGTTATTGAGCCGAACACCAGCACATCCTTTACAGCCAGCTTTGCCCCGACAGCAGCTGGTACAGATTTAGACACGATGGTTTTTCACGCCAACACCGATTCTTCCGGAAACAGCTCTCTAAAATTCAGCGGATATGGGTATGACAGTTCAACAGATACGCTTTATGGGTTTCCATCCGGATCTGCAGCAGGCGACGGCTGGGTTTTGACAGATGGCGGTTACCCGACTACAAACGGATCCGGCTATATACAGGCGGTTGACGGTACTATAATTTCTCCAAAATCCATTTTTACATCAGCAAGCAAGATGCACTTTACTTTTAGAAACCCAAATGCAGCCACTCAGGATGTTTCGGTTTATTATTCTGATGATAAATCAGGTTCACAGTGGGCAGACTGGACAGCAGTAGAAACAATTACTCTTGCTGCTGCGTCAACTGCAGGCTTGTCAAATACGCAAAGATTCGTAGTTGACGCCCCGGCAACTGCGGATACCGGTTATGTTGCGTTAAAATTTTCTGTTCCGGGCGCACTGACTCACTACTCCTCATTAAGAGACGCGGTTATTGGAAAATCAGCGGAATATACCACTGTTGATGATTCGGATGTTTCGGATCAGTATGTGTTGGAAGACTTTGACGGTTCATTTTCTTTACCATCTGGATGGACAGGCGATTTCAGCGTTACATCCTCGGGCGGAGCGGTCGACGGAGGATATTATGCCCGAGGAAATGTATATAGTTCTGATCCGAGGGATACAATGTCAACACATGTCGTTGGGCCTTTTGAATCAGGGGACAGCTTAAGTTTTTATTTTCGTGCTGTTGATTATTATGGTGGTACAGGAACATCGTTTTCCGGTGATGATGCTATGTCTGTTTACAGCCAGAATGCGGACGGTTCTGACCGCACGTTGCTTTGGGCTGCCACGGCGGCAACGCACACCCCAACAACTGACTGGGCACATGTTTCGGTTGCTGTGCCAAACAACCTTATTGGAGAAAGAGGCGTCTTTGTTTTCGATGGAGTAAGGGCAACCGGTGACTGGTATGCATCTTACGATCAGATTCGCTATGCAGAGCGTCCGATTCCTATAATTAGCGTATCTCCTAATTCCATTGATTTTGGCAGCATGGCAACAGGAGGGCAGACAAGAACAGCGACCATTACCGTAAACAACACAGGTGGAGACACTCTTACTGGCTCGATCTCAATGGGTACGCAGGCGACAGGTTTTGCCCCTCTTTCCACAACATCATTTTCCTTGTTGCCCGACTCATCTTTGGAAGTGCCGGTTGCTTTTCAAACCGACACCCTTTCCGGGCCTGTCTCAGCGACTGTAACCGTTTCGTCTAATGGAGGGTCTGATGTAGAGGTGGATGTTGATGCAAAGGTTATAAGAGCTGATTTTGTTCACGATTTTGAGTTTGGAGAGGATTTGGACTCTTTAGGGTATGTTAGACACAACATAGCAGGAGGTATTCACTGGGCGGAAGCGGCCGGAAGCAGTGTTTCCGGAGGAAGTAAGATGCTTAAGGTTGAGTCTCATGATTACGGTGGAAAAACATTATTGGTTCTGCCTATGTTAACGGTGAATGCTGATGGTGAGCGCCTGGCTTTCGATGCTAAAGTAAGCACTGTAAGCGCTACAAAAACAAGCACTCTTTATGTCCTTAGTCTTTCTGGAAACGGTTACGGGGTTTGGTCAACCGCAGACACTCTGGGCAAATTCAGTATCGGAGGAACGGGCGTAACCAGCGCTTTTGACACTGACTGGGGTACATACTTCGGTGACTACTACGGTATAACACAGGGAAGCTCGTATATAGGATTGATGGTGGAAGATGAATCAACAACTTTTGATGGTGCAGCAACGCTATATATAGATAATGTACATTATGTTGATGCTCCGACTGTTCCAATTGTAACGCTTGGAGCCTTTGATCAAAAGATCAGTTTTTTAGGACAGCCGTTTAGTTTTACCAATTATGTTATTGGAGGAAACACGGGAGGAGACACTCTCTTTATTTCATCTATTACATCATCGGATCCAAATATGGTTGTATCTGCTGTTTCTGATACAGTTGTAAAGGGTGATGATATTCTGGTAAACTTTTCTGTTGCCAGCGGTCTTTCTATGGGGCACTATACGGCAGAAATCATGTTTTCCCATAATGATACAAACTTTACGCTGGGCGGGATGAGTAAGTTTATGATAAGCACAGACTTTGCTCATGAAGCTATCACTTTTGAATCAGGTAATTGGCCAGACGCTCTTCTGGCTCTTGATGATGATGAAGACGGAAACACCTGGGAAGTTGGAATGACTGACGACATGCAGGGGGATTATGCTGTTTCATCAAACAAAGACCCGGAAAACCCAATCAGCGAAAATGTTCTGGCAACATTTCTGAGGCATGTTTCGTCCGGGGATAAGTTTATTTTTGATGCTTTGTATACATCTCCGGATCCTGACTTTATGCATGTTAAAGTCTCCAGCGACTGGGGTGGAGGATGGACGATAATAGATGACGTTCCTATGTCCGGAAATAACCAAATGTCGCGATATGAATATGATCTCTCTGCCTACGTAGGCATGGATGTGCGCCTTGCTATAGTGGATGTAAATTACGGTAACAGCAGCAATGACCGGTTGTGGGTAGACAGGATTTTGCTTCCTGCGGCTACTGCAATGAATCCTATTGCCAATACCCGTGCTATGGGCAGTGACAGCACTTATACGCATGTTGGAGATACGGTAATTGTTACCGGTGTTGTTACGGTCTCTGATCAGTATGGAAGTCTCGTTGTTTTTCAAGATTCTGCAGCAGGGCTTGCAGCCTATAGCTCTGCAATGGCCAGTGAGGTGTCATTAGGTGACCGGGTGATTGCAGAAGGAGTCCTGAAAAATTATAGATCGCTCCTTGAGCTTTCTCCTTTATTGGGTTTTATGGTTGTTGAAGAAGGTGTTCAAATAAACCCAATCAAGGTTAGCGTGGGAGACATAGAAGGCGGAACCAGCGCCGAAGCACTGGAAAGTATGTTGGTAAAGGTTGATGGTGCCACATGGGTAGACACATCAGACTGGACCGGCTCAGGCTCAGGTTTTAATATTGATATAGCCCTTGGTGGTGATACGGCTAAGGTTCGCGTTGATAGAGACACTGACCTTTATTATGAAGATGTTCCATATGGATCTGTTAATATTACAGGAGTAGTGCAACAGTTTGAATACAACTCTGCTCCGTACGAAGGGTTTCAGTTAATGCCAAGGTTTAACGAAGATGTTGAGCTGATGGCTCAATTCAGCGGTACAGTAACAGATGTATTAACCGGCAGTGCGGTTTCCGGTGTTTCTGTAGAAACGGATATCGACAGCGTGGCAACCGATGCAACAGGTATGTATGTTGTAAATGCTTCGCTGGATGCTGAAAGAATAGATTTTAGCAAAGAAGATTACACGGACGCTTTTTTCGCGGTTGATGCTTCCGGTGCAGGGTTCCCGATGCTGGATGTTGGTTTAAGCCCAAGCCCGGATGTGAATCTATATACAAACGGATTTGAAACAGCTGCTGACGCAGGTGTTGTTGATCCGGATGTTGCACAAAACACACAATGGGCTGTTGTAGATTCTGCTATTTTTGATTCTTCTTCTTCCAGCTCCGATACTGTGATTTATCCTTTTGCAGGAAGCTATATGCTTGCAGTAACAGACTCCGGCGGATATGCATCCAACTCCTATAGCTGGTGGACCGCTCCTCGTCAGATTGATTTAAGCCTATACACACAGGCAACTGTCAGAATGCAGGCCTGGGTAGATACAGAGAGTTGTTGTGATGAAGTTAGCGTTATGATGAAAAGCGCGAGTGACTCTACAGGCGACTGGACGATCTTAGGGGAAATAAATGGATCCACGAATGGATGGGAAGAGTTTTCCTTTAGTCTTGATTTTCTTGATATGGCCAATACTACAGATATGGAACTTGCACTGGTGTTTGATTCAGACGGTTCTGTTAATGATAATGGTGTTGCTGTAGATCAGATATGGGTAGACGGTCGGAATATATTTGTTGCTATGCCTCCTGTGAACCTTATGGCTGAAAGCTATGGTGATGGTGAAGTTCCTCTAACTTGGGGAGCTCCTGGAACAGATACGGCAATGGTGCAAATGCAGGTAATTAACCCAGACAACTGGATTGACGCCCAGGCAATTGTAAATGATATTATTGCAGGTGATCCTTCCCAGGCCGGATTAACGGTAGAGCAGTGGATTGCAGAAATTCGGGAGATAAATCCTAGATTTAACTTACACCCGCAACCGGAAACTGTTTTGGTTCCTTATGTTGCTAATATTCCTGCAAGCAGAGGTCTGAGGACTTATAATGTGTTCAGGGCTGATGGTGATGGCGACTGGGTGCTGCACGACTCTACATCTTCTACGAGCTATGCGGATGCAGATGTAATGAACTTTGAGACCTACGAGTATACAGTTTCCGCTGTGTATGATGAAGGGGAAAGCTTTGAAACTGCACCGGTTGTTGCAAGGCCAGGAGCGGTTGTTGAAGAACATCTGCCCATGATGACTGACTTTAATGTTCCTGAAGGAAGCCTTCCTGGTGACTGGTATAATGAAGGATTCCTTGAAGGAGGAAACGACTGGTCTGTTGAACATGCGGGAACAGTTTTCGATGATTATTATTTTGAAGTACCCGACCACGGTTTGTTTGCTGTGATTGATTCAAGAAACGATGATATGGAAAGATCAGAGGCAATTCTTGTTTCTGAACATTTTGCAATGGGTGAACCGCTTCCTGCTGTTTATTTGAAGTTTGATCACTTCACAGGAGTATCGTCTTCTCCCATAAGAAAAGTTCATATTAGACATGCATACGGACCATGGACAACAGTCGGGGAAGCTCCAATGTCTGAAGATGGGTGGACTGAAGCTTTCTTTGATATCACAGAGCATATGATGATGGGTAACGGTCTTTTCCAGATAGGGTTCGAATATAATGAGAACTCTAACTTTAGCAACTATGGTGGCTGGGCAATTGATAATGTAAAGCTCGGCGTTGAGCCAGGTCCTGATAACTTAATTGCATTACCGGGTCCTGGGGAAATTCACCTGCATTGGGGAATGGATCTCGGACCGGGACAGGATCCGGGAGGCTCTCCGTCAGGTTACGATGAAAACGGTCGCCCTGTTTACTTAAGTGCGCCTGAGTGCGAAGACTGTCAGTCTACTAACAGCAGAGTCCCGGGTGTTCATTTTAGCGCAAACTTTAGCGCTGATGAACCTACTCAGTTTGTGGAATATGATGCTGTTTTGGACACCACCACGGACCTTGGTGATGATGAGCCTACAAACTGGCAACATATGTTTTCAGATGATAACCTCAGCGGTTCCTTTGATGGAGACGATCAGGGTTGGTTGATGTTTCACTGGTCCCCGTCTCAACAAAACTTTGAACAGTGGGTTATATCTGATGTTTTTGACGCTGAAGGAGACTCAATGTACTTTATGTTTGATGAATATCTGGATGATTATGCCGGTGACGGTGATACGGTTGCGGCCCATGTTTCAAGTGATGGTGGTAATAGCTGGACTACCGTTTGGGAGATGGCTGACTCCAGCTGGCTTGCTCCATCAGGCCCTGAAGGGTATTGGAACAGGCATCTGTATGATCTTGGAGCCGGAACAGCACAAATGAAGGTTGCGTTCTCCGTAAGAGGTCAAAACTCGTATAACCTTGATTACTTTCATGTAGACAATGTAATGGTTATAGATGAGATGCCAGAAGATCATTATGATGAGTTTAATGTATTCCGTGATGGTGAATTAATAGCGGAAAACATTGAGGAAACCATGTTTGTTGATCATGGTGTGGTTTTTGGAGATGTTTATTGTTATCAGATTCAGCCTGTACACGTAAGTTTTCCTGATGGAGACGTAGAGGTTGGCGGATACTCAAACAGGGCATGTTCATCACCATGTAATGTTCCGCCACCACCAGCCGTGTTATCAACTCCTGCAGACTCGTCTTTGATTGTGCTTGTGCAGGATCAAAACGGAACTATTGTGGACACGGAAGGAAACACATCCTTAGAATTCAGCTGGTTACAGCCTGAAGATCATGATGGACATGAGCTTGCGAATGCATTTATGCTTCAAGATCAGTTACAATCTTTAAGCCAGATGCTTGAAGTGAGCCAGGGCGTAACAGGGGTAAGTGTTTCTTACGAAGAACTGGTTGCAGCAATGACGAATGCTGGTCAAGAAGAAATATCCGGATCCTGGGGGATATGGACAGCAGACAGCATAGACAATTCCTGCTGCTGGGCACAGTCAATGTCTACGATGAATCAATTAACTGTGAACATTTCACAGGCGCTAAAAGTTGATAATGAGTTCATACCTGATGTGTTTGCGCTTCATCAAAACTATCCAAATCCGTTTAATCCTGTCACAAATATCATTTATGATATTCCGGACGCTTCCGATGTAAGGATAACGATCTATAATATTGCCGGTCAAAAAGTACGGACTCTCGTACAGGACCAGCATGATCCTGGACGTTATCGCATTATTTGGAACGCAACCAATGATTATGGTCAGCCTGTTGCGTCCGGTATGTATTTTTATAGGATTATGGCTAAGGATTTTGTCAGTGTGAAAAAACTCATTCTGATGAAATAACTTATTATTTATAAATCTTATTATAAAAAGGGTCTCGAAAGAGGCCCTTTTTATTTGCATTAAAGAGAAGAGAAAAAACACTTGCACAAAACTTTCTTTTATAAATAATGTGCACAATCACTAATACCCTGCCACAAACTAACTTGTAACAATCATATTAAAGGAGTTGAGATATGCAAAGAAGCAGTGTAAATAAAGTAATATTGGTTGGCAACCTAGGACAGGATCCTGAAAGTCGCTTTACGCCTGCTGGAACGGCGGTAACCAATCTAAGTATAGCGACAAATGAATCCTGGAAAGATCAAAACGGAGAAACACAGGAACGTACAGAATGGCACAGGGTTGTAATGTATGGTCGAATGGCAGAAACGGCCGTTGAGTATATGAAAAAAGGACAAATGGTTTACGTTGAAGGACGGCTGAATACGAGAGAGTGGGAAGACAAAAATCAGGTTACGCGCAAGACTACTGAAATTCGTTGCGATAATTTTACTATGCTTGGAAGAAGAGGGGAAACATCACAACAGGAAAACAGAAACAGCACCACAGACGCTGTTGATGACGATCTTCCTTTTTAACTTCTTTTATTAACATAAAGGTTTTATTTACTTGTTTAAAATGATCAAAGAGTAAATACAATCGCTGGACCAGAATTTTTAAAAACCCTTTCTCCGCGTCCCAGATGGGTTCGTTATTTGCTTGGATACGCATCTATGTTTTTGTGTTCCGCTACTGCGAAAGTAAAAATTACAGGCAGATGGCATTTGCCAAAAAAAGGTCCTTTTGTTGTTGCTTGTAACCATTTTAGTTATTTTGATCCCCTTTATTTTAGCTATGCCGTTCAAAAACCGTTGAATTTTATAGCCGCTTCAGATCAGGTTGTGGAATGGTATTTTATCTGGGCGCCAATTATTTATGGATGGATTCCTGTGAACAGAAAGGCTTTGGCACCTTCATCAATAAAAAAAGCAAAAGAAGTTTTAAATTGCGGCGAAATATTATCTATTTTTCCAGAAGGAACGCAGACAGACCAGGCACTACAAATGCCAAAAAACGGAGCTGTGTTTTTATCAACAGTTGGAAACGCCCCAATTGTTCCAATGTCAATCTATGGCGCTGAAAATGCATGGGATGATCTTTTTTGTGGACTTCGCCCTGTAGTGCGCATAAACATTGGAAAACCCTTTGGTCCTATCAATATAAAAGGAAAAAAATCTGAAAAAATTAAAACCTTAAATAAATCTGGACACGATCTTATGTGTAGAATAGCTGCACTTCTTCCAAATAAAAGCCATGGCGTTTTTTCAGGGGATCCGTCAATTGTCGTTTATCAAAATAAAAACGGTTTTTTGCCAAAATCTGTTTACATAAGACCCACCAAAGAAAAATAGAAAAACTAATTGGAAGATTGGTTTTTCAATATATAGTAAAGACCTATTAAGGTTACCGGGCCCCCTATAAGAGATGTTGTGGGAATATGTTCCTGAAATAGTAAAAACCCAAAAAAAGAAGCTAAAAGAGGCTCGCCTAAAACTACAGAGGCGACTGCTGTAGAAGAAATAAATCGGACGGAATAATTCAATAGATTGTGTCCTAAAATTGACGGAACCAACCCCAAAAACAAGAACCATGGGGTATGGGATCTGTTAAAATCAAAAATAGAGTCTCCCATTGCTACAACAATAAATAAGATTACAACTGAAGCAATAATAAATAAATGACGACTATATATAACGGTGCTGGTATTCTTCCTGATTTTTTTTGCCAACATCCAGGCAAGAGCCATAAAAAATGAACTCAATAGTGCAAGCCCGTTTCCGGTTGTGTTTCCATGATCATTAAAATTAAATCCTTGAATTATAAGAGCGCCGCAAAGAGATAGAATTAATCCCATTGTAATTGAACTGTTCCATGGCTTTCCTTGAAGCCGCTCAAAAAGAGATGTAAAAACAGGAGCTACGTTTCCCAAGAGCGTTGCGTTGGCTATTGTCGTCAGGCTAACAGCTGCAAAAAAACAAGCAAAATGCCCGCCAAGAAAAATACCGGCTAAAAGAATCTTTAACCTGTTTTTTTTATTTAATTTTCCTGCGGGCTGATAAACGCTATACCCCCATAGAATGCTGCCAGCAGTGAACATTCTCCAGAAGGCTATAACAATAGGAGGCACGGCGTTTAAATACCGGATTACAAGAGATGTAGTGCTTACAGAAAAAAGGGCCAGCGCTAGCACAAAGTACAAACGTCTCGGCATTTAACTATGATGGAAAATCATTCAAGATGGAAGCAATACAGGCTGTAAGTTTTTTTGCGAATGGAATATGCAAAAACTCGTTTGGTCCATGCGCGTTTGATCCAGGTCCTAAAACGCCTGTGATTACGAACTGGGCCCTTGGAAACTGTTCTCCGAGCATATACATAAAAGGAATTGTTCCGCCTTCTCCAATAGAACAACTAGGTTCGTTAAAATATTTTTCGGATGCATTTTTCATGGACCTTTCTAACCATGGAGCTGTCTCTGGAGCATTCCATCCCGATGCAGATTTCTCAAAGTCTAAAACAATTTTTGCGCCATACGGAGGGTTTTTTGTCAATATGTTTTCCAGTTTTTTTTGTGCTTTTGCAGGGTCGACCAAAGGAGGAATCCGTAGAGAAAGTTTTAATGTTGTAAACGGTCTGAGGACATTTCCTGCATTTTCCGAAGGCGGTAGTCCATCTGCTCCAATGATAGACAGTGCCGGTTTCCATGTTCTTCGCAATACGCCATCAATATTATCCATTGTAGACGGTTTCATGTTTTTTATCCATGGAAACTCATCAACAACTTCTGAACCAAGAATAGAAACAAGTTTTTCACTTTCTTTTATTCTATAATCAGGAATATCTGTTTTTAATTCTTTTAATAATATGTTCCCTGTTTTTTCGTCTTCAATTCTGGAAAGCAAATGTCTTGCAATTCTAAACGAAGATGGAACATGGCCGCTGGCGCCTCCGGAATGAACACCTTCAGTAAGAACGTCTACACGCATGGAAAAACCAATCAGCCCCCGCAGCGAAGTTGTTGTCCAAAACCTTTTATAGTCTCCCGCTCCTGAGTCCAGACAAATAACAAGATCTGGAGAACCAATTGTTTCCGAGCATAGATTCATATAATGAGGTAGGTCTGGAGATCCGCTCTCTTCAGAGAACTCTATTAAGATAAGAATTCTTGGGGTTGAAACGCCTTGCTTTTTCAGGCCGCGAACAGCACAAAGAGATGCAAAAAGCGCATACCCGTCATCTGCTCCGCCTCTACCATAGAGCTTGTTGTTTTTAATCACCGGTTTCCAAGGACCGAGGTCTTTATTCCAGCCGTCCATTTCCGGCTGTTTATCCAGGTGTCCATACATTAAAACATTCCCTGGTTTTTCTCCTGGAATATCTATGAGAATTATCGGTGTCCGTCCTTCCGTTTTTTTGATTATTAATTCCGAGTTTTCCGGCATATGTTTTTTAGACCACGTTTTAGCCAGATTAAGAACTTTATCCATATGTCCCCCTTTTTCCCAATCTGGATCAAAGCTGGGGGATTTGTTAGGAATTTTTATATAATCTATTAAAGCAGGTAGAATATTGTTATCCCAGAAAGAATTTATATAATTGTTTAAACCTTGCATTTTAGAGCATCTATATTGGTGTTTTAACTGTAATTTTAATCAATATTTATAGATATACTGATAAAATAAGAGGGTTTCTATGATCAGGAAGTTAAAGTTTTTATTTTTTATTTTTGTACAGGTTTATTCACAGACAATTTCTGTTAACTCAGACACTATACACATTGATGTGGCTCCCGGCGACTCAACTGTAGATAATTTCACTATTTATAACACGGGAACAGATACGCTGGATGTAAGTATTAAAACATCAGGTTTTTGTGCTGACTATTATATTAGAAGTTTTCCATATTCTCATATTGGGTCAACGGCAGGGAAACCGGACGATTGGCCTGTTAATAACGGTACATCGGCAGGCCCGGATGTTGCTTATTCATTAAACCTTGCTGATTCTATGACTATTGATATAACACTATGTCATCCGCAAACAAACTTTGATACCCGGCTGGAAATTTTTACTGCTGATCTTGAATGTGTGCCGACTACAACCAATTATTCCAATGATGATGATAACAGCAACTGTGTTGATTTTGATACAGTTGCTGTATATGCGCCAAGCGGTATTTGGGGTGCAACCCTTGTCCCTGGGCAATATTATATTGTTGTAGACGGGTATAACCACACTTCCGGCTCCGCCCCGACAGAAGGGGAATATAAGATAAGCGTGACAGAAACAACGGATAACGATGAGATTGCTTACAACAATGTTGATCAACAAGAGCGATTAAACAACCTTATACAGTATTATAATAACGTCGGGAAGGATGTTGGATCTATTAATTTAGAGAGCTATGTTAACAACAGCTTTCCTGTTGATGAGCAACAGAACAATAGAGATGTCTTGGGAGATATGATAACCTTAAGTCCGCTAGACACAATAGTGTTACCGGACTCTTCTCAGGATATATCTATATATATAGATGTTGCAGATGGTGACTCCGGAGGGGTTTATACATTTCCTGTTCTTGTAACGTCTAACGATTCTATCAATCCAGACATTAACCTGGAGATTCAAATAGATGTTGCCGATATTTTTCCTCCTGGGGTTCCGCAAAACATCACTGCAGCTGTAAACGCTCGAGATATTTCTATACAATGGGATTCTGCACCGGGCACACCTTCAATGTATAAAATATTTAGAGGAACAGATATATCAAACATTACATTAACTGATAGTGTTTCAGGTGACCCGCTGCAAACATATTATCTAGATTTCACAATACAGGCAGAGCAACTTTATTTTTACCAAATATCTTCGGTTGATATGGCAGGAAACGAAAGCGAAAGATCTTCTTCTGTGAGTGCAATGATCAAAAACAGCTTAATGATTACTGAAATTATGAACAATCCTAACGCTTCATCAGATGAAGAGGGGGAGTGGTTTGAAATTTATAATGATGGTACAACGATGCTTAATTTAATAGGTTGGAAAATAGTGAGCGGTGTATCTGAGCAATATGTTTTCGCAGAAGAATTTTCTATAAACCCTGAAGAGTATAAAGTTCTAGGGGTTAACAACGATACCAGCAGCAACGGAGGAATTGATATTGCACATCAATACAACAGCATTAGCCTTGACGATGCAGAGGATGCAATAGTATTGATGAATCATATCGGAGAAACTCAAGACAGCGTAGGGTGGGATAACGGAGCCACCTTTCCACAAGGTTCGGGGTCATCAATGTCTCTGTTGGGGTTAGACCTGGATAACGGCATCGGAACGAATTGGGCGTTATCTGAGATGCCTATTGGTAATGGAGACTTTGGCACGCCGGGTTCTCCAAATTACTATAGCCTGATTACCCTTAGCCAAGACACTGTGTTTTTTGACTCATTGGCTGTTGGAATCGCATCAATGAAACAAATAGCAGTATCCAACTCCGGAAACTCTGCTTTACAAATAGATACTGTTTTTTCTGATAATGAAAGTTTTTCGGCTCTATACCCAGACACATCAATTATATTGGGTTCATACATTGATGTATGGTTTAGCCCTTCTGATACAGGCCAAATAAACGGATCGTTATATATTATTTCTAACTCACAGGAGAGTGCAGAAATTATTGTACATCTGTTTGGATCCGGTTATGTTGACAGCTTGGCTCCGGCTGCCCCTGTTGGCTTCGCGGGAACTTTTTCAAACAACACCGCCCTCTTTACATGGACCGAAAACCCTGAGGATGACATTGATTATTATATTATAGACAAATCAAATCAAATCAATTTTGTTGAAAATCAGTTTATCAGGTTTACGAGCGAAAACACTCTTTTTATTGATACAACCTTTACAGTCGACCAAGTCGCATATTATCGACTGTGTGCGGTGGACCTTGTTGGGAATAACGGAGACTTCTCAGAAACAATACAGATAACAGTTCTAAATACAGAGTATGGCTTATCCATCCCTAATCAATACGCTTTGCACCAAAACTATCCAAACCCATTTAATCCAACTACAACCATATCCTATCAAACAATTGAAGCAGGGGATGTTGTGGTTGAAATATTTAATATTTTGGGAAATTCAGTTAGAAAATATTTAATAAGCAGTCAACAAGCAGGTCACCATTCAATTATGTGGACAGGCAGGAACGATAAAAATAAATTTACCGGAGCAGGTGTTTATTTTTATTCTTTAACGGTAAATGGTTTTTGTGAAACCAGAAAAATGGTGTTGTTAAAATAGGTTTTTATACCTGTTTATTTTGTTTTTTGTAAAACCGCACTTATGTAAACAAAAGAACCGTCTACAAAAGATTCGAATGTTTTGCTTCCCGTTACGCCGGCATAGGATTCAAAAATACTTCTTGCTATCCAGGGAACAGAGTTTTTGATTTTCCTTTTTCTAGAATCAGACATTTTTTCTAATCCATGAATCACGTTGGCAGTTATATCATTCTTTTTAATTAACAGAAGACCACATTGTTGAAATTGCTTGCTTAACACTTCTGCCATTTCAAGAGTTCTTAGGTCACAAAATAGAAAATATCCTTGATGTTTTAATACTCTTTTTACCTCAGAAAGAAAAATATCCATAGAGCCGTAACAATGAGATGATTCAACGTTAATTACAACATCGCAGCTTTCATTTTCAAAAGGAAGGTCTTCAGAGTTTCCTTGTAAAAACTCCAGATTTTCTTCTTTATACAAGGATCTGCAAAAATTAATCGCCGTGTTGGATATATCAACTGCTGTTATTTTTTTTGGTTTGAGATATCTGGAAACGTAAGAAGCTCCTCCACCACGACCAGAACCTACCTCTATAACTGTTTTTCCAGATATTTCTACCTGGGTTGAAACGTGATGATATAATTGTATAGGATATCGCTCAACCTCATCTTGCTCTAGCAGGTCCAGGTTAAGGTTTTCCGAAAAAAATCCGAAATTCATACATTTAAATTCAGTATCTGGTGCCAGTTTTGGAAACAAAGTGTACCATTTTTTCCAAAACCATCTTTTTGTGAATGGAGAAAATTGAATAAACCAAACTAGAAGTTTTAGAAGCATTTAATAACTTAATTCTATGGAAACAAATTATAAAACAGATTAAAATTTTTTTTCATCAACAAAACTATTATATTGAAAGAGACCCTTTTCGAAAATCAGTTTTTCCAATGATAACATTTACAACAACCGGCGTTCCTTCCAATGCAGACTTTTTTGCTTTTTCTAAAATTTCTGGTATTTGATTTTCATCATCCACATAATATCCTTTTCCACCAAGACCTTCAACAGCGCTATGATAATCAGTTTTTTCCAGTTCTGTTCCTATCGGATCTTTGAGAAGCTCAACTTGGTCTCTTGCTATTTGTGTCCATCCAGAATCATTTCCAATTATGGCTACAACAGGTATGTTATAACGAAAAAATGTATCAAACTCCATTAGGCTAAACCCAAAAGCGCCATCTCCAAAGATAGCCCAAACAACAGACTCTTTGTTGGTAAAGTGAGCACCTAATATAAACCCCGCACCCACCCCCAATGTCCCATACACACCTGGATCCAACCAACCTGTGAGTGAGCGTGGGCGCAATATATAAGAAGCTGTTGCAACAAAATCACCACCATCCGCTACTATAACATCTCCATCTGCCAATTTTTGATCTATCAAGGTGCAAAGCTTAATTGGATTAACGAATTTTGTTAATTCTTTGGATTGTTTAGAAATCTGTATATTCCTTTCTTTCTCTCTTTTATATAAAACATTTTTCCATTTTTTCCATTCTTTTTTTTCAACGTTTTCAGAAATATGAATTAAAAACATAGATGGATCGCCAAGGATTGCGATGTTTGGTCTACGATTTAAATAAAGATCCTTTTTACTTAGGTTAACCGATACTGTTTTAGCTTGATTATTAATTTGTCTTCCATAATCCATTCGAAAATCACAGGGCACACCAGAAAGGATTACTAAGTCCGACTCTTTTAATGCTTTTTTCCGCATATGCCTGAATACAGGAAGATCTTTTTTTGAAAGAAGGCTTCTTGCTGTTCCTGATACGAATATGGGAATTTTCAGCTTTTCAATACTTTTCGCTAAATCTTCAGACTTTTCAACATCAAGCATTGTTTGGCTTCCAATAAGTAAAATGGGTCTCTGTGCTGATCGAATCAGGCTTGACACCTTGTTAAGCATTTTCAGGCTATGATTTTTTATAGATGGGTCTGGTGTCCGCAAATATGCTCTGTTTTTATTTTTAAACAGTTTGTTAACGTTCCGCTTTAGATAAGCTTTCATCCACCACGGCATATTCTTGCTGTCTGATTTTAATCCATACCATTTTCTTACTATTGATTCTGGATAAAGCAGGTCTACCGGAAGCTCCAAATAAACTGGTCCAGGAACTCCCGATCTTGCGATAATGATCAGTTTTTCAAGTGATGGTTTAATATCCTTTAACTGGCTAACAGACTTTGATTTTTTGGTAACTGATTTTGCTAAAGAAATATGATCTATGTCTTGTAAACTTCCACGGTTTTTTAAAACTGTAGCAGTAGCGCCTCCCAGAATTAATATAGGAGACTGTGCCAGTTGAGCGTTTTTAATTGCTGTTATTGTGTTTGTGAATCCAGGACCTGCAGTAACGGCGGCGACGCCTATATTTTTAGATAGCCTTGAAACTGAATCTGCTGAAAACACAGCCGTAGCTTCATTGCGTACACTAATTATATCAATGCCAATATTTTTACACCCAGTTAAGATTGGAGATATGTGTCCACCACAAAGAGTAAATACTTGCCTAATGTTATTCTGGCGTAAAACATCGGCAACCAAATCGCCACCATGTTTCATATAGCGGGTTTTATTTTTTTCCTATGCGGATATGTATAGGGGCTTCCAGCAATGTACTTACCCATTTAGTTTTTTCCGTATTTGCAAATGCAATTTTTATAATTGTAGTAATTGGAACACAAAGAATCATACCAATAGGGCCAAACATCCACCCCCAAAATATTAAAGACAAAAAAACAACTAGGGTTGAAATCCCCATTCCTGCGCCTAAGAGACGTGGCTCCAAATAGGTGCCTAAGAAATTATTAATAATCAAATATCCAAATCCAACAAGGAGCATTGTAAATATATCGTATTGAATCAAGGCCATTAATACTGGAGGCAGCCCAGCTAAATTTGATCCTATAGTAGGTATATAATTAAGTAAAAATGTTAAAAACCCCCATAAGAAGGGATATTTTATATCAAGAATAATTAACAAAACAGTAGCTATGGATCCTGTGGCAAAACTGATCGCAGTTTTAATTAGCATATATCGTTTTACTGTATTTGTAAAGGACGCAATCTGATCGATTTGTCCATCTGTTTTACCAAATATTTTTATAATTTTATCTTTAAACATTGTTGCTTCCATGAGCATAAATACAACCAGAACTATAATAAAAAACGATTTTGTAAGGATATTGCCCAATCTGGACAAAACACCCGATGTTAAAGAAACAACCGCCCCAGGATCAAATTGTTCTATTATAACATCGCCAGATATAGAAACCCCTTTTTCTTGTAAATAAACGAAAAAGCTTTCGGCATATTTTTTTAGTAAGATTTGGTATTGAGGAAAATTATTAGAAAATTGATTTAGCGATGTCGCCAATAGGCTGGTAATACCAAAACCGAAACCAATCATTAATAAAAAGATAAAAAATATAGAAAACCCTCTTGGAATCTGTTTTTTTTGTAAAAAATTAACCAGGGTATTACCGATTATTGCTATAAAAATAGCAAACAAAAAAAGTATTAGTATTTCTTTTGCTGCGCGCAACCCAGCAACAGCAACTACAAAAGCAGCAAAGGTAAAAATAAACTGCTGCGCCCTGCTAGCTTGTTTATTTAATGAGGTATCCATATAGCTGATTTTAGGAAGATTATTTAAAGAAAAATAATGCTTCTGAGTAATATTGTAACAATGAAGCAATATAAAGTTTAATTAAATTTCTTTTATTAATTATTCAATGGAGAAAAACAAATGAGCAATTATCGTATTCTGAAAAATGGAAAAAAAGCAATAGAGCTGGATACTGCAATAAAGCTGGTAATTAAAACTAAATGCCCAACCAAGTGGATAATTGAGGACTTGGAAACTGGCCAAAGGTACAGAGCCAATGGTAACAAAGAAATTGGGAAAATGTTTACACCGATAGAGGAGAATAAATAATTTCACATATATTCATATAGTCATGTCTATCAAAGTAAACATAACTGAAGTCGGTCTAAGAGACGGGTTGCAAAATATAGAGCACCTTATAAAAACTGAAGAAAAACTATTTATTGTTAATCGTTTAATAGATGCGGGCGTTAATAGAATCCAGGTAGCCAGTTTTGTGCGCCCTGAAATAGTTCCTCAAATGGCAGATGCTGAAAACCTTGTTCAACAGTTGCCAAATATTAACGGTGTAGAATATAGCGGGTTTTTATTGAACCTAAAAGGGCTTGAAAGGGCGGTAGAGTCGGGTTTAAAAAAAGTAGAAACATCTATTTCTACAAGCGAAACATATAGCTGGAAGAACACCCGAACTAATTTAAGGCAGGCAACAGATAATCTTAAAAATATTATCCATATTGGAAAAGAAAACAGGATGACAATACGTGCAGGTTTGCAATGTGTTTGGGGTTGTGTTTATGAAGGTTTTCCAAGCCAAAAATATATATTAACTAAAGTTTCTGACATTGTTGAAATGGGGGTGAATACAATATCCTTATCAGACTCTACAGGTATGGCCAGCCCCGATAGAATATCAAGTCAATTAGAGATGATATTAAATAGATTTCCTGACCTTTCTATTTCACTTCATTTGCATAACACGGGAGGTCGGGGATTGGAAAACCTATATTCAGGATTAAAACTTGGCGTAAATCAGGTAGACTGTTCTTTTGGTGGTATAGGAGGGTCTCCTTTTATAAAAGGATCAACTGGAAATATCGCAACAGAAGAGACTGTTTATATGCTGGATAATAGAGGGTGCTATACTGGAATTGATATAGAAAAAATTGCAAAGGTTAGCAGATGGCTAGAAGAAAAAACCCACAACTCTTATTTTGGCGGAAAGTTATTCAGGGAAATAGGAAAAATAAAAAATATTTCATAGTCTAATTATTATTTTCCAAATGGTATATTGGTAAATATTAATTGATGGCTAATTATATTGGATTTTCAGATGCAACAGCAATAAATTGATTTGCCTAATACAAAAAACAAGGGGTATCTTTATGAAAAAAACAGTTCTCAGTTTTATAATTCTATTCGCTAGTGTCTTTGCTTCTGGAATCTCAGATTTATGGCTTCAGCAGGGCTATGATGGCTCAAACAGTGCTGGTCAAACATATATCGATAACACCGATAGTCGTTATTATTCAATTTTCCGTGAGGATTTTCTTTATATAACCAGCCTTGAAGAAGACACTTCTGAAAACCTTTGGTGGACAACATTTATGGTTGGTTTTGATGAATGGGATGCTCCTGCGACAACCCTTTATGACACCTGGACAGAAGCATGCCCTGGAGAAGACGACTGGGGCTGTTCAAATAATGGGTTAATTCATGAGAATTTAGATACCACCTGGGATGTAGATTCATATATTGAAGAGTTCGATGGATATGAACTGGACACAACCCATTTAATGAAATATGATGGTGGCAATCTAGGTATCTTGGCTATACACTATGTTCCAGATGATTATGAAGGAAATAGTACAATTTTGCATTTTGTTTTACGAAATGAAGGAACAACAACTTTAACTGGAGGATATGCGGGGCTCGTTTCAGATATAGATGCTGGCGGCGCTTGGTGGCCTGATGCTGAATATACAGAATGGGAAGACGGATGGGATGCTCTTGCGTGGAACAATTCTGGTTTGGACACCACAAATCAAATGGTATATCAATATTTTCATCCAGCTATGTTAGATACCAATGGAGACGGGACAAAGGAATATCCGAATGCTGCACCATATATGTATGTAGGAACGGCAACCATACCATTAGAAGATGACGATTCTAGTGAAATAGCATATGGCGTTGGAGATAACTGGCTTGATCTGGCTGTTGATGATGGAATATTTTTAGAAATCGTTGATGGTGATTATGAATACGACGGTTACTATGAAGAAGATTCTACAATGGATGATTTATGGAGTTATGTTGCTTTTGGCATCGGTGATCTTGCTCCAGGAGAAGAAGCTGATGCTGTATTTATTATGGTGGCGGGAGAGACAGAAACTGAATTAATGCAGGCAGTCTCTGATGCAATATCCATGTGGGGGTCAGGCGAAACATCGGGTGCGGAAAATGAAAAAGCTTATGTTCCAGGAAGCTTTATTCTTTATCAAAATTACCCGAACCCGTTTAACCCAAAAACATCGATTTCGTTTGATTTAAATAAAAATCAATATGTAAAACTTGATGTATTTGATCTTCGTGGAAACCACATAATAAATCTTGTTAATAAAAAAGCCTATTCTGGAATGCATACCATACAATGGAAAGGAACAAACTCCAATGGTGAAAGCGTCCCTACGGGAGTTTATTTGTACCGACTGTCCACCGCTCAGGAAGGTCAAACAAATAAAATGCTTTTTATAAAATAAATAATCAGCCAATCAGAATATTCAGGAAGCCCTGCCCATTAAAGTTGGGCTTTCTGTGTTTTGCAAATAAACTATTTAGATGGTTGTTGTAACCATTTGTATATAGCATGAAATTTTATTGTTATTCCATTGTTTTTATTATCGCTGTTTTTTGTTTTGCTATTGGGGGGACAACAGGAAAAATAAGCGGCTTTGTCTTAAGCAATGATTCAAAAGATCCGCTTCCTGGAGTAAATATATCAGTCATCGGGACTGCTGTTGGAACCATTACATCCGATCAGGGAGATTTTGTTATATTGAACGTTCTACCAGGAACATATGATATAAGATTTTCTTATATAGGTTATGAGACACTAATTATTAAAGAAAATATTGTCAGGTCTGATCAAACCACATCTATAAATATTGAACTAAAAAGCACAGTAATTGAAGGTGCCGAGGTCACGGTAATTGCAGAAAAACCAGTAGTGAACAAAAATATCACATCTTCTCTTCATTCTATGACAAGTGAAGAAATTGCCTATATGCCTGTTTCAAATATCAATGATATTTTATCAACCGTTAGCGGCGTTGTTACAAAAGGCGGTAAACTGCATGTTCGCGGCGGGCGGAGTAATGAAATAGCTTTTATGATTGATGGAGTTCTTGCACAGGATCCGCTTACAGGGTCCCCAGGGCAGTTACTCTCTACAGGAAGCATAGAAGAAATGGTTTTAATTAGCGGGACTTATAATGCTGAATATGGAAATGCAATGTCTGGAATTGTCAATTTAGTGTCAAAAACTGGAAACAACAATCATACAGGAAGAATGCGCTTTTTTGCAGGAAGTCCTGGAGTTTTGGACAAATCCCGATTTAGCTATGATGAAACTAAGCGCAGTTCTTCCGAAAACTCTCGGGCACATATTGAATCAGAATATTTTGAAGATGAAAACGGGAATAGCGTATATGATCGGGGAGAATTTTTCCAAGATTGGAATAATAATGAACAATGGGATAATGATGAATCGTTGTTTAATCAACTGGAATCCAGCACAAAACATAATTTTGGTGATTGGAAACGATCAGATATTTCACTATCAGGACCTTTATTGAAAAACATATTATTTTATTCTGTTAATATGGATGGTTATACAGACCCTGGATGGCTACCATTTGCATATAACAATTCTAGTATTATTAATAATGTTCCTCTAGGATCTTTTTTTGGGAAAATAACCTATCAGGCAAAAACAGGAATAAAATTATTTTTATCCGCTCGTTCATCTACGCGTGCATGGAAAAGCTACGATCATCTTTGGAAGTATAAGCCTTTTCGACAGGCAGAATCAGAAGAAAACACAATGCAATATATATTATCATTTTCATATCAATTTTCACCAAAAACATTTACTGATATATCTATTTCAAATTATCAAAATAAGTATTTTTCTGGCGCTAATAAAAACTGGAGATTTAGTTATGAAGGACCGTATTTTGGAGAAATAGAAAATTTTGGTGCAAGCTATGATGACCCAGAAGAGTTTGCTGTGGGCGGCTATCAGCCATTATGGGTTAATTCAGCCGCCAAAAGAAACATAGTAAAATTAAACACTACCAGCCAGCTAGGAAAATATCATCTTGTTAAATCCGGCATCACCTATATCAAAAATGAATTGAAACGCATAAGCCATGAAGGCATGGTGGATGATTTTGGTTGGAACTTTATGGCAGGAGAGTGGATTGATCAAAACTATACGTATAGCCCCATAGAAATTTCTTCTTATCTGCAGGATAAAATAGAATTTGATAATTTTATTTTAAATATTGGTTTGCGCTTGGATTGGTTTGATCCACGGGCTAAATATTGGAGCAGTTCTCGGGATGTCATTCGCCTTGGGTGGAGCCCTTTATTGGATGATTTATCAATAGATGCCAGTGCAAAATGGCAACTCAGTCCTCGTTTGGGGTTTTCGCATCCAATAACTGATAGATCAATATTACATTTTGCCTATGGGCACTTCTTTCAAATTCCAGACTATCAAAACTTATACTGGAATATTAGCAACAGTTTTGAAACTGTCGGTTCTGATACTCTTCCAGAAGCGCCTCAGGTTTTTACAGTAAACAACCCATCATTAGGAAACCCAGATCTAGAACCACAGAAAACTGTCTCTATGGAAATTGGTTGGGAACAACAAATTGGACAAGGAACGCGAGTTGATGTTACAGTGTTCCATAAAGATATCCAGAACCTGGTTGCCAGTCGTATTGTACCCGCAACACCAAATCCTTTTACTCAATTTATTAATGCAGATTATGCAAATATAAGAGGGTTTGAAATAAATCTTGATTATGCCTTAAATCAATATGCTCAACTAAGTTTTAACTACACGATATCAAAGGCAGAGGGGAATAGTTCTGATTTGTTTGCGGGGTTTTATGATGTTTTTAATACACCGCCACTAGTTTTACCAAAACGGACTTTAATATTAGACTGGGACCAGCTTCATACAGCAAGCTATACGATTTTATTTAACACAGAAAAGTTGAGTGGGCGACTTTTTAGAAATTTACATATTTCTTTAATAGGTTCTTTTGGTAGTGGCTTGCCTTATACTCCTGAAAACACACAAGGTACCAGAATTGGAGAGATTAACAGCGAGCGAATGCCGCATACATCAAACGTTGATATTTATATATCACGCAAATTTTCTTTCTTTAAATCATATAGCCTAGAAATATTTGCAGAGATAAAAAATTTCACAAATCGGTTAAATGCAATATATGTAGACCCAACTACCGGGCTTCCCGACCGAACGCTTTTTCCTGATGCTACAATTGACGGCACCAATGATCCATCTAATTTTTCACATCCTCGAAGACTCCAAGTGGGAATGGAGATCGCCTGGTGAAAAGATTAATGATAGTATTTATCTTTTGTTTTGGTTTTGCTAAGAAGTCTCCGAATAAAATTTCTAACCATTTATTTTGGAAAAACTCTGTCGGAAGAATCCTGGGGTTCGAAGACCGTACCTACAATGTGCATAATGATGGAAAGCTGGCTCTTTATTTTTCTAATTACGGACTTATTGGATTTTATAATCCGTCTTTGGAATATCCTGTAAACTCACAGAGATATTATATATGGCAACTGGGGTTGATGATAGGTGCAAAAATCGACACATCTGATAATGACACTTATGACCCAGTGCCGTTGGTTTCAGACACATACCAAGATCAGGGTGAGGCAAACTTTAATCCAGTTCCAGGGTATTTTCGATTAGGATTAAATCCTTTGGTTGCAATTTCTAATATCCCAGAGACTTGGCCATTGTCCTGGCCAGAAGGAATACAAGTTGGAAATTCGGGATGGCCAGGCATAGATCAATTCGAAAATGAATCAATTGCGTCACAAGAATCATTTTGGATAATGCGTGATTATGAAAAAAAATATTTTGATACACATAACCAAACAAAAACAGCACTTGGCAGCCTGGAAATTATGTGCCGCGGCTTACAAAGCAACACAACATTAACAAGTCGAATAATTTATTTTACCTATGATGTAATAAATAAATCTGATCAAACTTTAATGGATTGTAGAATAGGATTGATGGTGGATCCAGACCACCCTGCTCATCTGGAAACGGAATATTCAGATGATAATGCAGAATATATACCAAGTTTAAATATGGCAATGACATATGATTATGATAATAATTATTCTAATTGGCCAGGAGCAGATTTGGCATATATGGGAATAATGATGTTGCAAACGCCGATAGATAGTAGCGGAGCAGATATTGGTGTAACATCTTGGAAGAGTTTTAAATACTCTGATATGCCAAAATCTGGTAATATAGGAGGCTCTTACTTTGCTTCAAGGGATGAAGCACAATACAATTATATGAAACCAGGTGTTTTTTCGCCCAGTCCGCAAATAAAGGCTGATGTTTGCTATACTATGTCCAGCGGAGACTTCAATATGGCTTCTGGAGACACACAAAAAATTGTAATCACAATAATAGTTGCTGACAGTAGAGATGAATTACTAAAAACTGCAGAAAATGCTATTACCGTATTTAATAATGATTTTAAAACTCCATCTGCCCCAACGCCACCATCCGTAACAATAATCCCAGAAGACAAAAAGATCACGTTGGTTTGGGAGGGTAAGGAGTCTGAAGAAAGCATTGATAAACTTACAGGAAATCTTGACTTTGAAGGATATAGGGTTTACAGAAGCACCGATTTTGGTTCTAGCTGGGGTAAGTTAACGGATGATGAATTAAATTACCCTCTAGGGTTTTTGCCACTAGCTGATTATAACAAATTTAATTCTATCAGTGAACTTGGTGCTGTAGAGGTTTCACACAGCGCAATTATTTCAGCGGCAAGCATTATTAATCTTGGGATTGTTCCTGACACAAAAAGTCTTGTTGATAATTCATATTTAATTACTTTCATTTCTGACACATCTTTTCAAGTCTATGATACGCGTAACGGTTGGCTCTTGGCGTTGAATAAAGGATCTTTAGTAGATGGTTTTTCTATATTAGACTCCACGGCAGGGTGGGAAAACAGCCCTCAGTTTACAGATTTAGAAGAAGGACTTACTACAGTTCCGTTCTTTCCAGGTACAGTTTTGTATGTTGGAGGTGTTGCAGCAATGATAAAAAACAGTTCAAATGATTGTAACGCAGACCCAGGTCTATGCACTAAGACTGGAGATATATTTAAAATTAAAACGATGTTAATTGACCAAGGTTCTAATACTGGACTAAGACATAGTTTTGTGGATAATAATGTTATAAATGGTGTTGAATATTGGTATGCAGTAACGGCCTATGATCGAGCAGACCCTATACTTGGGGTAAGCATGAATGAATCTTCCCCTTCATCACAGGTTAATACAGATTTTGCGCCACATACCGTTTCAGCCATCCCTCAGACAAATACAAACGGTTTTGTTCCAGGAGGTTTGATTGCTGATACGGTTTACCATATTTCGGGTTATGGCACAGGAAATGTTAACATACAAATGCTTAATCGCCAGGCTATGGAAACGAAGGACTATATAATTTCAGTTCATTCAAAAAATGGAATATATAAATATAGTCTTATTGAAAACGGAACAATTCCAGATACAATTTTAAACTCTATTTCATTTTTGAATTCCTTCACAGCAAATGCTAACCCTGATTTTAATCCTATTATAAATGGTTTTCGCTTAAGCATAATTGATGATCCTTCCAGTTTTGATGTATTAATGCAGACAGCTGGAGATACAAATCGTGTTTTGGAAAGAATTATAGAACTCAAAGAGTCTGAAAGAAACAATCAACCACATTATCCATATCGAGATATATCTATAAGGTTTGATAGTTCAGGGTATATTGCTCACCAATACGCCAATCGTCCGTATAATTATCCGATGGAAACGCCATTTTCAATATGGGACATCACAGACAATAATCCAGAAAACCATTATATGCTTCATTCTATTTATAGAGATGTCGGTGGTAGCGAATGGGATCCGTCTCAACAAATTTGGATATTGGATCTTCCATATGCTGAATCATTTCCTAATCAAACTAGATCGTGGATTCAAAATAATGCTTTAGAAGCAACAATTAGGTTTGTTGGGGATAGCGATGAATGTGAATCGGATCCTGAATGTAGATTTGAAAACACAAAATGGATTGGAGATGAGTGGCGCCTTACCACAAATCGTCCTTTTACAAACAATGACATGTTTGTTTTTTCTATAAAAGGGTTTGATAAATCTAAAAAGCCGGAGCTAGATAAAATTAAGGTAGTTCCTAACCCTTTTTATGTAAATGCTGCGTGGGATAGTCAAATGGGGGAGCACCGAATACAATTTACGCATCTACCTGAACGGTGCAAAATCAACATATATACAATATCAGGTGATATTGTAAAACAAATTAAACATGATAAAGGATCAGTTGAGTGGTGGAATCTACGCAGCAAGTCTGATATGGAAGTTGCCTATGGGGTATATCTTTATCATGTAGAAGCAGAAATAAATAATACAACATATTCAAAAACTGGAAAGATTTTGTTGGTGCGATGAAAAAACAAATTTCATTAATGGTTTTATTATCAATTCTTTTTTCTCAACAAAAACCAGTGAGTTTTGAGAGCAAGGTGGGTACAACAGCGGCGAACTTTTTAAAAATAGGTATAGGTCCAAGAGCTATCGCTATGGGATCAGCGTTTTCAGCTATAGCAGATGACGCAACTTCAGTATTTTGGAATCCTGCTGGGATCGAGTATATCGATCGATTTTCTTTTTATACAGGATTTGTTGATTGGATTATGGATTTAAAATTAACCCAATTTTCTTTTGTTGGATCTCATTCAGAAATTGCTTCTTTTGCTGTTTTTGTTAATGCACTTCAGATGGATAATATTGCAGTGACTACATTATCTTATCCAGAGGGAAACGGAACGTATGCTGGCGCATCTGATATGGTTATGGGTTTTTCACTTGCCAAATTATTATCAGAATTTTTCAGCTTAGGTGTTAGTGGTAAAATAATTACAACCAAGGTTTCCAATGAATCTGCTATGGGGTATGCATTTGATATTGGGACAGTTTTTTCACCTGGGTGGAAAGATTTTCGTATAGGTATGAGCCTAATGAATTTTGGCACAAAAATGAGATTGGATGGCCGAGATCTAGATATTATATCTGATATTAATCCTGCGCTTGGTTTAGATGCCCCAGGAGAAGGCCGACTCAAGACACAATCCTGGGATATTCCTACAACATTCAGGCTTGGAGCAGCAATGACATTGATTAAAAAGAAAAATTATTCATTGGTTTATTCTATGGACGGCGTTCACTCTACCGACGCAAAAGAAGTATTAAATTCAGGTTTTGAGCTTAATATAGGGTCCTTTGTTTTCAGGAATGGATTTGGGATTGGATACGATCAAAACAGGATTAGTTTCGGAGGGGGATATTCCTATAAAAGAGATTCGAATAATTTTTATACTGATTATGCAGCTTTAA
>TARA_B100000686_G_scaffold355220_1_pt1 | contig 31329 bp, 23 predicted proteins | sample TARA_B100000686 | Tara Oceans TARA_B100000686 (sample SAMEA2622733) | marine metagenome | biome: marine biome (ENVO:00000447); feature: marine epipelagic mixed layer (ENVO:xxxxxxxxx); material: "saline water (ENVO:00002010), including plankton (ENVO:xxxxxxxx)" | depth 150 m | reverse complement strand
GCTGGTTCTTCAATTAATTGTTCCTCAGACACGTCTTCATTTTCTGCAGGTATTTTTATACCCTCCTGAATTTCCTCTAAAGTTTTTTCAATATCATCAGGTCCTAACTCTAAAGGAGTTTCGATTTCAGGGCCAATTTCAGTTTCGATTTCAGGTTCTTCAATATTATCAAGGTCCAAAGATTCGGCACTGCTTTTTATATCTAATTTCCATCCTGTAAGTTTAGCTGCGAGTCTTACATTTTGCCCATCTTTGCCTATTGCTAATGAAATTTCATTTTCTGGCACTATGGCGATTGCAGATTGTTTGTCAGGTAAAATGATTACTCTTTGGATTGTTGCTGGACTTAGGGCATTAGTAATATATATTTTTGGATCTTTATTCCATTCTACAACATCAATTTTTTCACCTTGTAGTTCGTTTACAATGTTTTGTATTCTAACTCCACGTAATCCAACACAGGAACCCACAGCGTCGATTCCTTCTTGTTTTGCAAATACTGAAATTTTACTTCTAGACCCAGCTTCTCTGGCAACCTCAACCATTTGAACTAAATTATCATAAATTTCTGGAACTTCCATTTCAAAGAGTCTTTTTAAAAGATCTCCGTCAGCTCTAGAAATTATTATTTCTGGACCTCTAGTTGAAGGCCTGATTGACTTTAAAACGACTTTTAATTTTTGGCCTACACGATGTTTTTCATTTGGAGATTGTTCAGAAGTTGGTAATATAGCCTCTGTTCTTCCAATATCCGCTATGATGTGGTTTTTTTCTATCTTTTGGATAACAATTGAAAAAACTTCACCTTCTTTATTTTCAAATTCTTTCAAAATTATTTCATTTTCAGCGGCTCTAAGCATCTGTAAAATAACTTGCTTTGCAGTCTGAGCTGCCATTCTTCCTGCAGTATTTGTTAGTTCTTCTATTTGTATAGTGGCGCCTATTTCTGCCTCAGAATTGATTTTTTTTGCTTCTGACAGGCTGATTTCTAATTCTGGATCCTCGGGTGTTTCGACTACATTTTTTACAATATGTGCAGATATTTCCCCTGTGCCAGGATCAAGATTTACTGAAATATTTTGACCAGTAGAGATACTGTCTTTTTTATAAGCTGAAGCGAGTGCAGCTTCGATTGCTGAAATAACTGTTCCCCTAGGTAGATTGCGTTCAGCAGCAAGCTGAGTTAAAGCAATAATGAAGTCACTTTTCATTTTTTGAGTTCCTTTCTAATTGAAAGATTCCCCTTAAAACAAGAAAAGTGGGAACACCCCACTTTAATTGATTAATAAATTATTTTTAAGACATTTTTAAATGCCTTCGTCAATTGTATCATTTATTTAGCTAATACTTCAATCTTTTTGATCCGAGTCAAATATCATTTTGTTTTCTACAAATTGGTGTAAAATTATTTCCATGAGTTGCGGAATAATTGTTCTTGGAAGGATTAATATTGAAATCATTTTTTACACGGAATAATTTGCTAATAATCTTGAGTATTTTTATTATTTTAATAATAATTTTTCCTTATAGTGACTTTAACAGACAAAGTACTGCTTCTAAAGTTGTGGTTTTTTCTGCAATAAGTTTGCAAGATGTGATTGAAGAAATAAAAAGTTCATTTGAGTTGGAAAAAAATGTGGAAATTTCAGTTAGCTATTCTGGTTCCCAAAAATTGGCCCGTCAGATTGCATCAGGTGCTGATGCTGATATATTTTTATCTGCTGGAATATTACCTAGAGATTTTTTAAATGACTCCAATCTTGTTTCAAGTACCAGTTTCTTTGCTTCGAACCGATTGGTTTTAGTTGCGTCTGAAGATTTTTCATATGAAATCAAGAATATTCAAGAAATTATGGGGCTTCCGATAGAAAGGATATCAATTGCAAATCCTGAACTTGCTCCCGTAGGAGTTTATGCGAAGGATGTACTTGAATATTATAATATTTGGGAATTTTTTAGAGAAAAAATTATTTTTGCTAATAATACTAGAGACGCTTTGAGATATGTAAAATCCGGGAATGTCGATTTAGCTATTGTTTATGCAACAGATGTTAAAATAATTTCAAATGATAAAATCAAGGTGATAGATATTATAGATGTTAATTCACATAGACCAATTGTATATACTGCTGTTGGTATTTCAGGATCAAAGAATCCAGCAGCTGCCTCAGAATTGATTTCATTTCTTTTTGGAGATTATTCTAAGGATATATTACAAAGAAATGGTTTTGACTTAAAAAATCAAAAGGATCTTTCTAAGGAATAAAAAGCCTAGCCTATTAAAAGGATTTAATATTTGAATCACATACAAGAAACAATTTACTATTCTTCCTTACTTGTTAGTCTTAAGGTTTCTGTCGTTGCTACTTTAATCAACTTGCCAATTGCTACGTTACTCGCTTGGTTGTCGATCAGGCGAAGAGTTAGGCTCAGGATGTTGATCGAAATTATAGGAATTATTCCTTTGGCTTTACCTCCAGTCACAATAGGGTTTTTGTTACTTATTGTACTAGGTAGAAATAGTATTATAGGTTCATTTTTGCATGACATTTTTGGTGTTGATCTGATTTTTACTTGGTGGGCAACCGCTTTGGCTGCTGCTGTAGTTTCATATCCTTTGGTATATAAAGCAATATCAATAGGTTTTGCTGGAGTAGATTCTCGTTTGGAATTGGCTGCCAGAACTTTGGGGGCAGATACATTTAGAACTTTTTTTGTTGTAACTATACCGCTTGCTTATAAAGGCGTTTTAGCAGGCATTATTGGAGGATTTGTTAGGGCTTTAAGTGAATTTGGAGCTACAAGTGTTGTAGGAGGCAACATAGCTGGGGAAACTCAAACTTTACCTATAGCTATATATTCTAGTGTTTTATCCGGAGATAATTCTGCAGCAGTTATATTAAGTCTAATTTCAGGAGTTTTAGCGGTTGTAACATTATTAATTCATAATTGGATGTCAAAAAAAATTGAGGACAAAAATGGATTTTAATATATATAAGAAATACGACTCAGGCTTTGTTTTAAATGTAAACGAAATAATTGGTGATGGAATCACCGCAGTTTTTGGCACATCTGGAAGTGGTAAAACTACTTTATTAAATTGTATTGCGGGAATTGTTAATCCGGACCGAGGAAAAATAAATATTGGTGATCAAATTTTATATTCTGATCATCCAAAAGTAATTTTACCAATACACCAGAGAAGGATTGGATATGTTTCTCAAGAAGTAACATTGTTTCCTCAAATGAATGTTCTAGAGAACATATATTTTGGGCATAATTTGATTCCACAGAGGGAACGAAAAATTTTACCCGAATATGTTATAAACTTTCTTGAGATAGAGCCTCTGTTAGGTAAACAAATATCTTCTCTTTCAGGTGGAGAAAAACAAAAGGTTGCCTTAGCAAGAGTTCTATCTATTTCTCCAGATTTTTTGTTACTTGATGAAGCACTAGCATCTATAGACCAAAAATCATCAGGAAAAATTATTACAAATCTGAAAAGAATTTGGTCTGAATTTAAAATTCCAATGATGTATGTATCCCATTCAATTTCAGAAGTCTTAGCAATCGCGGACCATGTATTGATTTTACATGAAGGTAGATTTGTAAATTCTGTATCTTCTAAGGATTTGTTCTTAGATACAGATCTGATTTCTTCAGATTATTGGTTTGGTTTTGAAAACATTAAATCCGCCAAAGTTGTGTCTCAAATTAACTCTGATCAAATCGTTGAAATTGAAATTGGCGGTGTGGTGTTTAATGTTTCTGGTGAGCAAATATTACTAAATGACCAAGTGAATGTTGCGGTTGGTTCAAATGAAATAATCTTATCTAAGATTCAAACATTTGACACAAGTGTTCAAAATATTATTAGAGGTGAAATTGTTTCAATCAGTGAATTTGAAAGTTTTGCTTTAGTTTGCGTGAAAGCCGGTGAAAATTTTCTATCTCGAATATCATTAGCTGCTGCAAGAAATTTAGAATTAAATGTTGGAGAGGAAATATTTATGATGATAAAAAGTAATAGTATAAAAGTTTTGAATGGATAATAGTTTAATGTAATTCTTCAAATTTTTTAATTTTTTCTTCGTGCTGTAGAGTTAATCCGATATCGTCTAGTCCATTCAGTAAACAATTTTTCATGAAAGCATTTATTTCAAATAATATTTTTTTGTTAGAGTCTTTTTCAATGATGGATTGAGAATCTAAATCGATGGTTAGTTGATAGTTAGGGTTAATTTGTGACGAATTAACGATTTTTTCCATTTGGCTTTCGTCTACTTGTATTGGAAGCAATCCAATTTTGAAGCAATTGTTATAAAAAATGTCCGCAAAACTTGGGGCAAGAATACATCTAAATCCGTAGTCATGCAAAGCCCAAGCAGCATGTTCCCTTGATGATCCTGAGCCGAAGTTTTTTCCAGCAGCTAGGATAGATGATTTTTTGTACTTTGGGTCGTTTAAAATGAAACCCTTGATTGGTTTTCCCTCATTATCAAACCGCCAGTCATTGAATAAGAATTCACCAAAACCAGTTCTTTCAATTCTTTTCAGGAATTGTTTGGGGATGATTTGATCTGTGTCGATATTTATTTGGTATAAGGGAGCTACACTTCCTGTATGTTTTTTAAAAGATTCCATGTTATCTCGTTTTATTCACCAGTTTCTGACGTCAACTAAACATCCAGCAATTGCTGATGCTGCAGCCATTTCCGGGCTTAGAAGATGAGTTCTGCCGTCCTTTCCTTGCCTGCCTTCGAAATTTCTGTTTGAAGTAGACGCACATCTTTGTTTAGGTTTGAGGATATCGGGGTTCATTCCCAAACACATTGAACATCCAGCTTCTCTCCAATCAAATCCGGCATTTTTGAAAATAACATCTAGACCTTCCGATTCAGCTTGTTTTTTTACTTCTGTAGATCCTGGGACAACCATTGCTTGAACATTATCGTTAACATGGTTATTGATTGCTATTTTGGCTGCGCTTCTTAAATCTTCAATTCTAGAATTTGTACATGAACCAATAAACACTCTATTAATAGGAAGATTAATTAAAGGGTCACCGGCATTTAATCCCATATATTCTAAGGCTTTACTTGCAGCTTTTTGTTCGTTTATAGTTGCAAAAGAATCAGGAGAAGGGATTTTTTCATTTATAGACATTACCATACCTGGATTTGTCCCCCAAGTAACCATTGGTTCAATAGTAGATGCATCAATATTAACTTCTTTATCGAAATGGGCACCTTGATCTGTTTTAAGATTTTCCCACTCTTTAATTTTTAAATCAAAAACATTTTCTTTTGGAGATTGAGGTTTGTTTCTTAAATATTCAAATGTCACAATATCAGGTGCTATCATTCCGGCACGAGCGCCGGCTTCAATGGACATATTACATATTGTCATACGATTTTCCATTGATAACTCAGATATAGCATTTCCTGAATATTCTATCGCATACCCTGTTCCTCCATTAACACCTATTTGGTTAATAATAGAAAGTATTAAATCTTTGGCCGTTATTCCAAAGTTTAAATTTCCGGAAACATTAATTTTCATAGTTTTAGGTTTGTATTGTCTAAGGGTTTGGGTAGCAAGTACATGTTCAACTTCAGAAGTACCTATTCCTAAAGCAAAAGCGCCAAAAGCACCGTGAGTTGAAGTGTGGCTATCTCCGCAGACTATGGTCATTCCTGGTTGAGTGAATCCTAGTTCAGGAGCAATTACATGTACAATTCCTTGTCTTGGATGATTAATATCGTATAATTCGATGTCAAATTCTCTACAATTAGTTCTTAATGTTTCTATTTGTTGCTTAGCTATTGGGTCAATTATTGGAAGAGATCTGTTTGTGGTAGGCACATTATGATCTATTGTTGCTACAGTTAAATCTGGCCTTCTGACCGACCTGTTAGAAATTCTTAAACCTTCGAAAGCTTGAGGTGTAGTGACTTCATGAATTAAATGGAGGTCAATATAAAGAATGGAAGGTTGCCCTGGCTCTTCATAAACAAGGTGAGAATCCCATATTTTTTGGAACATTGTTTTGGGAGACATTTATGAACCTGAACTAATATTGCTTTGTTCATATTGCTTCATCGAAAGCATTCTGTTTAAAGCATTAATATAAGCTTTTGCACTGGCAATTATAATGTCTGTATCAGATCCTCGTCCTAAATATCCCTGATCATTTTCTTCAACTCTGACTGTGACATCTCCTATCGCATCTATTCCTTTTGTCACAGAGTCAATTTTGAATTCAGTTAAAGTACCTGGGGCAGAAATTATTTTGTTGATTGCTTTATAAGCGGCGTCGACAGGACCTGTTCCAGTAGAGTTTTGTTTGATTTTTGTTCCATCAGGAGTACTGAGTGTTACCGTCGCCCAAGGGGTATCAGTAGTACTAGAAGAAACATGCATTTCTTCTAATTTAAATGAATCATTGTCGTTATTCGTACGCCTTTGCGAAGACATTAGGTTTTCAAGATCAGCATCCGTGATAATTTTTTTTCTATCTGCTAAATCTTTAAAAGACTTAAAAGCTGAATCTAATTCTTCTTTTGAAAGTTTAAATCCTAGCTCTTCTAATTTGGATTTCAGACCGGCTCGGCCACTTAATTTACCCATGACTAAAGAATTATTTGTCCAGCCAATAGATTTAGGATCCATAATTTCAAATGTATCCCGATTCTTGATTACACCATCTTGATGAATCCCAGAAGCATGTCTAAATGCATTGGCACCAACGATAGCTTTGTTAGCTTGTACTTGAAATCCAAAAATATCACTTACCATTTTACTAGTTCTGTAAATTTGTCTAGTGTCAACGTTTGTGGTAACTCCTAGGAATTGTTTTCTTGTTTCTATATTCATTATGACTTCTTCTAATGAAGCATTTCCAGCTCGTTCTCCAAGACCATTTATACAGCCTTCAATTTGACGAGCTCCATTTTGCACAGCAGCTATGCTATTTGCTGATGCATTTCCTAAATCGTTATGACAGTGGACGCTTATTATAGCTTGGGATATATTATCAACATTTTGAGTGATAGATTTAATTAAATTTCCGAATTCAGAAGGAACTGAAAAACCTACAGTATCAGGAATGTTTACTGTATTGGCTCCTGAAGAAATTACAGCATGCAAGATTTTATATAGATATTCCCTATCTGTTCTAGTTGCATCCATGGGAGAGAATTCGACATCATCACAATATTGCTTCGCAAATTCTACAGATGACACAGCCATTTCTAGTACCTCTTCGGGGTTCTTACGAAGTTGATGCCAAATTTGCACATCAGAACTAGATATGAAGACATGAATTCTAGGATTTTTAGCCTTTTCTAAAGCTTCTCCAGCTTTTTTGATGTCTTCTGGGTTACATCTTGCTAGGGAAGCTACTTTAGTAGTTCCGGAGAGAGAGTTGGAAATTTTTTTAACAGCGTCAAAGTCTCCTTCTGAGCTAGCTGCAAATCCTGCTTCTATGATATCAACTCCAAGCAAGTTTAATTGATTAGCTATCTCAAGTTTTTCATTTACAGTGAGTCCTGCTCCCGCAGACTGTTCTCCGTCTCGAAGGGTTGTATCAAAAATCAAAACTTTTTCTTTTGACATTTATTTTCTCTCTTTGGATATTAAATATTTAGTTTTTAATCAGAATCTTTTAGGAAATCCATCATTGATCTTAATTCTTTACCAATTTTTTCTATTGGGTGAGAAGAATTTTGTTTTCTCATTTGATTAAACCTTGGCCTACCTTCATCATTTTCTGATATCCACTCACGAGCGAAAGTGCCATTTTGGACATCTTCTAAAACAGCTTTCATATTTTGTTTTACTTTTTCGTCGATTACTCTTGGCCCTCTTGAATAGTCACCGTATTCAGCCGTGTCACTAACAGAATATCTCATATATTCCATTCCTCCTTGATAAAGTAAGTCAACGATTAGTTTCAATTCATGCATGCATTCAAAATACGCAGACTCGGGTTGATATCCGGCTTCAACCATAGTTTCAAAAGCTGCTTTAATTAGTTCTGTAACGCCTCCGCAAAGAACAGCCTGTTCTCCAAAAAGATCGGTTTCAGTTTCTTCCTTAAAAGTTGTTTCTAATACACCAGCTCTAGTGCAGCCTATGCCTTTCGAGTATGCTAGTGCGATGTCCTTTGCCGTACCAGAAGTATCTTGATGTATTGCCAGTAACCCTGGGACACCAGACCCTTTTGTAAAAACTTCCCGAACTCTATGCCCCGGGGCTTTAGGAGCAATCATTGAAACATCTATTGATTGTGGGGGTGTGATTGTTTGATAGTGTATTGCAAAGCCATGAGCAAACATTAAAGTTTTACCTTCAGACAAATTGGGCAAAATCTCGTTTTTATATATCTCAGGCATTAAATGGTCTGGAGCTAAAATAGTAATTAAATCAGATTTTTTTGAAACATCATTCACGGTACCAACTTCAAGTCCAGCATCTTGTGCTTTTTTAATACTTTTGCTATTTGAATGAAGTCCAACCAAGACAGAAATGCCACTATCCTTAAGATTTAAGGCATGGGCATGGCCTTGGCTGCCATAACCTATTATTCCTATGGTTTTATTTTTGAACAGATCTAGATTTGCGTCATCTTGGTAGAATATTTTTTTTGTCATGTTTTTCTCTCTTATTTTTAAAAATTATTTTGTTTTTTAAACGGAAGCAGCTTCATCCCATTTACGAGTTGAAACTATAGATTGTTTGATTTTTTTACTGCCTTTATTACTTGCTCTGTTCATAGCTACAGAACCGGTTCTCATTACTTCAGAAATACCTATGTCTCTCAAAAGATTAATTAAGGAATTAATTTTATTTTCATCACCGGTAGCTTCAACTAGTAAGAAGTCTTTTGAAACGTCAATTATATTAGCTCTGAACATGCTTGATATTTGCATTACTTGATCCCGATGTTCTGCTCCGGCTTTAACTTTAATTAATGCTAGTTCTCTAGATATTACATTTTCCTCGGAAATATCAGTAACTTTTATTACGTCTATCAATTTGTGAAGATGTTTTGTAACCTGTTCGACAACTTTGTCATCTCCGTCAACAACAAATGTCATTCGTGATAAAGTTTCAGATTCACTTTGTCCTACTGCTAAACTGGAAATATTAAACCCCCGTCTTCTGAACATACTGGAAATTCTGTTTAATACTCCGGGTTTATCTTGTACAAGAGCAGTTATTGTATGCTTTGAAAGTGTATTTGATATCATGAGGATACTGCCTTTTCTGGATTGGGTTCTTCTATGAGATTTTCTACTGATTGACCTGCAGGGATCATTGGGTACACATTTTCTTCTTCTTCTACTACAAAGTCAATCAATGCTGGTCCGTCGTAATCCATTGCTTTTTGAATGGCAGATTTAACTTGTTTTTTTTCTGTAACTTTTAATCCAAGCATTCCAAAAGCTTCTGCAAGTTTAACAAAGTCGGGGTTTCTAGAATATTCTGTAGCTACGTAATCTTTATCGAAGAAAAATTCTTGCCACTGCCTAACCATACCTAAAAAATTGTTATTGAGTATTGCAAATTTTACAGGTATTTTGTTTTCTACTAATGTGGCAAGTTCTGCCATAGTCATTTGAAATCCTCCATCTCCAGCTATAGACCAGACAGTTTTATCAGGTCTGGCTACTTGAGCTCCCATTGCACCTGGAACTTCGTAGCCCATTGCTCCAGATCCGCCCGAAGTAACAAGGGTTTTAGGTTCAGTATAGGTGTAATGTTGTGCAGCCCACATTTGGTGTTGACCAACACCAGTGACTATAATTGCATCTCCTTTAGTAACTTCATCTAAACATTTAATAACATATTGAGGGAGTAATTTTTCGGTATTTCTGATTTGAAGCGATGGATGTTCAACTTTTAAATCTTCTATTTCTTTTAGCCATTTTGCATGGCTCTTGCTCTTAACTAGAGGATTTAATTTTTGCAGGACGTGTTTTATGTCACCAACTATAGGCACGTCGGCTTTTATGTTTTTGCTAATTTCTGATGGATCTATGTCTACGTGTATCTTTTTAGATTTTGTTGCAAAGGTACTTGGTTTTCCAGTTATTCTGTCATCAAACCTCATTCCTAAAGCAATGAGCAAATCTGCCTGTTCTATAGCTATGCTAGAATATGCCATTCCGTGCATTCCCGGCCATCCAGCCGATAAAACATGCGTTTCAGGAAATGAACTAATTCCTAATAGTGTTGTTATTACAGGTATTTGTGCTTTTTCAGCAAGATCTTTGAGTTCTTCGTAAGCATTTGAAAAAATTATTCCATGACCAGCTAAAATTATAGGTTTTTGAGAATCTTCAATTAATTTAATAGCACGTTTAATTTGAGCGATATTCCCTTCTAATGTGGGTTTATATCCTGGCAAATCTATTTTGATATTTTTATAGTTTGTCGCAAATGTTTCACTGTCAAATTCAGTCTCTTCAGTTTGAACGTCTTTTGGAACATCTATTAAAACAGGACCTGGTCTGCCTGTAGATGCAATATGAAACGCCTCTTTAATAATTTGTGGAATTTCAGAAGCATCCATTACTAGGTAATTATGTTTTGTGACAGGTAAGGTGATTCCTGTAGTATCGGTTTCTTGGAAGGCATCACTACCTATAGCAGCTCGAGGAACTTGGCCTGTAATTACAACAATCGGAACAGAATCCATTTGGGCTGTTGCAATTCCGGTTACCAGATTTGTAGCCCCAGGGCCAGAAGTAGCCCAAGCTACGCCAGGCTTTCCAGAAACTCTTGCGAAACCATCAGCTGCATGTGAAGCCCCTTGTTCATGTCTAACCAAGATATGCTTCAAAGAAGGATATTCAGGGAGTGTTTGATATAGAGGTAGAATAGCTCCGCCTGGAAGCCCAAATATAGACTCCACTCCCTCAAGCAGTAAACTTTCGCATATTAGCTGAGATCCATTGAGTTTCATTTTACTAACTCCTAGTCAGTTTATATCTTTAAAAAAAGGCCTATAAAAAAATAAACCCGTCCCAATACAGGGACGGGAATTTAAAAATTTCCCGCGGTACCACCCGGTTTGACTGATTACTCAGACCGCTTATAGGCTAAAGCCTCAGGCTAAATCGTAGCCATAACGCCATGTTATTTCATTAACAATGTATTCATGGACACTCGTAGGTGAGTTCACGTTCTCATATCTCGGGGTTCTCAGTACATCCCGTTCTCTGTAGAGTAAGAGTGCACGCTACTACTCCTAGTCATAATGTATATATTAAATTATATTCGAAGGCTATCATGTTATTTGAATTTATGTCAATAATTATTTGGTTCTTATAATTTCAATGAAATATACAGGGAATATGTATCAAGTTTTGTGTTTTAGTTAGTTTGATTATTGGTGGAATGGATTTTTGATAAGTCGGCATATATACCTTTATGCTTGATTAATTCATCATGATTTCCTTGTTCAGCTATTTCACCATTTTTTAGAACTACAATTTTGTCAGAGTTTTGAATTGTTGATAGTCTATGCGCAATCACTATTGCAGTTCTTCCTTTAAGTAATATTTCCAATGCTGATTGGATTAAATTTTCGAATTTTGAGTCTATACTAGCAGTGGCTTCATCTAGAATTAAAAGTCGAGGGTTGTGAGCTATTGCTCTAGCAAAGCTAATTAATTGTCTTTGTCCTATGCTTAAATTTTCACCTTTTTCATGTAAGAAAGTTTGATATCCATTTTCTAGCTCAGAGATAAATTGATGCGCATTAATTGTTTTTGTAGCAGCGATCATTTCTTCATCCGGCATTTCTGGACGATTATATTTTATGTTTTCGCTGATTGTTCCCGAGAATAGAAATGGGTCTTGAAGAACAATGCTTATTTGATCAAGTAGTGATTTTTTAGTAATTTGATTTATTTGGAAACCATCAATTAATATTTCTCCATCTTTTTTTTCTATTTCATATAAACGAGTGATTAATGAAATCAAGGTAGATTTTCCTGATCCTGTTTCACCGACAAGCGCTACAGTTTGTCCTGGTTGAATTGATAAATTAATATTTTTTAAGATTTGTTGTGAATTAGGATATGAATAATTTAGATTTTTTATTTCAAGGCTACCTTTGAGTATGGGTAATTTTGGATTTGATGGAGAGTCTTGTTTTTCTATTGGGGTTTCTAGTAGTTCAACTATTCTTGCTCCAGAAGCCATTGATCTTTGCAACATGGTGTAGTGTTGAGTAATATTTCGAATGGGACCATAGAATCTTTCTATGTATAGTATCATTGCCACGAGAGTTCCAATTTCAATAGCATTGGATGTAATCATTTGTGATCCAAAAAATAAGATTAGTCCTGCAGAAATTGCACTAAGAACTTCAATTATAGGGCCTACGACAGCAGAAATTGCAGCAGATTTATTCATTGAAGCTTGATTTTCAAGGTTTAATTTCTCAAAAATATTCATGTTGATTTTTTGGCGATTCATGCTTTGAACTGCTCTGATTCCAGTTAAGTTTTGATTTAAGTTACTATTTACGCCGGACACGGCTCTTCTAGCAGAGACGTATGTTTTAATTGCGATAGGTTGCCAAATAAATAGAGAAAGTATCAAAATAGGCGTGGCAAGCATTGCTAATAATGCAAGCTTTGGACTGATTATAGTCATTGCAAAAATTATTCCTGATAGCACAAAAATATCAGTTGCAGCTGAGATTACTATATTTAAAAATTCTTGTAGCTGGAACACATCTCCCATCATTCTTGACATGATTCTGCCAGTTTCTGTTGAGTTGTAGAAATGCATGGGGAGTTTTTGTAAATGCTTAAATGTGTCATGCCTTAGATCATATAAAATTTTTTGCCCAGCTCTGGCAATTAAATATTGCTGTGTGTAGTTGGAGATGCCGATTATTGATCCGGTTAAAATGAATAGATAGAAGGTAGTTTGCAAGCCTTGTGTGTTTTTATTTTCTACATACACATCAATTGCATGTTTAATAATTAAAGGTAGTGAAACTTGAGCAAAAGTATATGCTAGCATTGCTAGCACACTTAAGAAGACTAGCAATTTATAACGAATGATGTATGGCCATAGTTTTTTTAAAACATTTCGATCATAAGCCTTGCCAAATATTTCATCAGCATTATTTTTGCCGCCTATTTCTCGTTGAAAATTTCTCATGGTATTTTATATTTCAGCTTTTATTTAAACTTTTCAATAATATCTTTATTTTTTTCATCAGATAATATTTGTAAATCATATATTTCTTTATATAGTCCGTTATTTTCCAATAATTTTTGGTGAGTACCCATTTCTGCAATTTCTCCTTCGTCAAAAATAATAAGACGATCCGCATTTTGAATAGTATTTAGCCTATGTGTGATGATAATGGTTGTTCTATCTTTCATTACTTTTTCCATTGCAATTATGATGTTTTCTTCTGTAGTTGCGTCTACGCTTGATGTTGAGTCATCTAAAAGGAGTATTGCTGGATCGTGCAATATTGTTCTTGCGATCATTATTCTTTGTTTTTGACCACCGGAAAGATTTGAACCATCTTCACTTACTATTGTTTGATATGAATCAGGTAATGTTTGAATATAATTATGTATTTGTGCAATTTTTGCTGCCTCCTCTATTTGAAGTTGAGGTGCATTGACGTCTTGATAAGCAATGTTTTCTGAAATACTTATAGGAAATAAGGTAGGAACTTGTCTTACAATGCCAATATTGTTTCGTAGTGATTCTAGATTGAAAGACTTAATATCTAGTCCGTCAATTTTAATTAAACCTTCTTTGATTTCATAAAATCTTGGAATTAATTGTGCGAGAGTACTTTTGCCACTTCCAGGTGCACCTAGTAAAGCAATAGTTTCTCCCGGCTTTATTTTAAATGAAATATTTTTTAAGGCTTGTGTTTTGGTTGTGTATCCGAAGCTTACATTTTTAAATTCTATTTCACCTTTGGGTTTATCTAGAATTATTGGAGAGTTTGACTCAATTACTTCGGATTTTTTATCTAATACATCGAAAAGTCTAGTTCCTGCACTTACAGTTCTTGCTATATTGTTTACCAGCAATCCTATCCATCTGATTGGGATTGCTAGAACTCCAAGGTAAAATACAAATTGTGCTAATTGTCCAGCTGTCAAATCGCCTTGAATAATTTTATAGGCCCCTATCGAAACTACTAATCCGGTGGATAGAACATATAGAAACTCAAGGGCTGAAGAATTCCTAGTTTGAATTTTTGTTGCTTGAATCATTGATTTTGAAATATGAAAACTTTTCAAATTAAATTTTTTGAGTTCATGTGATTGAGAATGAAAAGATTTCACTACTTTCATGCCTGTAAGATTTTCTTGAAGAATCACACTTAATTGAGCTAGTTGCTCTTGTACACCTTTCCATATAGAGGAAAGTTTTAATCTTGTGTAGGAAGACATAATTCCCATAATTGGCATAAATGACATAGCAATAATGCCAAGCAGTAAATCATTGTAAATCAGAATAATCGATACAACAAAAAAAAGTAGAAAAAAATAAGGTCCACGTACCATGGCGCCAATCACGAACATTCTCATTGCTTCTACATCTGTAATAGCTCTTGACATGAGGTTTCCAGTATGAAATTCATCGTGAAATTTAAAATCCATATATTGAACATGGTCATAAAATATATTTCGAATTTTATAAGCAAGTTTTTGGGCTAGATTTTCAGATAAATAAGTTTGGCCATATACTGCAGCGCCCCTAATTAATCCTGTAATTAGAATTAAAGAAGTAGATTGGATTATTTGATTGATCGGAACAGATTGCCCTAAGTTGATTGCATCAACTACTTGATCAATAACCATCCCAATCAAATATGGTTGGAGTAATAGCGCAGTACCAGAAAGAAATGTGGCGGTATAAGTGGATAAGAGGAGTAACTTATTACCGGATATGGTTAATTTTATTATTCTTGAAAGAGTTCGCACTAAATAATTTTGAAATTAAATTGATTTGCACATTTGAGCAAATTTCATTCTATTTAGGCTAGAATTTATAGTCAAGTATCCCTTGGTAGAATAATTGGCTAGTTTATATTAGAAGAATTATGTGAAGTGTTTTTCAGAGATAACAAAAAAGCCTGATATGACAACATTGTTTTGCATAGAATTTTATAAGAATTTTTTTCATCGGAAATTTCATTTTCAATAATTTTGTATAAGTCTTTACATGAAGAATTAAGTATAGTATTGATTTCCCAGGTGTCTTTTTCCAGAGAGGAATAAATATAATTTTGTAATTCGATTAATTCTTTGTTATTAATAGAATTTGTTGATGCTAATTGATATCTTGATGTAGTATAAATCTGCATATGATCGAAGTTAATTTGTTTATTATATATTTTACCTGCAGCAGTTAGATTTTGTTGAATTTTTTGTAAAGCAATTTCAGTTTCTTCGAAGTTATTTTTGTTAATCAATTGTTTCATTTGTTGAACTGTAGAAGCAGAAATCTCCAAATGTTTTTTTGCTTTTTCCAGATTGTTTCTTTTGGTCATTAAAGAAATATTTTCCTCAAAAGTTTTTATCTGATATAGATTTTCTCCAGGCAGAGCATTTTTACCTGAATGATGCAAGCCAAATGTTGATGAACTGATTAGAATCAGTATCACAGAAATTGATAAAACCAATTGATTTGATTGGAATTTAGTTTGAGAAATTGTTTTTATTGCATCAATGAAATTAATTGGTTTATCTTTAATTGGCTGTAGTTGACGGATATCTAAAGGTTTGACTGCTGGATTAATAGATTCAAATGATTTTGCAATTTTAGATGCAGTAATTAATAATTGATTAACATCTTCGTTTGTATCAAGAGATTGAGTTTGAATTTCAGGGTTTAAAAGTTGCTCAATACCATTATTCAGATCGTCATCAATATTTTTATGTGATTTTTTTTGATTCGAGAATAATTTCAATAGGGCTTTAAAGTTCAATTTAATCATTTAAAATATCTCTTAATTTTTTTATTGCTGAATGTTGTAAAGATTTAATAGAATTTTCATTTTTATTGAGGATTTTTGCTGTTTCTGATAATGACATTTGTGCTGCAAAACGTAGATTAATCACTTCTTTTTGAAGAGATGTAAGTTTTTCCATATTTTTTATTATTTTATTAAATTGCAATTTGTTATCTAACTCATCTTCCAGGTTTTCTGAAACTGACCAATATTCTTCTTGTATATTATCTATGTATGATTCTGTTTTTGAACTATTTTTTCTGTAATAATCAATAATCTGATTTCTGGCAATAGTGAAAATCCAAGAAGAAAATGATGGTCCGCTAGTTCCGTTCTCTCTAAATTTGAAAGATGAAATAGATTTAAAAGCTTTAATAAAAACCTCCTGTGTAAGATTTTCAGATTCTTGCACATTACTGCATTTAACATAAATATATCTAAAAACTTTTACGTAAAAATTTTCGTAAATTTTAACAAAAGACTCTTTGCTTCCTTTCTGAGAGTCTACTACCAATTGATTAATTTGTTCTTTTGTAAGATTTGACAAGATGTCGTTTTTAACTTTCAGTATTGTTTTTTTATTTTTCATAAAAAAGTAACGATTTATATAATATTAAGTTGGCTTCAAATTAACCTCTTTTGAGTTTATTATTGTAAAATTTGAGATTTAATTCAATTTTTAGACATGAAAATATTCATACGATCTATACAAAAAGATGATTTGACCGATTTAAAACTTCTTGAGAAAAAAGTTTACGGGTCAAATTTTTCAAGTTCACAATTTGACCTGGCAAATAAAATAGACGATTTGTTTGGATATGTTGCAATCCAAAAAGGAGTGCCTTTCTTAAAAACAAAAAATAAAATTATTGGTTTTATTAAATTGGTTCATGTTATTGATGAAACACATGTTAATTCTTTCGGTGTTGATCAATTTTTCAGAGGGATTTCAGTGGGCGAAAAATTGCTGATAGTTTCTATAATGAAAGCTATAGAAATTGGTTCAAATTCTTGTACCCTAGAAGTTCGAGAATCAAATTTCAATGCACAAAATTTATATTCGAAATATCGATTTTTAAAGACAGGAATTAGAAAAAATTATTATAGTGTCAATCGGGAAAATGCACTGATTATGACAGTGCAAAAAATTAATTCTGTTGAATATTCAGAATTTTTGTCAGTACAAATACAAAAAATGTGTTTACGATATATACCTAAAATTGATAGTTATTATTATAAAATTTCAAGTGTTAGAATTTTTTTAATGCGTATAATTAGTTTGTTTCAGCAATTTACTTTCTGATGTTTATTAGCAAATTGTCGAAAAATTTTAATATTTAGGTTCGATTGATGTTTAAGAATTTTTTTTCAAAACAAAATATTGGTGAAAATAAACCAAATTTAACTAAAGTTGTTGATTTGTTAAAGGACAGGATCTCAAATTTTTTAGTTGATAGTGGAGATGAAGAAGAGACATGGGATGAACTTTTAGAAATGCTTATTTCTTGGGATGTAGGATATGCAACTTCCGAAAGGATTTTGGAGATTCTTAAATCTCGTTTGAAATCTGAAAAATTAAATAGATTGGATATCATTCGCGAATTAAGAAATGAGATTAAAGATTTATTATTTTTTGAAAATCAAACTACATTTAAAAAATCACAAAATACATCAATAGTAATTATGATGGTTGGGATTAATGGAGCTGGAAAGACAACTAGTGTAGCAAAAATCACAAATTTATTTTTGAATCAAAATAATAAAGTTTTAATTTCAGCAGCAGATACTTTTCGCGCTGCTGCTGTTGATCAAATGAAGATTTGGGGAGAATCTTTGGGAGTTGAAGTTATTGGCGCAACCCAAGGGTCCGATTCAGGAGCAGTTGTTTTTGATAGTTTAGAAGCTGCGAATGCACGTAAAGCAAATGTTGTGATTATTGATACTTCAGGAAGATTACATACCAAAACAAACTTAATGGAAGAATTGAAAAAAATTTACAGAATCATTTGTAGATATAAAACTCCTGAAGAAGTGAAAGTAATATTAACTATAGATGCTACTATAGGTCAAAATAGTTTGGCACAAGCCAGATCTTTTATTCAAAGCATACCATGTGATGGAGTATTTTTATCAAAATTAGATGGGACAGCAAAGGGAGGTATTGTAATTGCTATTTCAGAAGAACTTAATTTGCCAGTTTTGTTTGTAGGAACGGGTGAAGATGTTTCTGATGTTAGTGAATTTGATCCAGATGTATTTGTCAGTTCTCTTTTTGGAGAAATTTAATAGAAGATTAAAATGATATTACAAGTTTTTTTATGGATTGCCTTAGTTGAATTTATTGGGATTTTATTTTTTCCATTATGTGCATTTTTGTTTTCGTCTTTTAAAGACAAGGGATTTTGCATTTCAAAAGTTATAGGTATATTGATAATTGGGTATGCAGTATGGATCCTTGGTATTTTGAAAATTTCTTCAGCAACTCAACATTCAATAATTATTTTGGTTTCCATTTTATTTTTTCTTTGGAGCGTTTGGTTTTATTATTCAAAGACAACTTTATTGAGATTAATTCGTGGTAATTTTTCAACCTTTGTAATTAGTGAAATTGTGTTTATTTCGGCATTTTCTCTCTTTCTATTTTTCAGAGTACATGATCCAGCAATTCTTAATACAGAACAACCTATGGATTTTATGTTTTTAAATTCTATTATTAATGCTGATTTCCCTCCTCCTGAAGATGCCTGGTTTAAGGGATTATCAGTAAATTATTATTATTTTGGATATTGGGTATTTGGAACTTTGGGAGAGTTAGCTGGGATTAAATCTTCTGTAGTCTATAATTTGTCATTAGCATCAATCGCAGGACTTTCAGCAATTTCAATCTTTTCTATTGTGTTTAATTTAATTCACTTTAGGAATCATGCTTTTAAATATGCAATATATAGTGGAATATTTTCAGTGATATTGCTTTTAATAGTACCTAATTCGAAAACATTTTTTGACTTTATTGGGTTGCTATTTTCAGGAGGCTTAATCAATTCATTTTTTAATCCTATTGATAGCATTAATTCTCTTAATCCTTCTTGGTGGTGGGATACTTCAAGAGTAATAGGATTTTCTGAAGCAGGTGTGTTGAAAGATTATACGATTAATGAGTTTCCATTTTTTTCATTTATTGTAGGAGATTTGCATCCTCATTTGATGGCTATGCCATTCGTATTACTCTGCCTTTCATTAATTATAGAATTGTTTAAATTTTTTCCTGAAATTGTTAAGTTTAATAATTTTTCAACTTTTTTAAAGATTTTTTTTACTGGTCTGGTTTTAGGATGTGTAGGATTTATAAATTTGTGGGATTATCCAGTTTTGATCGGCTTATTTTTTGTTTTAATATTAGTGCAGATCATAATTTTTCGAGGGAAAAATTTCTTTTATTTTATAATAGGTGCATTAATAACATTTTTTACGGTATTTAGCGTATCGTTCATATCAATTTTGCCATTTTTAAGTTCTATATATGGAGCTGATTTCCATATTGAAGTATTTATTGGGCCAAATTCAAATTGGGGTCAGTTTTTATCAGTTTGGTTGTTGTTTTTTCTTATTACTTTGCCATTTTTGGTTTATTTTTTTATAAGAAGTTTAAATCTGAAATTCTCAGTTAATATATTCTTATTATCAATGTTTTTGGTTTCACTTATTTTTAGTGTTTGGGCATATTTATTTATGGAAAATGGCAAAGTTAGTAGCGAGTTATTTGGTAGATTTTTTCAAATTATTCCAGTTTATATATTTATATTTCTTGGTGTTTATTCTATATCTATGAATTTAGTTTCAAGATTTTCAGAACAGATTGAAATATTAACTGTTACATTAATTTGTTTCTCATTATTGTTATTAATAGTCCCAGAATTGATTTATTTAGATGATATTTTTGTAAATGGATTTGCACGAATGAACACAGTTTTTAAGCTTTATTTTCAAAGTTGGATAATTTTTTCGATAGCTTCTGGTCTGGTTTTGGGTATTTCGCTAAATTTAAAATTTTTTGCTGGAGTTTTTACAAATCACTTAGTTAATTTTTGGGTAATTTCAACATCTGTAGTTTTATTGATTTTATTTTATTACACAATTGTTGCTCCTATAAATAAATTTCAAAAACCATACGTTAAAACATTAGATGGTGTTGAATACCTGAAAAATCAATCTTTTAACGAATATGAAGCAATTAATTTTGTTTCAAAAAATATTACAGAAATTGATGGTATTGTAGAGGCTGTAGGGAATGATTATTCTGATTATGGACGTATTTCGTCTTTTACAGGTGTGCCAACTATTTTAGGATGGCCAGGGCATCAAGCTCAATGGAGGAATCAAACAGAGGAGATTTATTACAGAGAGCAAGATGTTTTTAATATATATAAAAGTAATGATATGAATTATGTTTTAGGGTTGTTGCAAAAATACAGTGTTTCACACGTAATTGTTGGTCCTAGAGAGATAAAAAAATATCAAATTGACAATCCTGAAAAGTTTGATAGTTACATGGATGTTGTTTTTGAAAATGATGAGATCAAAATTTATCGGATAAGAGAATAAAATGTTTCATAAGAATTCAAAAAACTTCTCAAATATTTCGTTAATTTTCTTATTTGTGTTTATATTATTAATATCTTTCTTAAGTAAGATTTGGGGTTTGGGAGATAGAGTGATGCATCACGATGAAAGTTTGCATGCTTACTATGCATGGGAATTGGCATTTGGTGAAGGATATCAACACAATCCTATGCTGCATGGGCCTTTACAAATGGAAGCAATAGCATTAGTTTTTAAAGTTTTTGGACATAGTGATTTTACTGCAAGATTTTTACACGCTCTATTAGGATCCTTTTTAGTTTTTTTACCTTATTTTTTTCGTTCAAAATTAGGTAATTTAGGTGCGATTTTTTCTGCATTATTGATCGCTGTTTCACCATCTTTGCTTTATTTCAGTAGGTTTGCAAGAAATGACATAATCGTTGTTTTTTTGACATTAAGTTTAGTTGTAGTGATATGGAATTATATAGATTCAGGCAAGAGAAGAAATTTGTATCTAATTTCTATAATTACTGCGTTGTTGTTTTGCACAAAAGAGACAGCGTATATGATCGTGTTTAGCCTAGGGGTTTATTTGTTTTTTGTTGTTTTTATTAATAATTATTTATTTATTTTCAATTTATCTGGGGCAAATAGCAAAGATGGGAAAACCATAATCAATAAATTTAAAATTGCTTTACTTTCAATAGGTGCCATCATTAGTAAAGAAGACACTTCTAGGTATAAAACTTTGCTTTTTTTAATGCTGGCATTAGTTTTTCCTGTAAGTGCTGGGATTTTTAGCGTTATACAAACTTTGCCGGTGTTTGATTCTATTGGGTTGGTTCTTGCTAGTGCAGATTCCTCAATAGCGCCTATAGGAACTGCTTATGGTGGAGGGCAAGTAATAGCATTTTATTTTGTGTTAATTTTGACATTTTTTTCGATCGTTTTAGGTACAAGATATATTGGTTTGAAAATATGGTGGAAATGTTTTGCGATATTTTATTTAGTTTTTATTACTTTATTTACAGTTTTTTTTAGTGATTGGAATGGTGTTGGGTCTGGAATTTGGAGATCTTTAGGATATTGGATTATCCAACAAGACGTAGCTCGTGGAGGGCAACCATGGTTTTATTACATTTTGTTAATGGTAATTTACGAATTTGTAATTTTTATTATTGGAATTGCCGCAATTGTTTATTATTTAAAAAATAAAGATAAATTCGGGATATTTTTATCTTATTGGGTAGTAATCACATTTGTTTTATATGGTATTGCAAGCGAAAAAATGCCATGGCTATTAATCAACATGGTTTTACCTGCCACAATTTTGGGAGGTAAATTTTTGTCTGATGTTACCTTCAAGATTGAATGGACTCGTATAGATAGATTTAAGTTGATTAATATTTTTAAACAACAAAAGTTTTTGTTACTATTGCCAATTGGGATAATAATTATAGTTTTTAATATTTTTGTTTCGTTAAATTTGACATACAAAAATTCTGACACGCCTCTTGAAATGCTTATTTATACTCAAACTTCTCCTGATGTAAAAGATATTATGAGTTTGATTGATGACAGAGATTATGGCCAAACTAATGGGGCAATTTTTATTGATTCAACTAATGGGTTTAATTGGCCATGGGTATGGTATTTAAGGAACAAAACAAATGTTGTTTATGGTAGATTTGCTGAAGATTTACCGTATGTTGAACACGAATATTCTATAGCGATGATCCATTCTAATAATGTTAAAAAATTAGACCAAATTGAGGATTTTGATAATGGAATCCGATTTAAACATAGATGGTGGTTTCCTGAAGATTATAAAACTGCATTTTCAAATTCTCCCAATAAAATTTTTAGTTCATTAATTGACAGGAAATTTTGGGAGCAAATGTTTTTATATTTTTTGAATCGTTCACTTGATGATAAATTGGGGAGTGAGGATGCTTATGTTTTTTTTAGATCTGAGGATAAAGTTGATTATATTCCTAAAACAATGAATCAAGTTCGTTGATTTAGTTCATATAAATCCCTCCGTCAATATTTATAGCTTGACCGGTAATATTTTTTGAAAAATCAGATGCAAGAAATGCTGCTAAATAACCGATGTCTTGAGGTTTTTGTTCTCTTTGCAAAGGTACCCAGGTTTTAATGTTATTTTCAAAAACATCTCTTAATGAACTCTTTTTTTCGCCTTGGGAAATCTTTTGGTTCATTGAAGTTCTGTGTGCTAGTCCAGTCCATACATGCCCTGGACATATTGCATTAACATTGATGTTAAATTTTGCTAATTTTGTAGACATTGATTGAGTGTAATTAATCACGCCGGCTTTTGTTGAGCTGTATGGGGGATGGAATGTTCCACCAATTCTTCCTGCTACGGATGCTATGTTGATGATTTTGCCGTATTTAGCATTTTTCATGAATGGAATTACAGATTCTGTAACTTTTGCTAAACCTCTGAGGTTAACCTGGAAAGTTAAATTCCAGTCATCTTCTGTGAGTTTTTGTTTGCTTTCCCAGTTTGGTGCTGCAACAATTCCTGCATTATTTATTAGAATGTCAATTTTTCCAAATTGATCAAAAACTTTTTGTGAGATTAATGAAGATTCTTCATGTTTTGTTACATCTAATTGGTGGGAAATAGATTTGTAATTCATTGAATTAATCTTGTTTGCAACATTTTTTGCAGAATTAGAATTTAAATCTGTTACTATGACTGTACATCCATTTTTTGCAAGTATTTCGCAAATACCTTCTCCTATTCCTTGCCCTCCTCCTGTTACTATTGCAACTTTGTTAGTAAGATTCATTTTGGTTACCTCAGTGATATACTAGTCATATATTTATTAGTTTCTTTATACGTTCAGATTTTATGTGAAATAAATGAAACAATTAATTTTTTAATCAATTCTATAACATAAATCACAACAATAAGTATTCTTTTGGTAATGTAAATGTCTTTTTTAAAAAAACATAAAGGTTTGATTTCGTTATTTTTCAGCCTAATTTTACTAGTAGTTTTCATATTCACTGTTGATTTTGGTGAAATGTTTGATTCAATTTCTGAGGCGAATTATTTTTTAATTACAGTTGCGGCGTTAATTTATATATTTTCGCTTATACCTAGGTCTTTGAGATGGCAAATTCTCCTTGAGCCAGCAAAAGATACTAAATTACAACGTATATATCCGGTTGTTGTAATTGGATATATGGCAAATAATTTACTTCCTTTTAGGATTGGGGAATTGGTCAGGAGTTACTATTTATTTCAGAAAGAAAAAATATCCTTTTCAGTAGGTTTAGCTACAGTGTTAATTGAAAGAATTTTTGATGCTAACACGTTAATACTATTTTTATTAATTGGGTTAAATTTTTTGCCTTCAGAAAATTTTTTCATTACTGAATTGGATAGTCATATTTGGTGGTGGGGGTTATTTAAAATTTTGATAAGTGTTGGGTTTATTGTATCTAGCTCAATAATTTTGTTCATCTCTATTTATCCTGATAAATCTGAGCAATTATCTAGGTGTTTCTCTATGGTTTTGCCAAATTTTATTAGACCAAGAGCGATGGAGTTAATAGTTTCGGGTATCCGAGCAATGCAACAATTGAGGTCGCTATCTAAATTGTTTTACATAATAAGTCTTTCAATTATTATTTGGGTTTTAGAAATTGCAGTATTTTACATAGTTGCAATGGCATTTGGATTTTTAGAACTATATCCAGAATATTTCAAAATGGCAATGTTAATGGGTGTTTTAACTGCTGTCGCAAATATAGTTAGTTCAGTTCCTGCTGTGCCAGGTGGAATTGGTATGTTTGAACTTGTTTCTAGGGAACTATTGTTGTTATTTAAAGGTATGAACTTGACCAGACCATTAGCATCTGGTTATGTTTCAGTTTTACATGCTACATTGATGATACCAGTAACCATTTTAGGGCAATTTTTATTATGGAAAGATAGTTTGTCTTTATCTCGAATTATTAAGTCAGAAAATTTTGAGAAATATCAAAAACAATAAGTAAATAGTTATTATTTAAAAAGGGTATTAATAGCACAATGAAAATAGGAATTATTGGAGCAGGGGCTGCAGGCCTTACTGCTGCATATGAATTAGGTAAAAATGGACATGAAGTAGAAGTTTTTGACAGAGCTCCTTTTGTAGGAGGACAAGCATCAACGTTTGATTTAAATGGGTCAAAATTAGAAAGAGGATATCATCATCTTTTTTTAAGTGATACTGATATTATTGACTTGGTTGATGAATTGGGAATGAGTCAAATTTTAGAATATTCAGACTCTTCTGTTGGGACATTTTGTGATAATAAGATATACAAGTTTGCTTCAGCATTAGATTTGCTAAAATTTACCCCTATATCTTTTGCAGATAGAATTCGTTTGGGCTTAGTCACTCTTTTCATCAGCAGAATAAATGATTGGAAGAAATTAGAAGGTTTTACTGCGGATGAATGGCTGAGAAAGTATACTGGTGATTCCGGATATGATGCATTTTGGGGTCCAATGTTGAAGGGAAAATTTGGGGAAAAATATTTTCACAAGATTGGCATGACTTGGGTATGGGGTAAAATTCATACTAGATTTGCATCCAGAAATAATAAATTTTCAAAAGAAAAATTAATTTATCCTGTTGGAGGTTTTGAACAAATATTTGAGAGAATGAAAAATTTGATTCAGGAACAGGGAAATCATGTTCAAATTTCTAAAAATGTTAACAAAATCATCGTTGAAGATAACAAAGTGATTGGCCTGAAAGTTCATGACTCTCCATCTACCTGGACTTCTCCTCAACCTTTAGTAAATAAATCCAACGATCAAACAGTTTTGAATTCTAATCCAAATATAAAATTATCGACATATAAATTTGATTCTGTTATTGCAACTTGTTCATTGCCGATTTTTTCTAGACTGATTGAAAAACAGATTGATGTCCACAATTCATATTTAAATAAATTAGAAAAAATTGAATATATGTCTGCAGTGATGTTAATTTTGGTACTCGACAAACCTTTTTCAAAATATTACTGGTTGAATATTGCTGATCCATCGATACCTTTTGTTGGTATAATTGAGCAGACTAACTTAGTGCCTCCTGCTTTATATTCGGGCAAGCATATTTTATATATAACAAATTATTTGACTAAAGACGATAGATTGTATCAATTAGGGCATCAAGATTTACTTTCTGAGTATATTCCGCATTTATCGAAAATAAACCCTGAATTTGATGCTGACTTCATAGAAGATAGTTATATTCACAAGGTTGATTATGCTCAGCCAATTGTTGGTTCGAATTATTCGAATAGAATTTTACCACATAAGACTCCAATCAAAGGATTGTATTTGTGTAACACTACTCAAGTTTATCCACAAGATAGAGGAACGAATTATAGTGTACGGTTAGGTAAGAAAATTGCAACAAAAGTAATGGAAAACCAATAAAATTTTGATGTTAAACAAAATTGATGTTCTTATTATATGATGGTTAATGTTGCTGTGCTATCATATTTTTTCATTATACATATATCTCAAGAGGTTAATCATAATTGGGTAATCAGAATATTCGAGATGAAGTAAATAAAATTTTATCCTCTTCAACTGACACGACTGTTACGGTCTTATCTAGTTTATTGCTTGTTCAAGATGAAATTGGATATATTCCAAATGAAGCTGTTGAGGAAATTGGATCATTTTTGAAAACTAGCATTAATGAAGTGTGGGGTGTTGCAACATTTTATACAAATTTTAGATTTACACCTCCATGTGCAAATGTTTTAGAAGTTTGTTGGGGGCCTACTTGTCACTTAAAGGGTGCACCTGATTTAATATCTGGAGTTTTGAAGCAACTGAACTTGGAAGAAGAAGGAGATTCCCAAGACAAAGGTATTTCAGTTAGATATAACACTTGCTTGGGAGCTTGCCAGCAAGCCCCTGTGATTAGTGTCAATCATGCACTTAGAGGAAATGTTAAAGCTTTTGAAATTTCTAATATAATTGATTTTGTGGCTGATTCAAATTCATAAAATGGAAAACAAAAATAGATGGCTGATTTTTCACAATTAAAATTGAATGCTGAAAAAGAATGGGAAGGACTTGTTAAGAGTTCTAAACCTTGGGTTCGAATTGGTTCTTCTATGTGTGGTCAAGCTGCAGGCGCATTTGGGGTGTCTGTTGCCATTTCGACTCAAGCTTCTGCCAGAAACTTAAATATTAATATTGATCAAGTGGGATGTATTGGGCTTTGTTATTTAGAGCCTATTGTAGATGTGTTAAGGCCTGGATTTTCGCGAGTATTTTTTGGTAATGTTTCAGACGGTTCAATTGATAGTATTGTACGATATATCGAAACTGGTGAGCTTGATCATGAAAAAGGTAACATTATTGGTTATTTAGGAGATGAGGAAGTAGAAGGCGTCTCTAATCTAAATGATTTTAAAGGAATTAGTTTACAAAGAAGGGTTGCTTTGAAGAATGTGGGTAACATTGTTCCTGGAGATATTAACCAATATATTGCAAACGGCGGTTATCAGGCATTAAATGATTCTCTTGAAGCCGGAAAGCCAGAAGACGTTGTTAAAGTAATGCAAGAATCTGGTCTTAGAGGAAGAGGTGGTGCGGGATTTCCCACTGGTTTAAAATGGAGTTTTATGGTTCGTTCACCTGGACCAGTAAAATATATTTTAGCTAATTGTGAAGAAGGTGATCCTGGAGCTTATAATGATAAGGGTATTTTAGAAGGTGACCCACACATGTTGTTGGAAGGGATTTTACTTGCTGGATATTCAACAGGTGCATCTAATGGGATTGTTTTTATTCGACATGGACATGATGGTCCTATAGACAGGACTAAAGAAGCAATCAGTCAAGCTTATTCTTCTGGATTATTAGGCAAGAATATTTTAGGACATGATTTTGATTTTGATATTGAGGTGTCTTTGACTGGTGATTCATATGTAGCTGGAGAAGAAACAGCATTAATGGAATCTATTGAAGGAAAAAGAGCAATGCCAAGATTCAAGCCGCCTTTTCCTGCAGCTTCAGGTTTATGGGGTAAACCAACAACTATTAATAATGTTAAAACATTGGCCTATGCGCCGGAAATTATTAAACATGGAGAAGGATGGTTTTCTTCGATTGGTGTAAATCGGAGTAAAGGGACTGTGATTATATGTTTAAATGGTGATATTAATAAACCGGGAATGTATGAAGTGCCATTTGGATTAACTCTTGGAGATATAATTCATGAAATTGGTGGAGGAATTCCTAATGGAAAATCTTTAAAAATGCTACAAACAGGAGGCCCACTGGGAGGTGTTTTAGGGAAAGAGTCTTTGGATATCACTCTTGATTTAGAAGAAATGTCCCAGGCGGGTGCAATTTTAGGATCTGGTGGCATTATAGTTGCTGATGAAGAAAAATGTGCTGTAGATATGACTAGGATTTTAGTAGCTTTTTGTCAATTTGAATCTTGTGGCAAGTGCTTTCCTTGTAGATTAGGAATGGTAAATTTGTTAGAAATTGTTGAAAGAATTACTCGTTGTGAGGCTAGAGAGGGTGATTTAGATCTAATGAAAGATGTTGGGCAAAACATGCAAATGGGTTCTTTATGTGCGCATGGTCAACTTGGGTTTAATCCTATTCGCTCGGCAATAACTTATTTTGAATCTGATTTTATTTCTCATATTAAAGATAGTAAATGTCCGACTGGGAGCTGTGAAAAATTAGTTTATTTACCTAAAAACACTAGAGCATTAGGTGAAATAAATAGAGAGAATCAAGATAAACAATATATACCTATAAATAATATAATTTAAATTGGAATTTTTAAAATGGTTGTAAAAGATACTAAAGTTAAATTGAAAATAGATGGAATAGAAGTTGAGGCTGATCCAGGGCAAAATGTTTTGCAAGCTGCCCTTGATGCTGGTTTGTATATTCCTTATTTATGCTATTATCCTGGAATGAAATCTTTTGGCGCATGCAGAATGTGCCTGGTGAAGGTAGAGCAACCTGGGCCAGATGGAGTTATGAAACCTTTACCTGGAGCTCCGGCTTCTTGCACAACTCCTGTGGCAGAAGGCATGGTTGTCACAACAAATCTAAAAGAAACTAAAGATTTAAGAAAAGGTATCATGGAGCTATTGATTTCTGAACATCCTCATGGTTGTTTGACTTGCCATAGAATTGATTTGTGTGGACCGAGTGATATTTGTTTAAGACATGTCTCAGTAAATGATAGATGTGTTACTTGCCCCAAAAATGAAAGATGTGAGCTTAAAGATACAGTTCGATATATGGAAATGGATTTAGATACTCCATTGACATACAATAACAGAAATCTCCCTTTGGAAGTCAAGGATCCTTTATGGGATATGGATATGAACCTATGTATTGTTTGTGGTAGATGTGTAAGGGTTTGTAGCGAAATTCGAGGAGACAATGCGTTGACTTTCACTAGTCGCTCAGGACGAAGCTTGATAGGCACTTCTAATGGAGTCTCCCTAATGGAGTCTGGGTGTGAATTTTGTGGGGCTTGTATAGATGTTTGCCCTACAGGAGCATTGGTGGAAAAGGATTTCAAATGGGATAAACCTTCAAAAATTGTTAAATCTATTTGTCCTCATTGTCCAGTTGGTTGTGAACTCAAAATGGAAGTTGACAAGAAAAATCGATTGATAAGAACTGTTGGAAATCTAGAGGGACCTGCTAATAAGGGACAATTATGTTTTAGGGGTAAATTTGGATTAAATTTTGTGAATAATAAAAATCGCATCACAAAGCCTTTAATAAGGGTGGAAGGAGAATTAGTTGAAACAACATTTAAGGATGCCGTGATTTTTGTGTCTGAAAATCTGAAGAAATTTTCTGGCAAACAATTTGCAGCCTTGAGTTCTCCTACTTCAACTAATGAAGATGCTTATGTTTTACAAAAATTTTCAAGGCTTATTATGGGATCAAATAACATTGATGTTTCTTCGAATATTGCTTCTGAAATTACAGATCAAATATATAAAATGACAGGAGTTCCTGGAGCTAGCGGATCTATCTGGGACTTAGAAAATTCGAATAGTATTTTGATTGTTTCTAGCAATCTGACAGAAAAACAGAATGTTTTGGGAGTACCAATTAAAAAAGCTGTCGGCAACGGATCAAAGTTAGTAGTAATTGATCAACGCGAAACAGAAATGACTCGTTTTGCTGAAAAATGGTTAAGGCCAAAATATGGCACAGAGCTTCATTTGATTGCAGGAATAATTAAAGTAATTTTGGATGAAGTTTTAGATAATCATAAGTTCATTGAGCAATATACTGCAGGTATAAAAGATCTAAAAAAGAGTCTCTGGAATTTTGATATTATTAACGTTAGTAATTTGTCTGGTGTTTCTGCTGAAGATATAAGAGATGCTGCACGTATTTTAGGAAACAATTACCCTATGGGCATACTTTACGCTTTGGAATTGTTGCCTCCAGATTTAAGAACAGAATGTACTAAAGCTCTTGTGAATTTATCTTTAATTACTGGAAGTATGGGTAAAGGTCTTCCAGGGATTTTCCCTCTTTTTGATGGTGCGAACGAGCAAGGTGTAAAAGATGTAGGATGTACAACAAATTTCTTACCAGGGTATAAGGCTATTCCAGATGAATATAATATAAATCATTTCCAAGAATTGTGGGATTCAAATTTAAATAATACTGTTGGCGTTCCATTAACTAAGATGAAACAAAAAATTTCTTCTGGTGAAATTAAAGCTTTGATAACAATTGGTGAAAATTCCACATTGCTTAATGGGAATGATTTAGGTATAAAAGAATCTCTGGAGCAATTAGAGTTTTTAGTAGCTACTGATCATTCGAATAATGAAGTTACAGCTTTGGCTGATGTAGTTTTCCCAGCAGCTGTTTTTTCAGAAAAATCAGGAACTTTTACTAATATTGAAAAAAGAGTTCAGCTTCTCAGGCCTGGAATGATTCCGAAAGATGAAGTTGTTGAAGATTGGTACATTTTGTCTCAAATTGCTAAATCTATGGGGTCTACAAGATTTGAATATAAGTCTTCTGAAGATATTTTCACTGATATTAGTAATGACGCTTCTGTATATTCAGATTTTTCTTATGAGTTATTAGATTCACAAGGTGTTGTTTGGAACCCAAATTCATGGAGCGAATTGTTCAGTGATTTAGAAGATCAAAAATCAATTAATAAAGAAGATATTTTACTCAAGTTTGAACCAATCAATTTTGTTGGTGAAATTGCAAGCCTTACTACAGAAGAGTTTCCATACTTGTTAGTGCAGGGAAGAGTTTTATTTGATGAAGAAATTTCTGGAGTTGAATTGGAAAACGGTCGATATCAATCTCAAGAGAATCCTGTTTTCGATTTTAATTCAGAAGATGCTTCAAAACTAGGTATTGTTGAAGGCCAAAAAATTGAAATTGTTTCTCAGAAATTTAGATTTAATGGCGTTGTAGGATTAAAGTCTAACCAACAAGGTGTTGTGTCTCATAAATCGATGTTTGGTGACTTAATAAACCAATTGCAAATTTCAAAGAATTTTCAAGTTTCAAAAAAGACTGATCTTAACTTGATTCCAATCAGGATTGAGAAAGTATAGTTTTTATAATTTTTCGATTAATAAAAATTTATTACTAATTTTCTTCGGCGGTATTTTCTGCTTTGGTATCTGAATCAGTCTTGGCAGTA
>TARA_B100000686_G_scaffold354347_1_pt1 | contig 31548 bp, 31 predicted proteins | sample TARA_B100000686 | Tara Oceans TARA_B100000686 (sample SAMEA2622733) | marine metagenome | biome: marine biome (ENVO:00000447); feature: marine epipelagic mixed layer (ENVO:xxxxxxxxx); material: "saline water (ENVO:00002010), including plankton (ENVO:xxxxxxxx)" | depth 150 m | reverse complement strand
GTAGTTGCCGAAATTGATATCATCAATAATGCTATAGATGTGCGTCGGATTTGGGCTGCCATGGACTGTGGACAAGTCATTAACCCTAATGGCGCTATCAATCAAGTAGAAGGTAACATCGTGTGGGGGGTGGGATCCACACTTCAAGAAGAGGTGATATTTGAAAATGGAAATGCTACGGCTAGAAACTTTGATAATTATCCTCTCCTAAGGTTAGAACAAACTCCTATAATCGAAGTCACACTATTGCCTAGTAATCTTCCGCCGCAGGGCGTAGGTGAGCCTGCTATTGGTCCAGTACCCGCCGCAATTGCAAATGCGGTATATAAAAAAACAGGCAAACGATTGCGTTCATTGCCGCTTAAACTTTGATATGAATAGATCTGATAACCGCAAGTTGATATCAATTGGCGTTATGTTTGCGATAGGAACAACCCTAGTAATTGCACTAACGGCTGATAGACTTCTTACGTTTGATATTGTTGGACCCACTATTCCATTCGCGTATCCCTGGAGATTAGTTGAGTACAGTGCTCTTGCGCAGGTTTCAGCGTGGACTGGTTATGCTCTCCATAACCTTCTTGTTTGGCTAATTATCTACTTCGCACGGCGTGCTAAATCAAGCTTTCAAACTGAATTCAAATGGTATAACTGGGCAATGTTAGCAGTGAATAGCAGCTTTATCGGGCTGCATATTCTGCAAACACATCTTTTCTATGATGGGCTTGCTCAAGATGTGCCAGAAATCACCGCCCTCGCTTCCGTTGCTCTCATGCTTATGATCGTCTTGATTCTCGAAGCTCCTCGACGAGGCCTTGCATTTGGGAAAAGAGTTAGATTTGATCGCAAATTCATGAAAATTGTTCGTGAGTACCATGGATATTTCTTCTCATGGGCAATCATTTATACATTTTGGTATCATCCCGCCGAATCGACGATTGGGCATCTGGCTGGTTTCTTCTATATGTTCATGCTATTTTGGCAATCGATTCTTATCTTTAATCGAACCCATATAAATCGATGGTGGACAATTACTCTGGAAACTTTAGTCATTCCTCACGGAGTGCTAGTCGCTATCACCCAACCCGCTAACATGTGGCGCATGTTTGGCTTTGGCTTTGCTGCTATATTTATTATTACGCAGATGCATGGCTTAAACTTAAGTTATAGATTGCGAACACTTATGGTTACAATTTTTATAATTTCCGTCCTAATCGCCTATAGTATGGGAAATCAATTGCATATGCTTCATGAAGTGGTGCGTATTCCAATCATTGAATATGGTGTAGTTGCTCTTCTATATGGAATGTTTCTAATTGGAAGTAAACTGATTAGCCAAAAAACACCTGATTGAGTGTGATTGCTAAAGTAAGACAGGCATGACATAAAATGTCATGCTAAGTAATAATGGTCAAATTCTAGGAACTTTTAGCCATGAAAACTATCAAAACAGACGTCACGATAGTAGGAGCTGGTCCTGCAGGCTTATTTTCAGTTTTCGAGCTTGGTCTTCTTGGTTTAAATGCTCATGTGATCGATTCCCTGGCAGAGGTCGGCGGTCAATGCAGCGCGCTGTATCCCGATAAACCGATCTATGATATACCAGCGATACCTCGAATCAACGCGCAAGATTTAATTGATCAATTAGTTACTCAAGCAGCGCCATTTAACCCTACTTACCATCTAAATCAACAAGTCACTCACCTAGAACAACTTGAAGATAGGTCCTTCATTCTTAAAACAAGTTTAGGTATTGTTTTCTACACCAAAACCGTAATCCTGGCAGCAGGCCTTGGCTCCTTTCGAGAACGGCCTCTCCGCCTCCCAGGAATTGAAAAATTCGTCGAAACGAACCTACATTATTCTGTTAAAGATATAAATCAGTTCAAAGGCCGAAAAATTGTAATACTTGGAGGTGGGGATTCTGCAATTGACTGGGCATTGTCACTTTCTAGGTTATCTTCTAGCCTTACTCTGGTGCATCGTCGAGAGGAATTTAGAGCAACTCCTTCTTCAGTTGAGCAGATGAAAAAACTTGCGAATAAGTCTGGGGCTAATGTACGGTATATGATTGGGAGAGTCACCGACTATGCGCATACTAGTGGACACATAGTTTCAATCGATGTAAAAGCGTTTGGTGAAGATTCTGAGAAAAAAGAGAGAGTTAGCCTAGATGATCTGTTGGTATTTTATGGTTTGACTCCTGATCTTGGACCGATTTCTGATTGGGGATTGAACCTTGATAAGCGACATATAGACGCTGATCCCGAAACTTTCGAAACAAACATTTCCGGTATTTTTGCAATCGGTGATATTAATTCCTATCCAGGCAAAAAAAAATTGATACTTTGTGGTTTCCACGAGGCCGCATTAGCCGCTTATTCGATACAAAAATACCTTGACCCCAACACTAAACAAAGAGTTCAATATACAACGACCAGTAGCCTCCTGCATAAACGACTTGGCGTAACAAAAAATTAGCAATAATTCAATAAAATAGCTTTTTATCAAAGCCAGGAGCTCAGTAATGGTAACGTAAGCTATCAATAATCGACAAGTCATTGATGGTATAGCACGTGGCAGGACGAATATCCTGATCTATATCAATAAAATATATGACATTAAATAATGAGGTTCCATTAATCGAACGCATTAGTCGTTGGCCAAATTGCGAAAAGGCCTTAGCTTTTGTGCTAAAGACATGGGGTTCGTCACCGCGACCAGTTGGGAGTATGATGGCTATCAATGATTCGGGTAAATTTGAGGGATCGTTGTCGGGTGGGTGTGTCGAAAATTCGGTTATCCAGGAAGCTAATGAGGTAATCCGGTCTAGTATTCCAAAGCGACTTTCTTACGGAATCTCCGATGACGAAGCTTGGGCTGTTGGGCTCCCATGTGGAGGCATTATTGAAGTACTGATCGTAAAAGTTAATAAATCTGACTTAGAGAAATTAGCAGGAGATATGATCCCAATCACTTTGTTGGCGAATACTGTTACCGGTGGCATAGGATTTTGCACAGAAACCAAATGGCTCAGCACGAGTCCACCAAATCAAAAACTATGGGAGCATGCAAAAGAGGTATCGAAAATTAGTAAATCAACAATAGTCACTGTGGAAGATATTGAATATTTTATACGGCCATTTATACTGCCCTGGCGCCTTATCTTGATAGGAGCAGTTCATATCGCACAACCTCTATCTACAATCGCAACTGCTGCAGGATTCGATGTAACAATCATTGATCCGAGAACTAACTATGCTAATACAGATCGTTTCCCAAATGTAAAGTTACTTGCTAAATGGCCTGATACTGCACTTAACTCCTTGCAATTAGATTATCAAAGTGCAGTAGTGACGTTATCTCATGACTTAAAAATTGACGACGAAGCTCTAGAAATAGCAGTTAAATCACCTGCATTTTATATCGGTGCCCTCGGAAGTCAGCATAATCACTCCAACAGAATAAGGCGTTTAAGTGATAAAGGCTATGACACAAATGAATTAGATCGAATTCACGGTCCCGTAGGCCTTGATATTGGGGGTAATGATCCAAGCGACATCGCTGTATCAATTCTTGCTCAAATCATATGTGAACGAAACGGTCAACAAAATAGTGTCAAAAATAATTGATACTGTAGTTCTTGCGGCTGGTTGCTCTGCTCGTACCGGCAACAAAAATAAGCTATTACTAAATTTTAGGAATAAAACTCTAGCATCATATGCTATTAATGCTGCGCTCAACTCAAAAAGCAACTGTGTTCATATAGTGACAGGATACCAAAACCACAGGCTAGTCACCACTTTTGAAAACACAGCTGTCCACTTTATTTATAACCCACAATATAGGGATGGCATAGCTAGTTCAATTAGTCGAGCCGTGCAAGAACTATATCAAAAAGTTGATGGATTGATATTCAGTTTAGCTGATATGCCTTGGGTAACATCAAATCATTTCGACATGCTAATTGATGCATTCAATGAAAATAAAGTCTGCGCAATGCACTACTTGGGGCAACGAGGGCACCCGATTCTGTTTCCAAGAAATTGGTTTGATGATTTGACGAAACTAAGGGGGGATAAAGGCGCTAAGAATCTTCTAGACGATGCTAATGAAAGCATAACCGTTGTGGAGGCAGAAAATAATTCAATTCTTCGAGATATTGATCGTCTAGAAGATTTTATCTAGAAAAATATTTGTTGAAAAGTATGGTTTTTTGAATCACATCGTCAGATCTCTCACCCACAGTCCAATCTTCCGGCTCAAACTCAGCAATTTTCGTAGTGAAATGCACCTTGGCATTCATTTAAAAACCTTGCCCAACCAAGCCTTCCAAATAGGTTGCGTCATAAACTGAGTGTGAAACTTTCATCCAGTTACAGAATTTTGTATGGCTGCAGCCTATCGAATTTAGGTTTTCAATTCTACCAACAACATAGATAACGCCGACTGTTTCGGTGCCGACAATTCTTCGCGATGAGGTGATCCCTAAAACTCCAAACGTCCCAAGCAATTGATTATTAAGTCTCCTACTATAACCATGAGTATTATCTTTAATAAGTGACAGGTTGTATTTCTCGCAAAACGATGTGTATTTTCTGAATCAGGGATGAACAATTATGAGCATTAGGTTAACATTACTTCAAAAGGTTTTAGGTAAGCTATTTATCCAATGGTAAATCTTGCTGTCACCATAGCTGGGGTAAAATTTAATAACCCGATCCTGTTGGCATCAGGGATACTGGATTCAACCCCTGGTATCCTTAGGCGAATGTCACAGAGCGGTGCAGCTGGTCTGATCACCAAATCAATTTCTCTTGATGGAAGGCCCGGCTATCCTGGCCCTACTACTGTCGAAATCACCCCTGGCACCTGGATTAACGCTATGGGTCTGCCAAATCCAGGATTAGAGGACTTTCTGGAGGAATTTCCGCTTACCTCGCTCAAATTACCAATAATACCGAATATAGTCGCTGAAACACCTAAAGAGTTCGAAAAACTCGCTATAGCAATGGCCGCTGCCGGCGCGAAAATTGTTGAAATAAATCTAAGCTGCCCTCATCCGAAAGCAGGGTATGTTGGCACCCTCACCGGTCAAGATCCCGAAGCTGCCGCAGAAGTCGTGGAAGCAGTCGCTAGACATATACCGGTGATTGCAAAACTAACTCCCAACGTAACCAATATAGGAACTGTTGCAGTTGCCTGTGCCAAAGCTGGGGCAACTGCCATCAGCGCTATTAATACACTCGCAGCAATAGATGTTGATCCAGAACTTGAAAGGCCTCTTCTTGGCAATAGCTTTGGAGGTTTATCTGGATCAGCGATCCGTCCGATTGGACTAAGAAAAGTACTTGAGATAGTTCAAGCGCTTCATACACAAGACCTTGATGTACCTGTTATGGGGATCGGCGGGATATCCAATGCAGATGACGTAATTCGATACCTACTTTGCGGGGCACATATGATACAAATTGGGACTTGTCTAACAGGAAATCCAGAAAAAATGACTAATATTAAGGATGATCTCGAACAATGGATGAACCGTAAAGGTTACCGTGAACTTTGCGATTTTAGAGGTCGAATCCTGAGCTGGTTTACATGAAATACCCCTACCCCGCAGAAATTATTGAAGTAACTAGCTCAACTACTGTAGGTCATGCGATATGGCTAAAACCTAAAAAACCTTGGGATCTTATTCCTACGCCTGGACAATTTACGATGGTATGGTTGCCCCATCCTCCAAAAACCTATGATAGAGATGTCTGTAACTCAATACCTATGTCTATCGCAGGTTGGGATGACGGATGTATTCGAATAACAGTCAAAAACTTGGGTCCCACATCTGGGGCAATTCTGGATTGTCAACCTGGTGATTACTTAGGCTTAACGGGTCCACTTGGCAATGGATTTTCGATTGAAGCTACTAGACCTTTATTGATGGGAGGTGGAGTTGGTGCCCCGCCCTTATTATTTCTAGCTGAGCTTTTTATCAAAAAAGGAATCACACCAACGATACTTCTCGGTGGTGCAAACAAGGATGAAATTTTTCACATTGATGATTTCCCTGGTATCGTTCATTTGGCTACAGATGATGGCTCAATCGGCTATCACGGGCGAGTTACTGAATTACTCGAGAAAGAGATGCCAGATCAACTGTACGCTTGTGGGCCTGAACTAATGCTGGCTACGGGGCTGAAGTGGGCGCTTAGGGAGCAAGTTCCAGCAGAACTATGCTTAGAACGGTATATGGCCTGTGGTATTGGTCTATGCGGAATTTGTTCATTGGATGAAGATTTAGTATGCCAGGATGGTCCAGTATTCTCAGGAGATAAACTTGCAAAATCAAAAGAATTTGGCATAAAACTGAGGGAGGCTGGCGGAAAGATCAAAGTACTATAAAGTCGAAAACCTGTTATTCACTTAAGCAATGGCATCTTTCAATTTCACAATATCAAGCTGCGCTAAGGTAGCTCCGGTTGCTACCAAGATCGCACCTGTAATTTGCCAACCGTTAACAGATCCTCCGAAAAAGATCATGATTAAAACGACGTAGAATGGAACAGCATTGCCATGCATTCCAGCGATAGTAACTCCAATTCGATCGGCACTCATCATCCAGAACACCATCGAAAATGCTACACCAAATATCAAAACTACTGACAACCAACGTTCCATGTCACTCCATGTTGGCATGATTGAAGTCAAACCGGTAAATTCAATTAAAGCTAGAAAAGGGAAAATTGCGATGCCGGCAATCACAGACATGAAGGCCATTCTAGGAAAGGCTGGAATCACACGAAGTTTAGTTACAGATACACGAGAAAACCAAACCCACAAAATTACAGCGATAATCATCAATATTTCTCCACCTTGAAATCCTAATTCTGTTTCTAGGTTAGAAACTGAAACCAAAACACCTCCAACAATTGCCATGATGATTGCAAAAGACAATCTAGGAGTAATTTTCTCTTCACCTCGAATCATGCCCATGACTGCCGAAACCAAAGGACCGGTAGTCGCAATGACAGCAATATTGACAGGATTCGAGTATTGAAACGCAAAATTCATAGATATTGTGCTCAACCCCAATCCTACAACTGCCGTTACACAAGCTCTTTTCAGTGGCCAATTTTTCCACCCTACAAAATTTGATTGAACAAGCACAGATATTAGAAACAAGACAAGCCCCGCACCAAAAATTCGCGTGGCCGCTAAAGTTAGAGGGTGCCATGTACCAAGAAGAACATCAGTGAGAGGATACGTCATTGCCCAGATAATCATACCTAGGAACGCAAAAACATTTCCTTGCACATACAGAGATTTTGCTTCGGCCTGCATGCTTTAATTTTTATTCCGATGTTTAATGATCTTTTCTGAACTAGGATCTTTTGAGAGCCATAACCCTCCAAGAATTAGAACTAAAGCTAGCGCATGATATAAAAAGAAGGTTTCATTCAGAAGTACGACTGCTAAAAATGCCGCTACAATCGGAATTAAATTTAAGAACATTCCTGTTCTGCTTGGGCCCATTAAATCAACACTTCTAAGATAGAACAGCTGCCCAAACATTGAGGCGCAGATAGCAATGTACGAAAGTACTAACCATCCAGTGACGGTGGGAAATTTTGCTTGTCCGGTTGCTATTTCATAGATTGCGAAAGGTGCCGAGAAAAAAGAGGCTACAAAACAAAAAATTGCAAATAGTATTATGCTCGGTATAGGTGGTTTGGTTCTAAGGCCAATGGTAAAACCAGACCATACCAAACAGGCCGTTATCATGAGAAGATCGCCTAAATTAAAACTAACATTTAATATCTCACTGGGCACCGCACCAGTCGCAACAGTAAAAACTCCCAGAAATCCTGTAAAAACTCCTCCAATTTGTAGCCACGTTATTCTTGCTCTATACACGAGGAAGGCTCCAATTAACACAAATATAGGTATGGAGCCCTGCAGAATACCTATATTTAAAGCTGTTGTTCTATGGCCTGATTCGTAAAACAAAAAATTGAATAGAACAAAGCCACTACAGCCCATCAAAATAAGGTAGGTTCGATGACCATACAAATTTTGCCAGGCATCCAATATTTGTTGTCGATAAAAAAGAGCGAACCCTAAAGAAACCAAAGTCCAGCGCCCAAACGTAACCTGATAAGGACTAATGTCATCAACTGCTATCCTTGCCGCTATTGTATTCCCACCCCAAAATAAGCACGTAAGCGACATGAGAATAACGGGCTGTTTCCAAGCCCATCGAAAAATATTCATTCTGCAGTTTTCATCATGTATTTATCCTTGAGTTGACTGCCTTCAAATCTAGATAGAGAATCCACATATGATGAGGAGACGCATTAGCCCTAATTCGGCTAGTCTTCCTGACCCTGGTACTAAAATTGGAAACGTTTTTCAGAGACAATGAACTTCGGTATCCGAGTATTCTCTACTCACTAAATGTAATTAGCAAGCGATAAGCATGCCAACTATCTCAGTAATCATCCCGACTTATAACCGAATAGACTTGATTGGGAGAGCATTATGTTCCGTATACGCTCAAAACGACCTAATTACCGAAGTGATTGTAGTTGACGATGGCTCTACCGACCGTACAGTATCACTCGTCAAAGCCAAATTTCCAAAGGTATTAGTAATATCTCAGGAGAGATGTGGCGTAAGTCATGCCCGAAATAGAGGAATAGAGGCAGCACAAGGTGAATGGTTAGCATTTCTAGACTCGGATGATAAATGGTTAAAAAACAAAATTCGATTGCAAATCGATACAATTCGAAAGGATCCAAAAACACGGTTTGTTCACAGTGACGAAATTTGGATTAGGCACGGGAAAAGAGTAAATCCTATGAAAAAACATAAAAAACAAGGGGGCTATATTTTTAAGGATTGCCTAAAACGATGCTTGATATCACCATCATCAACGATGTTGCATCGATCAATTTTTGAAGAATTCGGAGAATTCGATGAAAATCTCCAACTATGTGAAGATTATGATTTTTGGCTACGTATCACAGCGATACTTCCGGTTTCTTACATCCCAACGCCTTTAATACAAAAATATGGGGGACATTCAGATCAATTATCTCGATCGCAGTGGGGCATTGATAGATATCGTATCCAGTCATTAGAGAAAATTATCGCGTCTAGAATCTTAACACCGGAACAGATGCGTTGCACCTTAGATGAATTATTGATCAAACTCGATATTTATCTTAGAGGCGCACATCGAAGGCAGCGATTCACTGAAATAGAATCCTATGAAAGAAAAAAAACCTTTTATAAGAAGATGCAATTAAACTCTAAAATAGCCTGATATCAGTAAAACGAAAGGATTTTTTATGCGCATAGTGACCGCATTATTGGCTGAGGCAAAGCCCATAATAGAGCTATACAATTTAACTCCCATGGGTGGTAATCTGATATTCCCGATATATCAAAAAAATAACTATTTTCTCGTAGTTTCGGGCATTGGAAAAATCAACTCAGCGATAGCAACGACCTATCTACATTTGAAATCTGGCGAATCAAGAAATCAGCCATTTTTGAATATTGGCATTGCTGGCCATCATCGTCCAATCAAAGGAATGCCAGTAGTCGCAAATAAAATCACTGAAAAAAATTCAGGGGATACAAAATATCCGCCCCAGATAATCTTTGAATCACTACAACGAAGCCACTTGATTACTGTTGATAAACGAGAAAGTATGTATGAAACCGACGCTGCTTACGATATGGAAGGGTATGCTTTCTACATTAGTGCCTTACGGTACACTACTGCTGAACTGGCACAAAGCCTAAAAATCATTTCAGATCACCCAACATCTTCGGCTACAAAACTTGACGCAACTAAGATTGAAAATCTGATTCGTAACCGCCTTAACGAAATTGATCGGTTTGTTCAAATTTTGATAAAACTATCTCGTCTAGCTATGCCACAATTAATAGAGCCATCAGTTTTAGAAAATTTTTACACACGATGGCATTTTACAATAACTCAGAAACACCAACTAAAAAAAATTGTACGTCGATGGTTAGTGCTAACAAAAGAAGACAACCTAAGCGCCATGATCCCTATAGATTGCCCAAGCGCAAAAAAAGCGATAGAAACGCTTGAAAATAAACTCAACGCCAGATCGCTTTTTCTGCATCCAGATAAAATTTAGTTTAAGCATAAAAATCCTTAATGCGAATATGATAAAGACGGTATATATAGAAAATCGCGTATCGAATCATCCTCGAACGAAAGAGGTATTGTCGCGAATCCCGAATGCACAACAAATTCGCTGCGATAGCTATAAAGAGATTTTTAATCCTAAGAATCAAAATTTCCGTCTACAAAAAAAGCAACCGTCCCTAATAATTGCAAGTAAGACTGGGGAAAGGGTTCTATCAGCACCCGACGGTTATGGTATCGGGGGCAGATATAACTATTACTTTTCTCATATGCTGAATTGTATTTACGATTGCAGATATTGTTTTCTTCAGGGAATGTATCCTTCCGCTAATTATGTTCTGTTTATAAACTATGAGGATTTTTTTGACGCTATCGATAACACGACATCAGCCCTTCCAAAACAAAAAGTATGGTTTTTTTCCGGTTATGACTGCGACAGCCTAGCTCTAGACCCAATCACAGATTTTGTCAGTATTTTGCTAGATTTCCTCCAATCTCGCCCAGAGGTACATGTTGAACTTCGCACAAAAAGTACTCAGATACGGGCCCTTTTATCAGGAACGCCTAATCCCAATGTCGTGGTAGCATTCAGCCTAAGTCCTACAAAAACAGCTGATCACTTTGAAGAAAAGACACCCTCCATAAATAAGCGTCTGGAATCAATGAAGCGTCTCGCTGAACATGGTTGGCTATTAGGGCTTCGATTTGACCCACTGATTTTTGATGATAGTTTCGAAGAAAGATACCGAGATCTATTCAGAGAAGTATTCCACATCCTCCCAATTAAGGCAATTCATTCGGTAACCTTAGGTGTTTTTCGTATGCCGAAACGTTTCTTTCAATCCATTGCTAATCTTTATCCAGAAGAACCACTTTTCGCAAGCCCTTTATCTAACCGATCGACATTAATCACCTATGACCCAAATTTGGAAAGACAATTGATTAATTTCTGTATGAGAGAATTGACCAATTATATTGAGCCCGAACGCGTGTTCTCATGCGAGAAAAAAAATGGAAAACAATTAGATAAAATTAGTTCAACTCCCCTAAAGAAAGTTATTCAAAAAAATAGTTAAACGGAGAAAAGATAAAAAACTTAATCTGATGACAATTTTTAAAAATACCACTAAATCAAATGAGAGTTGGACCTTACTTTTAATGCGGCATGGAAAATCGGATTGGTCATCTAAAATAGATAAAGATTTTGACAGAGTACTAGCAAGTCGTGGAATTAGTGATGCACCAATGATGGGCAATTGGATTAAAACTAATCAATACTTACCAGATCAAATTATCTGTTCCCCGGCAATGCGAACCAAGCAAACTGTTGAATATGTGTGCAAACAAATCGATATGCCTGTAAATGATGTATGCTGGGATAAACGAATTTATGGCGCCGATATTAGTAATCTATTAGATATTTTATCGAATGCTAATTACAAAGCTAAAACGCTACTCATGGTAGGACATAACCCTGGCTTCTCTGATCTTGTTAATTACTTGTGCTCGGGTAACGGGTCAATCGGAAAATCTATGCCAACTGCAGCTATCGCAGTGATCGCTTTGAATAAGTTTTGGCCTGAGATCAAGCAGCATAGTGGCACACTTTTACACTTTGTAACTCCTAAACAAGTTTAAAATTGAGCTTTAAAATATCCCTTCGACAAGAGAAAGTAAAATAATCATGTCCATGCCTATTGAATGTAATGACCTGGAGCAAGTGCGTGCTCAAATTGACCGATTAGATGCACTAATCGTTGAACTTATTGCAGAGAGAACAACCTACGTCATCCAAGCTGCTAAATTTAAAAAAACTAAAGAAAATGTCCGGATTCCTAAACGCATAGAACAAATTATTGATCGTGTTCGTACCCTAGCCCATCAATTTAATCTCAATCCTGACATGATTGATTCAATATACAGACATCTGATTGAGGTATCGATCACGGAAGAAAGTCGAAATTGGGATTTAATTAGATCTGGGCCTAATAATTAAAACAGCAAGAAAATATAATGATGAAATTCTGTTAAAACTGGAGTCTGACTGAAATTTTTCAATTACTCATCTTTATTATATCTTTTCTCTTCTCTAGACCACAATTCGTGGGACAAAATACCAACCTTCTTCTCAATCACTTCCATTGCATCTAGAATTAGATCTTCACGGAATCGACGACCTATAATTTGAACCCCAGTAGGTAAATCTTGAGCAAAACCAATCGGCACTACCCCCGCCGGAAGACTTAGATAATTGACGCTGATACTATACTTGGCGCTTTCGAATATATCCCGCAATGCTTCAAAACTATGGCTATCTTCATCCCATCCAAAGTTAGGGCGCATTAAGTATGGTGTAAGCACTAGAGGATATTTTTCAAGGAATATATTCCACTCGCGAAGCAGTCTAGTACGTTCCTTTATAGCAATCTGATACTGTTCAGCATTAACAACATCACCCATTTCATAATACCATTTGAAAATATTTTTTATCGTTTCGCTTCCTTGCTCTCTCACTACTGGTCCAAGAAAAATATCGAGCTCACTACCCAGAACATCGAACCAAAGCTGAGCAACCTCATCAATAGAAGGTGTATTCACTTCTTCTATCGCATAACCAGCGTCACTGAGATACCCAGCTGCCCGGTCAATATTCTCTGCTATCTCGGAATTAATTGAGTATCCGTAGGAATTCTTAGTGACTGCTACGCTCATAGCTGAATCTTTTGGAGGCCATCCATCAAACTGAACTGGCATCCACCATGGATCCCGAGGGTCGCCTTTAGCCATAATTTTTGTAGCTAAACGCACATCACGTACTTCCCGGCATATCGCTCCTTGAATAGACATAAACTGTGTGAGGATACCGCGTTCAGCGGGTGCTGATGGAAGAAAGGTTGGGATCCGACCGAATGTGGACTTGATTGTAGCTACTCCGCAGTTTGATGCAGGGCATCTCAGGCTACCACCAATGTCATTTCCATGATGAATCGGCCCAAAACCAAACGCTGCTGAAACACCAGCGCCACCCGAAGAACCTCCTGGACTAGCATCAGTATCCCACGGATTTAGAGTTCTGCCATAAAGTGGGTTATCCGTATTTAATCTCATGGACACTTCTGGAGTATTTGTTCGCCCTACAACAATCGCACCCGCTTTCTTTAGATTACTAACTACCGGAGCATCGTCAGGCGCAATATTACCCTTCAACGCTGGCAAACCATTAGAAGTTGGTGTTCCGACAACATCAATATTCGATTTGATTGTTACAGGGACACCATGAAGAGGGCCGGTTAATCCCTCCCTTAAAAATGTTCGGTCAGCATTTTCTGCTTCACGCATTGCATCAGCAAAATACATCTCAACGATAGCATTCAGATTCGGGTTATAGGTTTCGATTCTCTGAATAACAGAAACCATCACATCTTGCGCAGAAAAACGACCCGCTTCTATACCGCCAACGATCTCAACCGCACTTAATCGCCATAAATGTTCACTCATTTTAATCTTCCATCTATTCCTAGATCAATTTTTTCATTTGGTAAAATGGTATTTTCAGCTTATAACAAATTTTTTAAAGCGCTCTCTTAGAACTATTGGATGAAGCGGCACCACCGGGCAGGCCTCATTTCCAGATTCAACTTTTGCAACAATCACGCTTGCGCATCCTGCAGAGATAGCTGTGCGAAGATGTTGTGGAGCATCTTGGCCATCGCATTCAATAACATCGGCGCAACCTGCACCACTCGCAATTTCTGAAAGTGATGTCGCTTGACTAGTAAACGTTGGCTGGTCTCCGGTAGATCCATAGGTACCATTATCAATTACAAGAAGAATAAAATTTTTGGGAGCGTGATTAGCAATAGTTGCTAAAGACCCTAAATTCATAAGAAGTGAGCCATCACCTTCCAAGCTAACAACCGTTTTGTCAGTCGTCATCGAAAGCCCAAGACCAATTGATGAACATAGCCCCATACTTCCTAGCATATAGAAATGATTGTCTCGGTCACGAATTGAAAACATTTCCTGCGATGGAATTCCTATATTGCAGATAACGAGCGTTTCTTTGAATTCTGGTATCAACGCTTCAATCAGCTCGTAGCGTCTCATATTTCGCTCTCCATCAAATGGAAGTCGATCAGGATAGCAACAGGACATTCAGCAGTTTTTGAGTGGGTGACAAGTGAACCAATATCATCTAAATCTTTCTGTTCACTGCAATATAAAACTGGGATTTGCATCAATCTTAAAAAATCTGGAATAAGGTTTCCCATTGGAACTTGAGCAGGCACCGGTTCTCCCGGCGCTCCCCGATAACTCATTAACATTACCACCGGTATCTGGAAAAATTGAATTAACGATCTAAGAGCATTTACCGAATTCCCAAGACCAGAATCTTGCATCAATATGCACGGGAAGTGTCCGCCCAAATTAGCACCTGCACATAAACCAAACCCTTCTTCTTCTCTAGTAACTGGCAAATAATAAACATCTTTATCTTTCTCTAGAAGCTCAATCTGGCCTGCCAATAATTTGCATGGAACTGAAACAAAAAAATCAACGCCAGCAGATTTAAGATTATTTATTAATTCTTTTGAAACTGACAAAATCACGTAAAGTTTATTCCTGTAAATTAATCATTAATTAAAGGGTAACTATAGCTTATGTTTCCTATTTTAATCGCTTAAAATTTTAATGGTAGCTGCTGCCAAAACATTACACCCTAGTGTAATGTCGTCTTCATAGCTATCCTCAGAAAAATCGTGACTGATCCCACCAATTGACGGAATAAATAACATCGCTGCAGGCAGTGATTTTGCCATTATAGCTGCATCATGATATGCCCCACTTGGCATGTCAATCCATTGGCTTGGCGCATACTGTTCGGCAGAAAAACCAAGCTTTCTGCGCAATAACAAATCAAGTTCAATCGGTTTGATTCGGTCGCCTACCGTTTTTATCAAAATTTCCGCAGAAACTCTCTTAGATACCTCTTCAACAACACGGTCTACTTCGGTGTCTAAAAAATCCAAGATCTCATTAGATGGATCTCTATATTGAAGACCAAGCTCTGCATAACCCGGAATTATAGAAACAGCGCCTGGCTCAACTAGGACTCGCCCCATAGTCCACACTGTGCTTGGGGTCGCTGCAGCTGAAAATGCATGGTTTAACGTATGGGCTAGATCAAAAAGGGCTGTGGCTGCATCCTTTCGAACCTGCATCATCGTTGTTCCGGCATGATTTTGCTGGCCTCGAAACACAAACTCACGATTACTCAAACCAACAATCGACGTCACAATACCTATTTTCATATCTTTAGCCTCAAGATGAGGGCCCTGCTCAATATGAGCTTCTAAAAAACCAACATACCGATCCAGATCAAGCTTAGCTCGGTTCACTCCACTAAGGCCTGCTTGATCAATGGCATCAGTAAGAAGAATTCCATCCTTATCTATCGCCGTAGTAAACGTATCTTCATCTAAGATACCGACAAAAGAACGACTCCCCAAGCACCCTAAAAAACGTGATTCCTCATCTTGAAAAGCCACAACATCAACTGCTAAATCCTTAGTCAAAGAATTTTCAGAGAGTGTTCGCATTACTTCGAGACCATAAATCACACCCAGAGCACCATCTAACCATCCGCCTCTTGGTTGCGTGTCAAGGTGAGACCCTAATAGGATAGCCGGACCTGAATTATTAGAGATTCCAAGAACATTGCCAACTCCATCAATCTCTGCACGCAAACCAGCTTCAATAAATTCTTGTCGCAACCAATTCCGTGCATACATGTCTGCATCTGAAAATGCCGGCCTTACCACTCCTCTATCCAGAGCACCCATGCTGCGTAGATGGTAAAGAGAATCAAGCAAACGTTCTTTATTTATCTCAATCATATATCTCTCATTTATGTAAAAAATATTTTTCAGGGAAACTCAACTTTAAATTCCCCCGTCAAAAAATATTAAAAATAGTTCATTAATATTCCATTTGATTAATTGTTCTTTAATTTCAACGTGACACACTATTTAAGGGTGATCGTTAATCCATTCTTGAATGGCTATCCCCTAGCTTATCCAACACTCAGGGATTTAATTTTACTAATCTTTTTTGGCATTTTGAGGTTTTACATATACGATCATATATGGCTGCCAAAATTCCTGATTGACAATTTAAAGTGCTAAAATCTGCGAAACTTGGCCATTGGTAAGTCTTCTGGCGTGTTTTCAGATCGAATTAGCAAATTATTGTTTGCGTAAGCATTATAAGGGAATAATATAGCGCCTTATGAACCGGTTATTCCTCCTGTTGGCTCTGTTGCTTCCACTCTCGGCTTTGTCAGATGATTTTGGTGACGCTGCTTCGGCCTATGCCACTGCGAATTATAAGAAAGCATATGAATTATGGAAACCACTAGCTGACCAAGGCGATGGTGCTTCAATGTTTAATCTAGGTGCCCTATATTGGGATGGAAAGGGGGTTATACAAAACAGATCTTTAGCCATCCGATGGTGGGAAAAAGCTAAAACTCAGAATATAATGGCTGCTCAATATAATCTTGGATTAGCTTACTATTTGGGTGTTGAGGTAGATAAAGATTTAAACAAAGCCATTGCACTTTTTCAACTTGCAGCAAATCAAGGGCACGATTTTGCTACTAGCTTCTTACCACGCCTTGAAAGAGAGCTGCTTTCACAAGAAAAGATATCTTCCAGAAAAGTTTCATTCGGATACAGTGGCGCAGACGTAGGAAAAACGCTAGCAGATCTTTATGCCGGTCCTAGCATTGAAAATATCATAATTGATAAATTGGAGATGGGCTCACCAATTCGTGTACTTGAAACTAAGTCCGGATGGTCACGTATTGAAGTACCGAATGAAATCAAATTTTGGGTATACTCAGAGTACGTAAGTTTAGATGCGGGCAGTTATAAGACAATTCGACCCGCTGTTCGGGTAAGGACAAAACCATCTACAGATAAATCATCTACTATTGTAGGTATACTGCCTGTGAACTCTTTGATTGAAGTCGAGGGTATCCAGGATGAATGGAGTCAAATCCTTAAACCCGAATTAATATCAATCTGGATTCCCGCGCGTCACGTACGACTTACATCGGAAACCGACGAGAGCTGGAATGAAAAATGGAGTGCCTTAAGCCAACTTCACACCACTCAATCAGTCACCCAAAAGAGAAGTGAGCCCGAGATGTTGGAGAGACTATCGCAACCTACGAATTCAGATGTGTCAGAAACTACCGAGAACCAAATAAAGTCGGTTCGGGATAATATACAACAACCTAATAATCTCTCTAGCTCGGCAACAGTGAGCGCGAACTTTACAGAAATATTTGATGGGCCAACTGATAAAGGACAACTGTTAACATTACTCGCTAAAAACAAAACAGTCCAGATTGTCGAAAAAACAGACGACTGGGCACGAGTAGAAGTACCCACAGGTCTTTATGTTTGGGTTTATGGCGATTATCTTACTGAAACTGACGGACGTTGGTTAATTAATACTGATTCAGTACGAGCTAGATCTCAACCATCAATTGATCCTAACTCAAAAGTACTCGGAGTTTTTCCTAAAGACTCTGAAGTTTTCTTTATAAGCCGCCAAGGAGAATGGAAGCGAATTAAATCAGCTGATCATGTCAGTGGATGGGTTCGGCTTGATCAAATAAAAATCCTGCAAATTGCAGATCAATAATTAAACACAAAGAGAGAAATTATTTTTCAAATTTCTAGTATGAAAAGACAATCAATCTCATCATTACATCCAATCGCCCTCAACATAATTTCCAATCACTTTGCCAGATATATCCGAGTACTGAGCAGACCAGGGCTTTCCTTCTTTCCACTCGCCAAATACAACTGAACCGTCAGCGAAGGTATATGTTCCATCCCCATGCTGTTTCCCGCTGACAAAGGTGCCTGAATATATATCACCGTTCGCAAATGTATGTATACCTTCTCCATGCATCTGATTATCAACAAATGCCCCCACATAGCTACGTCCATCGGGGTGAGTCCATGAACCATCCCCATGTCTGTTTCCTTTTTGGTATTGCCCAGTAGTAATCGAGTCATCTCTTCCTCTATGAGTGCCCTGTCCGTGCCATAATCCTTCATACCAATCGCCAGTGTATTCTTCCACCCCATCATCAGAAACCCAACTCCCGATGCCTTGTGGAATCCCATCTATTATGTCGCCGGAGAATCTACCATCGTTATAAGACAAATCTTCAATTCTAGTAGAACACCAATTGTCATTAACTGCATCTTCAAGATGATAAGCTAATCCAGCGTCTACTAATGCTCTACCAAGGTCAATGCTGTCAACACTAACATCTGCAATCAATCGGAATTGATCTAAATCACGCTCAATATCTTGTAACTCAATTGCATCTGACTCCATTAAGAACTTCGAAGTAAGCCTTTTCGCATCATTAGCCAACTGCTTTTCTCGTTCGCATAAGCCATCAATCTGTGGTATAGAAATATCACGCACCGAAACGTCAATATCTTCACCAATAATAGGCTGCCATTGTTTTATGTCAACTCGAAAACTTTTCCCATCGGTGACGGCAACTACATCAATATTTTTTAACACAACATTGCCATAGTTGGATGCAAAGAGAGTTGCCGGCAGTAATGCTAGCATGCATGCCATAAAAATTATCTTCATTGGTTTTTCCATTTCTCAATTCTTGGTCACAACTTGGACCATTTTATCTCACCAGTTGAGTTTATCCGGCAATAATTTTTCGCTAATAACAATCCAAATTTCAAAACCATAATTCTTTTCAATCCTACTACAACAAGTCCTCTAGATATTATTGTAGGCTGACTGAGAGGATTTTCTCTAACAGAAAGTAGAAAAACCACAAAATAACCCTTTTTTTAATATATTTTTGAGGATTATTTTTGGCTTAAGTTTTCAGTATTCAAAAATTAGCTAGATTCTATGCTTTTCTAAGAAATTCTAATACCTAAACACTACAAACTTCTTGTAGAAACCAATACAGAAGATGCTACCCGTGTTGTATCTCATATTAACTCTGCATAAGGGGAATATTAATAGACATCCTGCAGACCCAAATCATGTCATAATATTTACGTTTTCATCATAATGTAACAAATGTCGAAGTAGTCGTGAGCAACACAGTCTATATCCTTACATTAATTGATGCGATTTCTGTAATATGAAGAAATAACTTTAAGTTAAATCTCTAATAGGATGATCTCTACAACTATGAAACAACGAGTTTGGATATTAGCTATTCACTGTATGGTATTCGGAAGTTGGATTTCAAGTATTGCAACAGCATCAGCGCACGCAGAAGTAGTTATTGCTAACTCTTTTTCCAGAACGTTACCTCCAAATGTCCAAAATGGCGCTGTTTTTCTAGAAATGGTCAATAAAAGTGAAAAGGAAGATTTTCTAATTCGATCTACCACGCCCATTGCAAGAGTCGTTGAATTTCATCAGCATACACACGAAGATGGATTAATGCGCATGAAAAAAATTGATAGTATTCCAATCATGTATAACACAAAAGTTTCTCTCTCTCCAGGAGGATTGCACATAATGCTTATAGACCTAAAGCAACCTCTAATTGAAGGAGAAAATTTTCCTCTGACTCTATTTTTCAAAAAATCAGGTGATATCACTATATCTGTTCCTATACTCGGTCCAGATGCAAACCTACATACTAAACAAAATAAAGATGAAGATGAGAAACAAACCAAATCTGAACCTAACATCACGAATTTACCAACCGTTCAATTTGAGCTAGTTATAAAAGATGGGAAAGTTCAAAAACCTGACAAAACATTCCGTGTAAAAAAAGGTGAAATTGCTGAATTTCGTATTTCAAGCAATGAACCACATGTTCTTCATCTCCACGGCTATGATATTGAATTCCGCATTGATAATAAATCGCAAAATATATTCCAGGTAAAAGCAAATGCTACAGGACGTTTTCCCGTTGAGGTACATGGTACAAAATACCACCATACGATATTCTATTTGGAGGTATATCCCAAGTAATCAACTAGATTACTAGGCACCAGACCCGGCAGTATAAAATATGGATCGAATAGAGCCTTCCAATAATGTTCTGGTTTTTGGAGCACGGAGCGATATAGGATATTATCTGCTCCCATTACTTATACAGTCTGGTCGATCAATCTATGCATTCTCACATCGAACTCCTGATTGTGAACAGACCTCAGTGATTTGGGTTAATGAAGATGATTTTCATGAAAATTGTTACCTGAGAAATATTGAAATCCCAATTGTGATCAGCTTGATGCCTATCTGGCAATTGAAGAAATATGAAAATATTCTCTCATTAATTAATTCGACTAGTATCATTGCGTTTAGCTCTACTAGTATTGAAAGCAAGAAGAAAAGTTCAAACCACTCAGAACGAGAAATCGCAAACTTGCTGCAGCAAGGTGAATTGTGGATAACAGAATACTTTTCAAAAGAGAATCGACAAGCGCTAATTTTTCGTCCCACCATAATCTACGGTGGAAATCAAAATCAAAATATAAATCGAATTAAGAAGCTCATAAAAATAACTCGATTTTTTGTATTGCCTGGTCAAGGCAACGGACTCCGCCAACCAGTTCATGCTGAGGATCTGGCTAATCTTTCATACAAATGCCTAAACTACAATCAAAGTGGTACCCATACATTTAATTTAGCTGGTGGTGAGACTCTAAAATATAAAAGTATGATTGAAAGAATATTTTTGACTACAGAGATACGTCCTAGAATCATCTCCCTACCCACTTATTTACTAGGATTCCTAGTTTTTGTTTTTCGATGGCTCCCGGGATTTCGTGATATAACCTTGGAGATGGTATTGCGTGTAAATCAAGATCTTTGCTATAACCATCAAAAAGCGATTGATACGTTTGATTGGGCGCCACGCCCTTTTGAACCGTAGGCAATCAACTCTATTGCAGAAAACTATGTACTTTGGCCTTTAATTCTAAAAAAGTATTTGGAATCGTCTAAATGGAAAAACCAAATTTGTCGCCTAATATAAATAAACGCCGTGGTCATCTAACAAAACGAAAAAATAAAAAAAAATGGTTGGAGCAAATGCCTTGGCGCCAACCACAATATATTGATTCACCTACAGAACCATTGCATGAGGAAGATATAGAATCTATCCATAATGCAGCAATGCGAATCATTGAAGAAGTAGGCATTGACTTTTTAAACGACGAAGCGCGCAACATACTTCAGGCGGCTGGCTGTGATGTATCCAGTGACACGCCGACAGTACGGATGGATCGCGGATTTGTTATGGAGCAAATCGCTAAGGCGCCAAAAATGATTAAGATTGTACCTCGAAACCCAGATAGATCAATTATTCTTGGAGAGACATACGCTGCTTTTGGTATCGTTGGAGGTCCACCAAATGCGTCAGACCTCGATAATGGCCGCCGAACAGGCAACCGTAAGGATTATCAAAATTTTTTAAAGCTTAGCCAAGTTTTTAATTGTATTCACTTTAATAGTGGGTATCCGGTAGAGCCGGTTGACATACATCCATCAATTCGTCATCTAGATGCACTATTCGATGCCCTTGTGCTTACTGACAAAGTAATGTCAGTATTTTCACTGGGGACAGAAAGAATCGAAGATGCTATCACTATGTTTCAAATAGCAGCCGGTGTTAGCGAAGAAGATTTTGACCGACATACCAGGATGGCCACTAACATAAACTCATCATCTCCGCTAAAGCATGATTGGCCAATGCTTGATGGTGCAATGCGAATGGCTCGCCGCAATCAACTGGTTATTGTCACCCCTTTCACCCTATCCGGGGCGATGGCCCCTATTACTCTTGTGGGAGCTTTGGCACAGCAAACAGCAGAGTGCCTAGTCGCGGTAGCTCTCTTACAATACATCCGGCCTGGCGCACCTGTTGCTTACGGCTCCTTCACATCTAATGTTGATATGAAGACAGGAGCGCCAGCCTTCGGCACACCGGAATATATGCGTGCTACCCAAATCTCGGGGCAGCTCGCAAGATATTATAATTTGCCCTGGCGTGCTTCAAATGCAAATGCCGCCAACATCATTGATGCACAAGCCACATGGGAAAGCTTTGCATCGCTTTGGGCTTGCTCAACCGCCCAAGCAAACATTGTCTTTCATGCAGCTGGATGGATGGAAGGCGGCTTAACAGCAAGCTTTGAAAAATTTGTGATCGACTGTGAAATGTTGCAACAAATTGCATACTACCACCAACCGATCCCGGTTAGTGAAGATGATTTAGCAGTAGAGGCTATCAAGGAAGTGGGTTCAACAGGCCATTTTTTGGCTAGTGATCATACAACATCACGATACGAAAAGGCTTTTTACAGTCCATTCTTGTCCGATTGGAGTAATTTTGAAAACTGGCAGAAACGTGGCAGTCTAACAACCCCACAAAGAGCAAATAAAATTTATAAAGAGGCGTTGGCAAACTATGAAAAGCCGCATATGAGTGAAGACATCCGTGAAGAATTAGAAGCCTTTATAGTCAGAAGAAAAGCTGAGGGCGGAGCCCCCACAGATTTTTAATTTTTTGCAGCTGTTAACCTAATTTCTCTATTTTGATTTAATAGTAAAGGTATCAGTCCCCTATAACATGACCATAAATTAGGATATGATGGTGGCAGTTGATCTTTGATTTTCTCATGCAGTTTAGGTAGGTTATAGAATGGAACTTGAGGAAATAAATGATGGTCAAGATGGTAGTGCATGTTCATATCAAGAAAGCCAAGAATTGGATTTACCATCACATTTCTGGTGTTTAAACGATGATCAAGAGCATTTTCTTGCAACCCAGCATGTTGCGGGAACCCTATAGTCAGGTTAAGCAATAGTCTTCCATAAAGATTTGGAGTTATAACTAAAAGTATAGGAAAAATACTCCCTATATATAGTGAAAAGCCCAAAATCAGAAAACTTAGTACTAGGTAAATTCGACTAGACATCACTACCTTGGGCCAATGGTTTGTCGGCACACAGTCTTTTGCGGAAGGAGTCATGACGTTAAAGGAGTGCAAAATCAGCTTCTTATACTCTGAAAATATTGGCCGCAGACCAGAAAACTCATAAATCAGTTTTAGCGGTCCCGTACCATAAGGCACCTGAATTTCATGATCATAGGGATCACTGGTATGTATTGTTCTTCGATGATGATTTCCATGTGTCCAGCGCCACAGTTGAGCTTCATAGAAACATAAAAAACTAAATACTTGATAAAAAAATGTGTTGGCACGACGTGAATTGAACACTGTGCGGTGACTGAACTCATGCCACCGAGCATTACTAAATGAATAGACTGTTCCATACACGAAAAAAGCAGGCAATGTCCACCATGTACCCCAGGACGCAACAGCTAAAAAACCTGCAACAACGAGGACTATGAAATAAGAGATCAAGTGAATCCAAGCATAAATATCCCGACGAGTTGAAAGGTCCTTTAGTTCTTTCTCATCTACTTCCGGTTTCCACCAATCTTTCAGCTCTAATTTCATATTATTTTAAATAACAAATTTAAGATTACCGCTGATAACAAATACAGCACTAAGCTCAATCATGATTGAAAAAACTGCAATTAGTCATGATATTATCTTAGTAAGATCTAATCATATATTAAATCAAATAACTAATATCAAGGCAAATAAATTGTATTTTTTTATATAGCCAGAAATAAAACTTAAGAAAAAATCAAAAGCTAGTGATATGCTCTCACTAGACAAGAAAAGATAAAGCTAAATATGATAATTTCTCCTTTGACAGGTGTTTTGGGTGCTGAAATATCTGATGTAGATATCAGAGAAGCATCGACCTTTACAGATATCTTTCAGGCATTTGTCGACTATGGTGTTATTGCTATCAGAGATCAAAAAATAACACCAGAAGATCAAATCCGTTTCGCACAACGTTTTGGCAGCATCAATTGCAATCCATTTTTCACACCGCATCCAAAACATCCAGAAATAGCATTGGTGATTAAAGAGCCCCATCAAAAAATGGCAATTGGTGAGAGCTGGCACTCAGATCACTCATATGATGCTATTCCATGCAGAGCATCGATGCTTCACACTATTGAGGCCCCGCCCATCGGTGGAGACACTGGCTTTGCCTCAATGTCAGCTGCATTTGCCGCTCTATCCAAACCAATGCAAGATTTTTTACGTAATCTTTCGGCTCATCATTCCACTAGCCATGTTTTTGGATCGAATGCAAAAGACCGATATGAAACCCATAAAGACGGGCGAGTAAATAATCCTGAATTAGCAACACATCATGTTATTCATCCAGTTGTAATTAAGCATCCCCTGTCAGGTAAAGAATGCTTATTTGTGAACCGTGACTTTACAACACACATTGAGGAACTAACTGATGATGAAAGTAAATTCATTTTGAATTTTCTGTACAATCATGCATCCGATATTAGATTTACTTGTCGCCTAAGACATGCGCCAGGAACAATAACTATATGGGATAACCAAGCGACATGGCATACTTCCATAAATGATTATGACGGTTATCGTAGAGTGATGCACCGAATTGTCGTGAATGGAGTAGCTCTCGAATCTGCTGCACCAACCTCTACATAGTCACGCCCAAAAATCAACCATTATTCACCTTAAAGACTGAGTTAACTTATCCATAAAATATTGTCTGTTGCACTCAAGGACTATAACAGTGGTCTTCTCATGATCAGCATTGTCTCGATGATCAATGATTGTCATTCCTCGTTTAGATCCGTCCTCTAAACTGATTCGAACAGATGACGCTATTGATCTTATAACTGCTTCATCAGAAAAAACAACAGACATCGCAATAGGATCTGGTAGATCAAATCCGTCAATTCCGGTTTCTTGCTCACAAAATTGTCTAAGCACTTTTTGGCTATCGACTGCAACTCTTGCTTTTTCTGTGCCGAGTGATCGCAATATCTGGGCTTCTTCGTCATTAATTACTGCATATTTCCTTGAAATATCCCAGCCTATCATCACTTTTCTCAAGCAAGACCTGAAAACAATGTCAGCTGCTTCTGGATCCACCCACATATTGAATTCAGAAAATGGGGTGACGTTTCCAATATTGTCACTTGTCCCTCCCATAATAAAACAACGCTTTATTTGATGAACAATCTCAGGCTTCTCTGATATCGCAAGGGCGATATTTGTAAGCGGACCCAAGGTCACTAACTCTAATGAGCCTGAATATCGATCAGCAGCATCAATCAGCGCATCTACAGCATGTCCTTGATTTGCAAAATTTTGCCCGATTGGGAGCCCTATGTCCCCCATACCATCCTGACCGTGCACATTTTGGGCAGTCTCTAAAGGCCTAGCTATAGGTTCAGAAGCGCCGGCATACACCGGAGTTAGCATATTGACTAAGTCGCGAACAAACATTGCATTTTGGACTCCTTGTTGGAGAGGTACATTTCCCGCAACCACTCCAATTCCTACCAAAGATGATTCAAAATGCTCGAACGCCATCAATAACGCTACGGCGTCATCAGAGGCTGTATCCGTATCAATAAAAATTCGTCGCTTCAAAACAATTCAATTTATATCTGTTGAGGTTCCGAACTATGAATGCGCGCTTTGTACATTGATCTTGATTCCTTTAAGTCTCATTTGAATAATGAATTATGTGCTTTTATATAGTTTCCTTTGCAGAACGTTCCGATGGCGCTAAGCCAAACTGCGATATTAAAACTGCGACAACAACTATAAATGCACCCACTGCTTGCGTCCATTGCCACTCAGATGACATTAATCCTGCCATTATCAGCATAACGTAAAAGGGTACTGCATTCATGTGAAATGATGCTAATAACACTCCTAAGCGACCCGCTCCCCATATCCAAAAAAGCTGTGCGATAGCACACGATGGTAATGCAAAAATGAATAATGCAAACAACGCATCATGATCAAAAACCCCAATTTCGGTTTCACTAAAACCTAAAATGAATGCTGCGAAATAAATGAGTAGCGTTATAAATGTCGCTCCAATCAAAGTGATGGTGGCCTGCCCTGTCGCAGAAAGTGTTTCTAGGGTACGAGTTGTCATACGAGTTGCCCACGCAAAGGCCCCAATTGCTCCCAAACAAAAAACCATCCCCAAGCCAAAAGAGTGGTCCCACAATCGGGCGCCTGTTGCTAGAAAACCACCTACCACCGCTAGAAAAATGCCTAAACTCAAGCGTTTAGTCAAAGCACGATCACTAAAAAGCACTTCAATGACAGCTGCTGCGATGGGCATCATCGCGACCACTATCGCAGTTGTTACCGGATCCGATAGCTTTTGACCCATGAGAAGAAAAATCCCGCCTGCACCCCACCCCAGTGCGCCGATCCAAATCCCTCTGATCCATGGTGCAGTCACAATAATTCTCAAATTCTCCATGGCACTCCACCAAAAAATAAGAAAAACAGCACTAATGATCAACCGTGCCGACAACATCGCTAAAGTGCCCCAGCTGTCTAGTAGCTCCTCTGCAGCTACAAAGCCAGTAGCCCAGAGAATCATTGCGATAAAGCAACTAAGATTTGCCTTGATCATTTGGTAAAAATCTAAAAAAAATTGGTGAAATGAATTACTAAAAGTGCGGATGATGCATGGTCACTCCTACAATTGCAATCATATCCTCAATAATGCTTCCCCTATTGAGCCACTGGATGGGTCTGAGACCGAAAGGGTCTTATAATGCACCTCTATTTTGATCATTGACAACATCCTTTAGGAGATATTATGAACAGAATGACTGGCCTATTTATTGGACTTGGTGCAATTTTACTTTTCTTACTCTTTATCGGTTTTTGGCCCGACGGAGAAGATGGTTTAGAGACAGTAGAGGCGCTCATGAAAAACCCAACCTTGGGCACTTTTTATCTGTTGTGGGCTGCTGTCGCGTTTACTATGATGCAATCGGGCTTGATACTATTGTCGCGACAACTTATCGGTCAGGCCTCAGGATTACAGGCACAGTGGCTTATGTTAGCCAATATCGGTTTTATGGTAAGTATCACCGTTTTTTACGTTCAGGGTGGTCTTAGCCTAGGCGCAATGGAATTGTATGCCGATGGAAATCTTAATCATGCTGGTATGCTCCACCTTATCGGTAGCAGAGCTACTGACGCCATGCCCTGGTCTTACGGCATGGGTATGTTTGTACTTGGCTGGGCGTCCGTGTCTGGCGCTTTAAAACCAAAAAGTGGCGCCGATTGGATATCAGGTCTATTGGTAATTCCGGGGGCTCTTTTCATCATCGGTGGATTCGTAAGCAACGATGGTTTCTGGTTTATCAGCTGGATCATTATGACCCTAACATTAGTCATTTTGGGTGGTTCGTTAGCATTTAGACGGTCTCAAGGGGCAAGTTGAACAATCATTCCCTAAGATGAATCTTTGACTTCGAATATCAGATTAGCGCCATGTATGCTTTGCAGTTATGGCGCTGACTGATATTCACACCTCCCCCACAATCAAAAACTGGTTTAATAAAACCTAGTCTGCATCATCTCCTTCTGTTTTTCTTTGTCTCAAAGGACTGTACTCACTTTCTTCCAACTCAATCGGGGGTTCAATTGACCTTTCTTCATGATAAAGATGGACATCTCTCTGCGGGAAGGGTATCGTGATTCCGTTGTCATCCAACTGAAGTTTTGATTTTTTAGTGAGGTCAAATAATAGAGACCAATAGTCTTCGCGCTTTGTCCAACACCGTAAATTAATATTAACCGAACTATCAGCGAGCTCTGTTACCAAGACTTCATGTGGAGGGTCATTTAAAATTCGCTTCTCCGTTTCTAACACTGCATTAAGAACACGCATGGCACGGTTTAAGTTGTCCGCATAACTAATGCCAATAGTAAGATCCAAGCGACGAGTTGGGAATCGTGAGTAGTTTTTTATAGCAGCCGAAGCCAGTTGAGAATTGGGTACCATCATAAATATACCATCGAAAGTTTTCAGTTCTGTCGAAAACAAACCAACATCCCTTACTGTACCCGATACACCACCCGCATCAATATACTCACCAACCTTAAACGGACGCAAAAATAACAATAAAACCCCAGCCGCTATATTTGATAGTGTTCCTTGTAATGCTAAACCCACAGCTAAGCCAGCTGCTCCAAGCACCGCTATGATGCTTGTAGTTTGGACACCAAACTGCGCAAGGACTGCGACAATAACTAAAATAAGGATGGAATAACGAACGAGATGAGTAAGGAAGGATCGAAGAGTCTCGTCAATCCTCGGCACACGTCGAAGCAACTTCTGGGTATATCGATGGACCCACCCAGCAACCAACCACCCTACTACCAAAAGAAATACCGCACCAACAATATTTAAAACGTAGTCGCCAACAATCAATAGTAGCTGATTGGCTAGGTTAGTTACTCCTATCTCCATTTCAATTTCCCCTTATTCCCATTCCATTGGTATAAAGTGGTTTTTCGAATTCAGCAACATTGTATCGAAAGATTATATTGTAACTATAAGCTTGCCTCAATTGTCCCTAGCAAATCTGCACTTGAGCAATGTAATATGCAAACCCTCTACCAAAATCTCACCATCGTTGGTCATGAGTTTAACTTCTTCCGTTACCACGCCCCTATGAGGCTTTCGGCTCAATCTCTTGTCTGTGAACTTGAAAACAACATATACCCTTTGATCAGCAAAAAGGGGCTTTAGAAATCGGACTTTATCCCACCCGAGGGATGCAATCGAGGTCTGCTCATAAATTTGAGTCTCCGCTTTTAAGCCCTCCATTAAAGATAAACCAAAAAGGCCATGTGCGATAGGTTTTCCAAATTCAGTTTGCTTGCAATATTCGGGGTCAGTATGCAATGGGTGTTGATCTCTAGTAACCTTCGCAAAGGTAAAGATATCACTCTCGCTAATGAAATGCGATTCTGTTGACAACTCTTGACCAACCTTTACGTCTTCGAAATACATATTTACTGGAATTCTACTGCTAGGGTTTGTTTTCATGTCGCTCTCATAAATCATCAATCTTAGCACCGGTATAAATTGTCTCGCAGCATATTGTCAAGGTTATCTCATAACTTAATCTCGAATTACTAGAGAGCCCAAAAATCTGATAATACTATGGTTTTTAGACATTATGGGTGAATACCACAAGACTTCCTATGATTGTTATAATTTTGCGTTAAGATATATCACCAAATTAACTCCAAACATAATTACCCGTCAGCAAAAGGTTATAGTAAAAAAAGATTATGAGCAAACCAAAAGTGATTGTAACGAGACGATGGCCATCTAAGATTGAAGAGAAATTGTCAGACATCTTTGATACCACGCTCAATCTTCAAGATGAACCTATGAGCGAGCATGAACTTCAAAATGCGTTACAGACTGCGGACGCCCTTTTACCTACGGTGTCGGATAAGATAACCGAAGAAGTATTAAATGTAAGACCAATTAAGGCGAAAATACTAGCGAGTTATGGTGTAGGGTTTAATCACATTGATCTTAATGCTGCAGAAAATGCTGGTCTAACTGTGACCAATACGCCTGAAGTGCTCACTGATTGCACCGCAGATTTGGCAATGGCTTTATTATTAACAATGGCCCGTAAAATCGGTGAAGGTGAGCGTCACCTGCGAAATGGTGATTGGTCTGGGTGGCGTCCAACACATATGATGGCCACGCGGGTTAGTGGAAAAACTCTTGGATTGATTGGCATGGGTCGTATTGCTAGAGCTGTTGCAAAAAGAGCCGCTCTCGGTTTTGACATGAACGTATTGTTTTACGATCCAACGCCACCAGAAAGTAACGTCCTGGCTGATATTCCTGCATTTCCCTGCTCGACTATGAGAGAAGTATTATCAAAAGCTGATTTTGTTTCTATTCATTGCCCCGGAGGCAAGGCAACACATCATCTAATCGATCAAGAAGCTATTTCAATGATGCAACCGCATGCATTTTTAGTTAATACAGCCCGCGGTGATGTGATTGATGAAACCGCTTTGGTTACTGCTTTAATTAATCAAGAAATTGCAGGGGCCGCTCTTGATGTTTATGAATATGAACCAAAAGTTAGTAATGCACTGGTTTCGATGGAAAATGTCGTTTTATTACCTCATCTTGGAAGCGCTACGACAGAGACCCGTGAAGCGATGGGTATGAGAGTGCTTGACAACCTTAGCAACTTTTTTTCAGGGAAGGAACCGATCGATAAAATTATCTAAACTGATACGATAAAATAATTAAGAACGGGGAAGATAAAACTCTATATTGAGTTAAATCTTTGTAGCTATAGATCAGTAATTCAACTAAATGAGCTCTTGGAAACTTTAAGCTACTTACAAAAGAGCGTGTGGGCTATCATGAGCATAATCGAATCGATTAAGTTGGGATTCAGCAAGTACTTCGACTTTAAAACTCGCTCGACCAGATCCGAATATTGGTATTGGATATTATTCCTTGTAGTTACCTCTCTAATTCTTATGCGATTCATACCTATTCTTTTGATATTTATTGGCGCAGTAACGATTCCCACATTTGCAGTTGCAGTGAGGCGCCTTCATGATATTAATCGCAGTGGTTGGTGGCTTTTATTGGATTTCATTCCCGTGGTTGGAGAAATTATCCTAGTAATATGGTGTTGCCAAAAAGGTACAGAAAGGCCCAATAGGTACGGCCTAGCACCGGCACCTTAATTGCCGAGATAACGTGAGATAACCACTCAGATGACTTTATTAGATGCTATCAAATATCAGAACTTGGATAAGTAGCCTGAAGGCAATACTACGCCCATATTTCAAGCATATATATGCCCTCCAAGGTATTTCAAACCGCTGTCACATGCTAAGGTCACTATTTTTTGACCTGGCTCCATGTCTTTTGATAGTGCTATTGCGCCAACGACATTAAGCCCTGTCGAGCCACCACAGAATATACCTTCCTCTTTTGCTAGTCGCTGACACATTGCAAATCCTTCTTCCTGATCCACCGTACGAATATCAGTTAGAACGGTGCTATCAAGAAACGGGGGGTAAAAACCGACCCCAATTCCTTCAACGCGATGCGCACCACCTTTTCCTGTTGTTAATAGAGGCGACTGTGTAGGCTCAAAAGCAATGACATTTATTTTTGAACAAGTTTCAGCTAACCCCTGCCAGACTCCCATTAGCGCGCCAGCAGTCCCTACTGCAGCGCAAAACGTATCGATGTTCCTACCGAGTAACTCTGCTATTTCTCGGCCCATCGGCTGATATCCTAGCATGACATCAGGAGAGCCAAACTGGTTAGCATAATATGCATTCGAATCATTGCATAAATGCATTGCC
>TARA_B100000686_G_scaffold348636_1_pt1 | contig 31725 bp, 25 predicted proteins | sample TARA_B100000686 | Tara Oceans TARA_B100000686 (sample SAMEA2622733) | marine metagenome | biome: marine biome (ENVO:00000447); feature: marine epipelagic mixed layer (ENVO:xxxxxxxxx); material: "saline water (ENVO:00002010), including plankton (ENVO:xxxxxxxx)" | depth 150 m | reverse complement strand
TTGCATCACCGTTGAAAACGCGGAGGGCTTCTCCGAGCTATTTGCTCAGCTCTTGCCGCGATAGGTTCATCCCAGTCTTGATCTGTAAAAAGCCAGAACTGGTCGTTGTAGATCGCATCTAAAACTTGTTGCCCAACAACTTCTGGGTCGAGGCCTCCACTCAACGCGCGGAGCGTCAACTCGAGCATTTGGTCTCCCCTGTCGTCTATGGCTGAACCCACAGACCCACTCTGTCGAGCCGCTGTCGCTCGAACAATATTTGTATTTACAAACCCAGGGCACAGACACGTCACGCCCACATTGGATTTTTCAACTTTCAGTTCATGGAAGAGGGTCTCGGCCAGCGTGGCTGCACCGTGTTTTGCGATGTTGTAAGGCGCACCAAAGGGGGACGAAATATGACCAGCTATTGACGCAGTAATAACAACGTGTCCTTCATCTTGGTCCACCAGGTGAGGCACGAAGGTGCGAACCCCGTGAATGACACCGTCTAACAAGATTCCCATCGTCCACTTGTAGTCCTCTTCCGAGAGCGCCCATGAACGGCCGATGGATCCCTGTACCCCAGCGTTGAGACACACAACCTCAACCGTGCCGAAAACATCAATTGACCTATCTAGAAGTTGAACGTTGTCACTTTCGACAGAAACGTCGGTGACCACTCCTTCAACGTTGCCTCCGTCCTTGCGAATTTCGGTAACCGCCGCAGCAAGTTTCGACTCATCTATATCGGAAAGCACGACATTCATTTCTTCAAGAGCGAAACGGCGTGCCATCGCTAAACCCATCCCTGATGCTGCTCCGGTTACAACTGCGGTCTTACCAGCAAGTTTTTTCATCTCCGCAGATTAGACCCAAGAGCAACTCAATCCATTTCTCCGGCTACCGTTCAGGTGTGCCAGATTTTCTTGACGAAGCACAACTCGAACTTCAACAACGAGCTCATGACCTTGGTCAACGACTGGCTGCTATTGACACGAAGTCTGATTACCCAGAAAAACTGAGAGATGAAGTTAGGGGCCTCTCAAAAGAAGCAGGCATTTTCTCACTTACGCAGCCACGCGACTACGGGGGATCAGCGGGTTCATCGATGGATCTAACTATCGTCCGCGACGCACTAGGACAGTGGAACGTCGGTCACATGCCTGGAGTTTTCGGACCCAGTCCAGGATTGCTCACCCAGGCGTCTACGGAATTGAAAGCAACTTTTCTAGATCGATACCTATCAGGTGAAATCACCAGCGGCTTCGGTTTTACCGAACCGTCCGACGCACCGCGTCATACTTGGGCCGCATCCGACGGCGAAGACCTCATTGTTAATGGCGCAAAGTCCTACGTAACTGGCGGCTCAGACGCAGATTTCATTAACACCCTCGTGGAATTAGACGACGTGGGGCCTGCGATGATTGTCATTGAAACCGACAGACCGGGGGTGTCAATTGACAGACGTTTCGGTTCGCTTGATGGAAGCCACCATGCGAGTTTCCTATTCACCGACGTTCGTGTCCCGAGAACCCACCTCATCGGCGAAGCTGGGACAGGTCTAAGTCGAGCGCTTGAGCAAGTGAACGCAGTCCGAATGGCTATCGCGGCCGACTGTGTAGGGCTGTGCGGATTTACCTGCGAGTTAATCGCAACCCGTCTAAAGAAACTTGAGGTCAAGGGCGGAAACAGTAACGCTCTTCGTATCCAGTTCGGACGCATGCGAACGCAAGCATTTGCTGCCCGAAGTGCAACATATCGAACCGCTCGACTGATTGACGCCGGTGAAAACTCAGTAAACGAAGTAATGGCATCAAAAATTCTGGCAACCGAAACCGCAGCCGATTTAGTGGATTCGGCAATCCAAATCGTCGGCGGTGAAGCCCTCATCGAATCTCACCCGCTGGCCTCCATCTTTCGCAGAGTGCGGGCGACGCGCCTTGCTGAGGGTCCAACTGATCTCCTTCATGCCAATATTTCGCGTGGCCACCTTGATCTTGATGTCGGCCGAATTTGACCTGCTATGCCTTACCTAAATCGATTTTCTTCATCCAACGACCCACTCGACATGACAACATCGTCAGAGTTTTCAAGTCTTTGCGAGAGCGCCAACGATTTAGGCATAAGTCACGCCGATGACATTCGCTACGTATCACGCAACGTAGTAGCGCGGCACCAACGTTTTCATATGTTGGAGTGGGGTGATCCTTCTCTGCCTACTCTGCTTTTCCTGCACGGCGGCAATCAATCCGCCCATTCTTGGGATCTAGTCAGCCTTCACTTGGCTGATCGGTTTCATATCATCGTTCCCGACCAACGGGGTCACGGAGATAGCGAATGGGCTCGGGACGCTGACTATTCCTCGCACGCTATGGCTGCCGACGCTCACTCCATCATGTCGCAATGCGACATCGACCAACCCATAGTCATTGGTCATTCCATGGGAGGGATGAACACGCTGCGACTCGCTTTACAACAGCCCAACCTCCTCGACCGTCTCGTACTTGTCGATGTCGGACCCGAAATATCTGAGGCTGGAGCCAAAACCATCCGAAATTTTGTGACCGATAACCGCGAGTTTGACGACCTCGAAGACTTTATTCAAAACGTCCAGAAGTACGACCCTTATCGATCTCGGGAACACATCGAACGTACGGTCAAATACAACCTCTTAGAACGAGCAGACGGCAAGTACGTCAGTAAACGCGACCACGGCCCAAGGTTGGCAACAACCCAAACTCACCGAGAACAAAGCGATCGCTTTTCTCTTGCTGACGCAGCTTCTATTTCTCAGCCAACGCTAATCATCAGAGGTGCGGACTCCAATCTATTTTCTCCAGAAGCAGCCCAACGATTCGCGGAAGCTCTACCTCAAGGGCAGCTCGAGACCGTCCCTGACAGCGGTCACAACGTTCACGGCCAAAACACCGCAGGGTTCTTGGCAGCTCTACTTCCTTTTTTGACTTCATAAACACTCAAACTGTCAGCTTTGAGCGCGGCAGCTTTGGGCTAGAGCCTATGGTGACGGGATGAATTCACAAGAGCTTGAGACTCTCCTCATCGAATCGACTGACAGCGGAGTGGTGACAGTCACCATGAACCGCCCAGAGAAAAAGAACGCCGCCAACGCAGTTATGTGGGACGAGCTGCGTGACACCTGGAACGCTCTCGCCGTAGATCCAAACGTGCGCGCTGTAATCATGACCGGAGCAGGTGATGCATTTTGCAGCGGCGCCGATTTGGCAGGACAAGGACGAGAACGACATCAACTCGTATCAATGAATCTCATCCATCAAACCGTTGAAGCCTTGTATTCGATCATGGTGCCAGTCATAGCAAAAGTGAATGGCGTCGCCGCGGGAGCTGGCATGAACATGGCATTGGCGTGCGATCTCATCGTGGCAAGCGACCAAGCACGCTTCAGCGAAATTTTCGCTCGCCGCGGCTTGAGCGTCGACTTCGGCGGCACGTGGATTTTGCCACGGTTGATTGGCTTGCATCGCGCTAAAGAGTTGGCGTTCTTCGCCGATGTTATTTCAGCCGATGAAGCAGCCAACTTCGGCTTTGTCAACAAGGTTGTCGCCCACGACGAACTGGATGCCGAAGTTAGTGATTGGGCTGAGCGTCTCGCCGCCGGCCCTCCTTTGGCGTTGGCAATGACCAAACGAATGTTGACGCTCAACGCAAGCAACGACTTTAAATCTGCACTCGAAGCAGAAGGCCTGGCCCAGACCGTCAACTTTTACACGTCGGACACTAAGGAGGCTGTCGCGGCCTTCTTAGACAAGCGGGAACCAAAGTTCCAAGGCAATTAGCGGATCGTAATTCCCAAGGCAACTAACAAATAAGAGAAACTCGGAACCAAATATGCATGAGCTCTTGGCAGCAGGAAACGATCTGGAGGCGGCGGAGTCAGTTGCCCGTTCACTTGGCGGGGTCTGCTACCTCGGCGATCCAGATGAACAGCGCGAACTGCCTTTTCGGGCCTTAGTTCGGTGTGTGACTGACACTCCACAATCGCTTGCACCCGCCGCTAGCGTCGGTCTGTATTTAGGATTTTCTCGGGTGATCCGTGAACGTCCAACGACGAGCCAAAGCGGTACCGCCTCTCCAGGGGTAACCGCCATTTTCCCGCTGCTTCATCATCCCAACCTCACCCACGAACAATCCGATGCTCATTGGCGAGATGTACACGCACCACTTGCTTTACGTCATCACCCCGGCATGTGGGACTACACCCAGCTCAGCGTCGTAAAGACCTTGAGTGGACTCCAAATTGATGGCTTCGCTCTCGTAAGTTTCGAATCAGTCACTTCCATGAAGGAACGCTTTTTCGGAGACGACAACGACCGAGAAGTTATCTATCAAGACGTTGCAAAATTTGCTGACCCGCAGTCTCCTCGACGAGTTGTCACCACAGAGACAATCTTCGGATCTCGTCCACCTACCACATCAGTTACCTGGCCCCAAGGGTGAGCAAAACCGCAGCGATAGCCATATTGGTTGCTGCGACTGCTGTATCTCAGGCCTTTGGTCGCTTTACCTACTCGGTGCTGTACACCGAAATCCGTAATGATTTTAAGTTGTCAAACACCATGGCGGGAGGCATCGGCTCTCTCAATTTGGTTGGCTATCTGCTCGGTTCTGTAGTCGTCGCATTTACCATCGGCGCTTTCGGCTTGGCCAAAACGGCGAAATTTGGTCTTTTAGGAGTCACGCTAGGCCTAATGGCGTTGAGCTGGTCGCCAAATTCCGTTGTAACACTTACCGCCCTATTTCTGACAGGGTTGGCTGCCGCAGGTGTTTGGATTACAACTCCAGCGCTCGCAGCGAACATTTTGGGACCCAACCGAAAGGGTCTCGCTATCGGCTGGGTTACCACGGGCGTAGGAATTGGTTTTTTTGCTGCATGCTTGTTCGACATAGCTATTTCCAGTTGGCGGTGGGTATATGCAACAGAAACCGCTATTGGAATCGGCACCTTGCTGTTACTTGCCTTCACCGTAAAGACCTCTTCCGGCGCCCCCACAAATTCAGGATTGAGTCCCTCTACTCTCAAACGTGTACCTGGTTGGTTCAACCTTTGCGCTACCTACGGCATCTTCGCGGTCGGTGCTTCGCTGGCGATGACGTTCTCAGCTGCACTCCTAGAGGAAGACGCTGGGTTCAAGGAAGGTTCAGCTTCGCTTACCTTCGCTCTGATCGGCTTGGGTCTAGCTTTAGGTGGACCAACGATGGGGTGGCTAAGCGACCGCGTTGGAAGGAACTCCGCTCAACTGGTTTCCTTTGCCGCTCTAGCAGTGAGTTGCACTCTGATCGCCACTGGACATCCCATAGGCGCACCGATATCAACCCTCCTTTTCGGGATGGCTTTCACCGGAGTTGTAATAAACATTACGACCAAGGTCAGCGGTCATTTAGACGACGAAGCCTTCGGTACTGCCTATGCGCTGGTAACTATCGTGTTCGGTGCCGGATTGGCTGTAGGTCCCCAATTAGGGGGAATTATCGCTGATTCTTCGGGGTCTTTTCGCCCCGCCCTTGTCGTCGCAGCTAGCTGTGCCGCACTGGGATTTTCTCTGACTATCGCCGACCGAAAGTCAGAGGCAAGCACCGCTTTACGCCGGAATACCTAGCCGCTCATGCACTGGCGCCAGTGCTTGCAGTTCCGGCATGACCTCACGTGCAAAGAGATTCATATTGCGATCCGATTCGGCATGGTCCATACCAGCGAAACTGAACACGCCCATGAAACCGTCCATATATGTCTGCTCTTGCAAGGTCACGATTTTGTCGTATACCTGCGCCGGCGTTCCCCAGAGCTGCAGATCAACAAAGAAGTCCGTCATCATTTCAAGGCCGCCTGGAGCTTTAAGGCGGTCATACATCTGACCGTGATGCTCGTAGCCGGGTGTCTCCTTCAGATGAGGTTTATCGAATTCGTAATGCTCAATGATTGAATCCCAGTACCCACCGATGAATTCTCGAGCTTTTTCCTCGGCCCTATCAGGGTTCTCATCTACGAATGTCCAGCCTGCGACCATCGGCGGCGGTGGTTCTTCCCCATTCGCATCACGATAAATACCTCGATAGTCCTGCAACTCTTCGCGAACCGCTTTCCATGGCTTTTGGGGCACGATCAAAATACCGACACCCATTTCGGCCATAATCCGAGCAGAATCCGGTGATACAGCTGCGGCGTAGGCCCTGCCACGCATCGACTTGATAGGCCTTGGTCGAATATCTACTCGTGGTTGATCTATCAGTTCACCATGATATTCCGCGTAGCCATTCTCTAAAGCGTTGAGGACCATCTCAGTTGACTCTTTGAAACGAAGACGCGCCGAAGCCATTTCGGTTCTGAACCCATCAAACTCGACTTTCCCGGTGCCTCGACCCAAACCAAGAATCAGGCGCCCATCTGACAAGTTGTCCAGCATCGATATTTGTTCGGTAACTCTTAAGGGGTCGTGCCAAGGGAGAACACACACCATTGAACCCAGCTGGATGGATTGCGTAGCTCCAGCCATGTATGTCAGGAATTGCAGTACGTCAGGGCACATGGTGTAGCTAGTGAAGTGGTGTTCAACACTCCACACTGAATCGAAGCCAAGATCCTCGGCCTGCAAAGCTAGGGCGAGATCTTGTTTATACACCTGCTGATCAGGAATACGTTCCCCGGGATTTTGGAATATGACGCTCATGCCTACATGCATTTGTTTCTCCAACCTTTACGGTTCGCTGGGCCAATACCTAAAGGCTATTCGATAATCAGCTGTCCAATCACGGCATTCCACTCCTCCATCTCTTTTACCGGTTCAAATGCAACCTCCGGAAATGCTGCAATCAGGCGCGAAATCTGTCCTGGGGAGACTCCGCTGAGCCCAAGCCAGCCCGTTGGCTTTAGACGCCCCACAAGGTCACTTGCTAGTTCACGCAATGTTTGATCATGAATATTGGCAAGAACAACATCGAACTTTTGGGTTAATTGATCCAAATTCGTCGAAGCAAAATGTGTGGTCTCTATGACCCCATTACGTCTTGCGTTGGCGTCCGCCGCAAGCAGCCCAGCTTCATTGATGTCAATTCCTATGGACCGCGCGGCTCCAAATCGAACAGCCGCGATCGCCAAAATTCCGGATCCGCATCCGACGTCGAGTACCGTTTCGCCGCCCGAAATTCGGGACGCAAGTTCCTCAAGAAGCAGTCGAGTTGATGGATGATCGCCACGCCCAAAACCCAGCCCGGGATCTATCTCAATGACAAGCTCGGCGTTAGAGGCGACCCAAGGAAAACAAACTTCTGCGTTCTCACCGATTGGTATGGGACTATTCCACTTCTTCCACGCAACCGCTCTCGCGATGTCCGGTGGGCCAGCAACTGCGACATGTTGTGCGTTCCGTAACTCAGCGACAGTCTTCAAAGCGGCCTCTTCGCTTTCGGCTTCATAGGTCGCTACCCAACGGTTGTTGCGTAGTCGAGTCCATTCTGTCGCTCCGAGAATGCTCTCCACTTCTGAGCGCGAAAGTGCATCAACTGCGACAACCACCTGGCCACTCATGGCTCTAGTGATAACGCGCGCCTCTGGGGTTCAACTGCGTGACCTGCCGATTGTCGCGATTCATTAGCTGCAGATTCGAAGATTCCTTTTGCCATCAAAGACGACTCAGCAGCCCGTCGGTCCAGATAGACGGAGGCTCGTATTTCATGGATTTCAGCGGAAGAGGGCGCCGAGTCGCTAGCCATATCGATCAAATGGCACGCAACCCTGAAATCGCCGGCGTCGGCTAATTCACGAGCCCGTCTTGCGAGGTCCGAAGCGCCTCCAGCCATTTCGGCCACAACATTGGCTAAAGCGACATCACTAGCGGGTTTGAGCCGCGAAGGTTTGCCATCCCACCAACCTCCATAGAGGCGCCATATGTTGCGAATAACAAACTCGGGTTCGTCATACATTGGACGCAAATAGGGAAGTTCAAGCACAGCAGGGTCGACAACAACAGACGACACGATCTCGTCAAGCGTCGCCCCTGTATTCATCGCCGACACGACATCTTCAACGAGTTGTTCAAGTGTTGCAGCAACCACCTCTAGACAGGACAAAATGCGAGCGTGGCCTGAAATAGGCAAGCCATGGGCCGGGACGAATAACTCAACATCGGTCTTCATCATTTCACGCAACGATCTTGCCCACTCCAGCGGGTATCTCTGGACTTTCTGTGGGTTTCCGCAGTTGGGGAAGTTCCATATGAACTGATCGCCCGCTGCAATCATTTTGTACTGGGGTATCCAGGTCCACGTGTGATCGTCTGTTTCACCCTTGGCGTGATGAAGCTCAAAATCCACGCCGCCAACCTCTAAGGACATCGTCTGCTCGTATTGCAAGCTGACGTTCAAAGTTCCTTCGGGCACAAAGGGTCGATTCCCCGCTCTACCTTGAAGACTAGAAACCGGCAAACCGCCGAATTGGCGAGCATTGATGACTTTGTTGTAACCATTCGTGGCTCGGTAGCGGTCCATTCTTAGGGGTAGGTTCGCGTGACCCACTACCTGCGGTAGTGGGTGGCCCTGCTGGCTCGCTTCCTCGGCAACAGCGCTGCTACCGCCGACATGATCAATATGACCGTGGGTATAGACAAGAGTGTGAATCGGGTCTGTGTTCCACTGTCGCAAACTCTCTAGAACCCGACTACCGCTCCCAGGGCCACTTGAGTCAAACGCCACAAGCCCATCGTCAGTTACCACAGCAACCACGTGACTAAAGGCCTCAACGAGCGCCACGTCATCTGCTAGCTCGCTGAGTTCATGTGATACCCGGTTAGGGGGCCCATCTGCACGCCCACTGTCGATAAAGCGCGCAGAGAGGTCCAAAACATGTTCAGTCATTGAGCCAAACTAGATGAATTGAAGAGCCTACGAAGTCACTCGAAATGGCGTTCATCCCACCAAGGGAAGAATTCGGGCATATCTTCACTGGTTTTCAGCGTGAACGCTGCGGGTCGTTTCTCCAAAAACGAAACCACTCCCTCATGAGCATCTGCTCCCTGACCGAGGTGGTAGATGCCTCGACTATCGATCTTGTGAGCTTCCATAGGGTGATCCGCCCCCAACATTCGCCACATCATGTGACGGATCATGGTCACAGACACCGCTGAGGTGTTTTCAGCTATCTCCAATGCAACTGCGCGCGCAGCTGGGAGCAATTCGTCTGGGTCATGGATACTACGAACCAGGCCAGCCTCGTGGGCCTCCTGAGCATCGAATACTCTGCCACTGTAAGCCCATTCAAGAGCCTTACTGACTCCAACCGCCCTCGGTAAGAAATACGACGAACATGCTTCGGGGACGATACCCCGGCGACTGAACACGAATCCGATCCGAGCTGCGCTAGAGGCCATCCGAATATCCATAGGCAATGTCATGGTGATTCCCACCCCAACGGCCGGTCCATTGATAGCGGCAATAATTGGTTTGTTGAATTCGTAGATACGAAGCGAAAGTAGTCCCCCTCCGTCACGCAGCCAAGAGTTCTCACCTTCTTGTCGACCTTCATTTGAAGCGCGTTCCACTTGCGCGTCGCTGTCCTGATTGTCGTAATCGAAAGTTTCGGCGCCTCGCGAGAGGTCCGCGCCGGCGCAGAACCCTCGACCCTCACCAGTCACAATCACCGCACGGATGTCATCATCTTGATCTGCATGATCAAGGGCTTCGAGAAACTCGCGTTGCATTTCACTATTGAAAGCGTTGAGTCGTTCTGGCCGGTTCATAGTCACCGTCAGAACATGGTCAACGACTTGGTATTGGAGAGTGTTGAATTCAGGCATCGATTTCCTTTGACCGCTCAAGGCGGCGTCGTGGATAGCGCGGAACACTGTAACTCGCCCGATTACCGGGTGAGCCAGTTGCCTTCAGGAATATCGACAAGTTCGTCTGGTGTTCCGCCGTATTGATAAGCGTGAGCTTGTACGCCCATTGCGGTTGTGACTTGAACCCGGTGGTATAAGCCTTCTACTGCCCCCTCAATTTCGTCGAGCAGAGACAACGCCTCTCGTAACTGTGCGGGGTCAAGACGGAAGCGAAATCCGTGGATCACGCCCACGCGGTCGAAAAGAGCAGCTGGGTAACCCTGGCCTGTGTCATAGACACGACCGCTTACTTGATCTGGTTCGTATGCCAGAACAAAGGGAGCCAAAAACTGCCACCGTTCTTGACCCGGTAATAGCGTTCCGTAGCAAAATATCTCGCTAATGCCATCGTGGTTCTCAGACATCCAAGAACCGGCCGGCCGCGAATGCCGAACCAAGAGCTCCAACAATGACGCCCATAAGAACAGTGGCGAGTGTTGCCGTGGTGAACTGCCCCGATGTCACAGTAAATGACCTAAAGAACGCGAGAATTTCGGAACGCCCAAAAAGCTCTTCGACATGGTTGCGCAATACACCTGCTGCGGCCGCTCCGACCAGACCGCCCGCCAAGCCGTGCAGCATTCCTTCCAAAATAAACGGCAATCGGATAAAGCTATTAGTCGCCCCCACCAGCTTCATGACTTCTATCTCGCGACGACGCGCGAACATAGCAACTCGAATCATGTTGAAAATCAACATGGCGCTAGCGGCGGCAAGCACAATGGACATCAACAAAACGATCCATCTAAACGAGTTAAACCATTCTCGAATCGCGTCTACTTGTTGACGGCCGGTTTCAACCGAGTACACGCCCGGCCGTTCTCGGAATTGAGCTGCCAGCGATTCGATGAGTTCTCCTTCGGCATCTCGAGGTACGACCCGGTAGGAGGGCGGCAAACTTTCAACAGAAATCTCAGCTAGCAGCTCCGGTTCATCCGACAACATGTCTTCAAGCAGACTGAAGGCTTGGTCTTGAGTGATGAATTGGATTCGTTCTATGTCGGGATGGTTCCTAAGTTCCTGACCTAGAGCGTCGATTTGTCCTCCTGCAATATTTGGCTCTAGGAAAATCTCGAACTGAACACCGCCCTGCCATCGACCAAGCGCGTTGGCGCTCGCATATCTTGCCATCAGGCCCAAACCGACCAGCATGACTCCAACCGCCACGGTCAGTATCGCAGCGACAGTTAAGGTGAGATTGCGACGAACATTGATCCAGGTTTCCCTCGCGAAATAGGCCGCGCGGCCTACGAATCCTCGCACCGCTATCCGTACACTCCCTGTTGTTCATCTCGAACAACTTGACCTGCGCGCAAGGCAACCACGCGACGACGCATTTGATCCACGATTGTTTGATCATGGGTTGCCATAACAACTGTCGTGCCAGTTCGGTTAATTCGATCCAGCAATCGCATTATTTCTTGCGCGGTATTCGGATCGAGATTTCCGGTCGGTTCATCGGCCAAAAGAATGAGCGGTCGATTCACAAAAGCTCGCGCTATAGAAACTCGTTGTTGCTCACCTCCCGAGAGTTCGTCAGGAAAACTTTTCTGTTTGTGGGAAAGACCCACCAGTTCCAAAATCGCCGGAACTTGAGTCGTGACAATATTTTTGGGTCGGCCTATGACTTCAAGCGCAAACGCAACATTCTCATAGACCGTTTTTTGGGGAAGCAACTTGAAGTCTTGAAATACAGATCCGATGTTGCGACGAAGATACGGAACTCGCCAAGAATTGATTCGACTCAAGTCTTTCCCAGCTACGTGAACCTGCCCTGCCGTTGCCGGCTCTTCAGCAGTCACAAGTCGCAGCATCGTCGACTTACCTGACCCTGACTCACCAACTAGGAAGACAAACTCACCTTTGTCAATGTTGAGGCTCACGCCGTCAATGGCACGTGTCTCACCTTTATAGATTTTCGTGACGTCGTTCAGGCGAATCATAAGTCTGTAGCTCGCCAGCAAAGTGACTGAGATCTAGGCGAGATACCCCAGAGTACGGCAGGATTACTTTCTCTTCGCGTCAGCAAGCGAAAGCTTCTAAGCAGTTCAAGAATTCAAATCTCGTTGGCTTCGCTGCCATTGGAGGAACGCTTCCATCAACGAATCAACATCGCCGTCGAGAACGGCTTCGACGTTGCCAACTTCAAAGTTAGATCTGAGATCTTTGACCTGTTGATACGGGTGCAACACATAGGACCTAATCTGGCTTCCCCAAGCCACGTCACGTTGCTCCCCAGCTAATTCCGTGAGTTCCGCTTGTCGCTCCTGTCTTTGTAGATCAGCTAACTTCGCGGCCAGCATCTGCATCGCTCGATCCTTATTTTGATGTTGACTTCGTTCGTTTTGACAAGCGACAACGGTGCCCGTTGGCAGGTGCGTGATCCGCACCGCGGAGTCTGTCACGTTTACGTGCTGACCTCCCGCTCCCGATGATCGGTAAGTATCGATTCGTAGGTCCTTTTCGTCGATAACAACTTCGTCAGACACTTCGTCGAAGAACGGAACGACAGATAGGGAACAAAAGGCTGTGTGCCGCCGCGCCTGTGCGTCAAATGGAGAAATTCTGACCAGCCTGTGGACACCCCGTTCGGCCTGCAAAAAACCGAACGCAAATCGGCCCTTCACGATGAATGTCGCCGAACTAATGCCAGCTTCTCCTCCATCAGTCGCTTCTTGAATCTCTACCGAGAAACCCTTGTTTTCAGCCCATCGGAGATACATCCGCAGAACCATTTCCGCCCAATCACAAGCATCGGTTCCTCCCGCGCCGGAATGGACTTCGCATACAGCATCGTTCTCGTCATGCTCTCCGTTAAACAGTGCAAACAGTTCAATATCGTCAAGTTGGTGTCCTAAGGAAGAGATAGCAGCATCGATTTCCTCATTGAGCGACTCATCTTCTTCTTCTCGCGCCAAAAGGTCCAGGGTGGAGACGTCATCCAATTCCCGGCGGACCTTTTCCCACCGATCAATATCATCTCGAACGTTCGCTAGGCGACCCGTAATATTTCGCGCTTCATCGGGATTGTCCCAAAGGTCAGGACTTGCAGCTCGAGACTCCAGTTGAGTCATTTCTTCTCGAGCTTGATCAATACCCAGGTAGACGTGCGCTTCAGCTACACGACGTTCAAGTTCTTCAAGTGTCTCAGATTTATCTGACATTAGGGGGTCTCGATGCTCAGCGCCCGTGGCAGTGTTTGAATTTGGTACCTGACCCACAATGGCATGGATCGTTACGGCCGACTTTTTGTTCTTCGGTCTTAACAACTTGTGTTGGTTTGGTTGTTTGACTCGGAGCCACTGGTTTTGGTGGCGCAGCCGCAGGACTGAGTTGGGGACTGCTTTCAGAAGACGAGTAAGTCAACCCATCCCCACTGCGCTGACCATCGGCAATCACTACTTCCGCATGCATCGCATACCTAACAAAATCGCTATAAACCGATTCAAGCATCGATGAGAACATGTCGAATCCTTCGCGCTGCCATTCAGCGACTGGATCCTTCTGCCCAATGCCTCGAAGATGAATTCCTTCCCGGAGGTAGTCCATCTCGTAGAGGTGTTCACGCCAACGCTGATCGATGATTCTAAGAAGAACCTGTCGTTCGACCTCACGCATGGTTGATTCGCCGAGTTCCGTTTCTCTCTTTTCGAAGTGTCGGACAGCATCATCGATCATGTCTTGTTCGAGGGTGATTACATCACCAACTCGTTGCATCTTGTCGACAGTGAGTTCAGTGGGCCAGTAGCTGTTTGTTTCAGCATGAATCGCTTCTAGGTCCCATTCGGAATGGTCTTCTTCCCCGCAGAACTGATCAACTATCTGGGCTACAGCGGATTCGATGTACTCCAAAGATTCTTCTCGTAGATCTTCTCCGTTGAGAATCTGTGATCTTCGCGCGTAGATCACTTTGCGTTGTTCGTTCATGACCTCGTCGTATTTGAGAACATTTTTCCGAACCTCGGCATTTTTTTGTTCAACCGTATTCTGAGCTCGCTCGATTGCTTTGGTCACCATGTTTGCTTCGATAGGGGTGTCATCGGGGAGCGCGCGGTCCATAACCCAGTTCATTGCCCCCGTCGCAAAAAGTCTCATGAGGTCATCTTCTAACGAAAGGTAGAAGCGACTTTCGCCCGGGTCGCCTTGTCGACCGGAACGACCTCGTAGCTGATTATCGATACGACGAGATTCGTGGCGTTCGGTTCCTAGAACGTAGAGTCCGCCCACGTCTTTGACTTGTTGACCCTCGGCTGAGCACGATGGCTCATGGTGGGCGACACGCGCTTCTAGCTGTTCAGCGTTAGCTGGTTCGTCGGGATCCATTCCATCTCGGAACAAGTCCTGACGTGCCAGACCCTCAGGATTACCTCCAAGGAGGATATCTACGCCTCGGCCAGCCATATTCGTTGCGACGGTAACAGCGCCTAGTCTGCCGGCTTGAGTAACAATCTCTGCTTCCCGGTTGTGTTCTTTCGCGTTGAGGACATTGTGGGTAATGCCCCGTTGGTCCAAGGCACGTGAGATTTTTTCGCTGTTTTCGACACTCACAGTGCCCACCAGGATTGGCTGTCCTGTGGCTCGTCTTTCTTCGATGTCGTCAACGACCGCATCAATTTTAGAGTTTTCGGTTTTATAGATGAGGTCCGCGTGGTCCTGACGTTTAACTGGACGATGGGTAGGTACAGGTACGACATCGAGGCCGTACGTATTTCCGAACTCGGCTGCTTCAGTGGTCGCCGTACCTGTCATGCCTGCAAGCTTGTTGTACAACCGAAAGTAGTTTTGAAGGGTGATAGTCGCCAGAGTTTGGTTCTCCGCTTTTATGCTTACTCCTTCTTTGGCTTCCACCGCCTGATGTAAACCTTCGCTCCAGCGTCGACCGTCAAGAATGCGGCCAGTGAACTCGTCAACAATCCTGACCTCACCGTTTTGTACGACGTAGTCGCGGTCTCGGCGATACAACTCTTTCGCCTTCAGCGCGGCGCTCATTTGATGGACCAAGTTCGACGAGACCTGGTCGTACAGGTTGTCGATATTGAGAGCTCGCTCGACCTTTTCTATGCCCGGTTCCAACACCGCGACGTTTCGTTTGTCCTCTTCGACTTCGTAGTCAACGTCGCGGGTCAGAGTTCGTGCTATCTGGGCAAACTGGCCGTATAGCTTGGCGGCGTCCGCTAGACGTCCACTGATAATCAGTGGTGTCCGAGCTTCGTCGATAAGGATTGAGTCAACTTCGTCAACGATGCAGAAGTTGTGGCCTCGCTGCACTTGTTGATCTTTCGACGGCGCCATGTTGTCTCTTAGGTAGTCAAAACCAAACTCGTTGTTCGTGCCGTAGGTGATATCTGCCGCATATTGGACTCGTTTAACTTCTGGGTCGGTCTGTCCGGGAACAACTAGCCCGACTTCTAGACCGAGAAATCGGTGAACGCGACCCATCCAATCGGCGTCGCGGGTTGCCAAGTAGTCATTGACAGTGACGATATGGACTCCTTGGCCAGAGAGCGCGTTCAAGTAGACAGGAAGGGTTGATACGAGCGTCTTGCCCTCACCTGTGCGCATTTCAGCTACCCATCCAAAGTGAAGAGCGGCTCCACCCATCAGCTGAACGTCATAATGCCGTTGGCCCAAAACTCTCTGGGCTGCCTCTCGCGTAACCGCAAAGGCGTCGATAAGTATGTCGTTAAGATCAGCCCCACGGTCTATTTCAAGCTTGAAATCAGTTGTTTTCTCGCGCAGTTCCTGATCAGAAAGCTTCTGATATTCGCTTTCGATGGCGTTGATCTCTGGCACCAGCGACTCGAGTGCTCGCGCCTTCTTCCCTTCGCCCGCGCGCAGAAGTTTTTGAAACACCGCCATTGCAGTAAGGCTACCGGCGTCCAGGTACTGCTGCGGGTCGCTTAAGCCTCAGTCCGGTTGGGTGTCAGTAACGGTAGTGGTCGGGTTTAAACGGGCCTTCTACTGGCACGCCTATGTAATTCGCTTGTTCTTCGGTAAGGGTCGTGAGTTTTACACCCAGCTTGTCCAGGTGAAGTCTGGCCACTTCCTCGTCTAAGTGTTTGGGGAGAAGATGTACTTCATTGGCGAGAGAATCAGCGTTCGCGTGTAGTTCGATCTGGGCTAGCACCTGGTTGGTGAAACTCATCGACATTACAAAGCTTGGATGACCCGTAGCGCAACCCAAATTCACTAGGCGGCCCTCCGCCAAAATAAGGATGCTATTTCCGGTGGGAAAGATGTATTCATCGACTTGAGGTTTGATGTTACGCCGCTGTACATCAGACATTTTTTCTAGCCCAGACATGTCGATTTCGTTATCGAAATGCCCGATGTTGCAGACCACGGCATTGTGTTTCATTGCACCCATGTGTTCAGCAGAAATGATGTCGCGGTTACCCGTGGTGGTAACAAAGATATCGATGTCGCCCACTACGCTTTCCAGCCGGTCAACCTCGAATCCTTCCATAGCAGCTTGTAATGCGTTAATCGGATCTATTTCGCTCACCACTACACGGCAACCTTGCCCTCGTAAGGACTGCGCGCAGCCTTTCCCGACATCTCCGTATCCCGCGACGAAAGCAAGCTTCCCACCCAACATGACATCCGTGGCTCTGTTGAGCCCGTCAATTAAAGAGTGTCGACATCCGTAGAGATTGTCGAATTTAGACTTGGTGACAGAGTCGTTGACGTTGTAGGCGGGAAACTGCAGTTCGTTTCGTTCAACCATCTCGTACAGCCGATGAACTCCTGTGGTTGTTTCCTCAGAGACGCCCCTAACGTTTGCAATCATCTCCGACCAGAACGTGGGGTGGCTCTCGGCAACGGTTGCCAGAAGCTTCAAGATTTCTTCCTCGTCGTGAGAGGTTGCCTCTTCTACCTCCGGTATTAAGCCCTCTTGTTCGTAGCGTGCTCCCAGATGCACCAACAAGGTAGCGTCGCCACCATCGTCAAGAATCAGATTGGGTCCACTCTCACCCGGCCACTTCAAAGCCTGTTCTGTGCACCACCAATACTCTTCAAGAGTCTCCCCCTTCCAGGCATAAACAGGGACGCCTCGCGGGTCGTCTACGGTCCCATTTCTGCCCACCACGACAGCCGCCGCCGCATCATCCTGGGTGGAGAAAATATTGCAAGACACCCAACGAACATCTGCTCCGAGGTCCACCAGCGTTTCTATGAGAACAGCGGTTTGAACGGTCATGTGCAAGGAGCCCATAATTCTTGCTCCTGCCAAAGGCTGCGAATCATAGCCCTGAGCGCGTAATGCCATGAGGCCGGGCATCTCTTCCTCTGCTAACTCAATCTGCTTTCGCCCGGGCTCAGCGAGACTCAAATCAGCAACTTTGTAGTCTCCCTGGAGAGAGCTATTGGGTGCCATACGGCGCTCCTATGCGGTTTGACGCCCATCGGGGAGCAAGGCGCACGTTTCAAATCCTACCGGCATCTGCGGCTGGCAATCACGATCATGATTGAGCAAGACGATGTTTGAGTTGAGTCAACACGTCGATGGGTCCAGGGTCCTGCCCCAATAAGGCCGCTACTTCTAATGATGTTTGATCTCCAAACAAGATCAGGTCAAAAAGCTGCGCCAGTTCAGAGTTGCCTTCTGCCCACACAGTGACGACCTCGGATTTGTCACTGCCCGCAACGGTTTCGTTGAAGTCAAACCGCGGAGCTAGGCGTGGATGTTCGTAGATGTGACGTAATTGAACGGCAACAATTTTTGGCTCACCACTATGAGTCACGCCCCATCCTGCAAGTTCGTTGTGACAAGTTTCGGGCATCACGTTAAAAAACGCTGGCGTCTTCGCGTTTTCATTTAGCTGGTTCTTAAAACGAACAGCAGCTACTTCACCTAGCGGTCCTCCCCCGTAAATGACTGGAATTTGGGTTGCGAGGCTCTCACCGACCGAACGCGAATTATCCGACCCAGAACGTATACGGTCACATCGACTTCGGAGGACGGCATCTACGTCTTCGAAATCGTCTTCGAGGCCTTCGATGAGCCCCATCGAATCCAATGCTTTGAGCAGCGGCACCGACATCGCACCTACGGCGCATCGCGGCATCGGAATAGTGGAATCGACTAACGACAATGAGGCTTGCCATTCCTCAGCGAGACGGCTCAGAGTTCCGCCGCAAGTCACGGCAAAGATATGAGCGCCTCGTTCATGGGCTATTGCCGCTGCGTGAAGAGTCTCTTCGGTTTCTCCGCTGAACGATGCGACCATCACCAAGGTCCGGTGATCAACAAAGTTCGGACATTCGTAGCCTTTGCTAACTATGACTGGGACAGAGATACGAGGGCCAACTATTGCCTTCACGATGTCGCCGGCGATGCCTGATCCCCCCATACCCAGCACTACTAGCTGATCGATGTCCGAGACCTGGGGAAGAGCATCGATTTGTAGGTCACGTGACATTGATTCTTCTATTTGGTCAGGCAACGCCAGTGTGGTTTCTTGCATGCCAAGCGAATCAGGTGGAGTTGTCACGTTAGTCCTCGGAACCTGAGCTTCCGGTTTCTTGTCCCGCTAACTGATCTAGTCGTTCTCGTTCTTCTTCCCCAAGCGAAGTCGACTCCGATGTCAACAGCACTGGAATTCCATCTTTTATGGGGTATGTGATCCCCTGTCGGGGGTTGTAGAGAATGTTTTCTTCAGCGAAATATCGCAGGGGTCCCTTGTCATCTGGACAGGCGAGAATCTCGAGTAAACCGGGATCTAAAGCCATTTTCTCTCCTTCAGATCTTGCTATTCGGCTAGGTCAGGTGGACCTCGTTCTTATTCGTCCAGGGTACGGCAGCAATTAATGAATGAGGTCCAGAATTTGATCTACTCGCTTGGTGACCTCGCTTGCATCGGGCCCTTCGACGTTTAAACGCAGCAGTGGTTCAGTGTTAGAAGGTCGAACGTTAAACCACCAATTACCGCAATCGACCGTTAACCCATCTAAACGGTCTTGTGGCTGGTCAGCGAAAGCGTTCGAGATTTTCTCAATGGCAGTTGTCGTGTCTTTGACGTCAACGTTTATTTCGCCCGATTGCGAGTATCGCTGGAAGGGGTTACACATTGAAGAGAGCGGGCCGTTACTTCGCGATAGGCGATCCAGCACAATCATTGCAGCGATCAGACCTGAATCTGCGCCGTAGTTTCGGGCGAAGTAATAGTGGCCGCTGTGTTCTCCGCCGAACATAGCGCCCGTTTCTGCCATGCGGGCCTTGATGTAGCTGTGGCCAACTCGGGTTCTCAGGGGGTCTCCCCCGCCCTCTTGTATCGCTTCCACTGTCGCTCTGGAGCAAATCAGGTTGTGCAGAATAGGGCCAGGTCCTTCTTTCTCCAGGATCGCTGTGGCGACTAGGGCGGTGGTCATGGATCCGGTGATAGGAACCGCGCGTTCGTCGACGAGGAAGACTCGGTCAGCGTCACCGTCAAACGCCAAACCGACATCCGCGCCAGTCTCAAGGACACGACGCTGAAGATCTGCCAAATTTTCTGGTTGCAGCGGGTCAGCCGGGTGGTTTGGAAAGGTCCCATCAAGTTCTTCGTAGAGGATTTCTAAGTCAAATGGGAGAGTGTTGAACGCTGCGGGTACCACAAGTCCGCCCATCCCGTTAGCGGTGTCGGCAACTACCTTCAATGGTTTCAACGAACTGATGTCTACGAATGAATGGACGTGCTGAACGAACTCGTCGAGAAGATCCAACGGTTGAACATTCCCCCGTTGTTCAGTCGGACTGGCCGGCTGAGTGGCCAGCTGCTGTATTTGCCCTAGTCCGGTGTCTGCACCGATCGCTTTCGCCGAAGGTTGACATAGTTTCATCCCGTTATATGCGGCTGGGTTGTGCGAGGCGGTCAACATGACTGCGGCCGCGTTCAAATATCCAGATGCGAAGTAGAGAAGGTCCGTGGAGGCCAGCCCAATGTCGGTTACGTCAACGCCCTGGGAAGTAACGCCTTCGCTGAAAGCTGCAGCAAGTCCTTCACCCGAGGGTCTCATATCTCGACCAATTACGACCCGATCAGACTTTGTAAATTTTGCGAACGCGGCGCCCAACGCTCTAGCCATCGGCTCGTCGAGTTCTTCTGGTGCAAGACCCCTGACGTCATATGCCTTAAATACCTTCGCTAGGCGTTCTGGGGTGATTGGCGGGATCACATCGGGTTGGGGCATCGCATCTTGGAGACTAACCACCCGTCGGAGGTGCGTCGTTGTATCTCCTAGTCATCGACCATAGACGAACTCTGGCAACATCCCAGAGCATCCGAATTGCCTGGGGGATGAATCGAACCGTGCTTTGCTCAACGTGGTCCACAATTACTGGGATTTCCACTATCTCCAGGTCAAGCCGTCTAGCTAAGAAAAGAACTTCTACGTCGAACGCAAATCCATCGATTCTTGACATTGCAAAGGCGGATTGAGCTGCTTGAGAAGTGAAGCCTTTTAGACCGCATTGGGTATCAAGATGAGGACCGGGCAAAATCAGCCGCGTAAGGCGATTAAAGACTCGGCTGCCTTGGTCACGAATGAAGCCAGGCGGACCAGTTTCTTCACTTGAGCTATGACGGCGACTACCTAGCGCTACGTCTGCGCCTCCTTTGAGGACGTCGACGATGTTCATTATTTGCGAGGGCCGGTAGGCGAGGTCCACGTCGGTAAACACGAGGTAGGAACCTGTTGCAGCCGCCATACCTCGTCGAACCGCTTCACCTTTACCTCGATTTTCGTTCAGTTCGACAACTTGGTCCGCTCCTGATTGTCTTGCGATTAGCGCTGTCTCGTCATTTGAGCCGTCGTCGACGACAACGATTTCCACCTCTGTAGGTTGGACGTCATGGCGGATTCGTTGGATAGCTTCTGCGACGATCGGGGCCGCTTGATATGCGGGCAAAATTACCGAAATAAGCCGCTTCGTCATTGGAGTAGCTCTCTGCGTTGACCCCTGCGCAAGTAAACAACCCCTCCGATTGCAGCCAGGGTGATGAGCCAACCAAAATATTCCACCCAAGTTGCTTCGAATTCCAACTCAACGTTGTTATCAGTGGGAATCACCACCATCCAATTGGGGGTCGCCCGGTATGGACCCAACGCTCCCGCAGCAGACCAGTTCGGAAAATAAGATGTTTTGATCATTACTGGCACGCCAACACGGTCAACGGAAAAGGTGATCTTTTCCCGAGACTCGCGGATCTCTGTGATCGAGATTGGGGGCAACGCTCGTTCAGACGGTTCAGTGAAAGTTCGCCCGCCGATAAACGGCGCTTCTAGCACATCAACACGCGTCCACTCTTGTGGGCCATCGCCAGTAATTGGAACACGGCGGCGAACGGGATCGTTGAACCATGCGGCGGCGGGGTCGGTCCATGCACGTCCTCCCGCGTTGCCGCCAGAAGAAACATTGGGCTCATATAAGAGACCCTCAACAAGCGGGGAGTCGACAACCCGGTAAATACGCCAAGGACCCGAGACCGCTAACAATTCAAGCCTGTCTGTGTGTCGGCTCGCTTGTTCAATAGCTTCTTCACTGAAAGCCAGGTAGTAGCGAACTCCTGACATTTGCATGTGTTCGATACCGGAGTCTAAATCCAGTCCTCTGTAGGCCAATCCTCTCATCGGTCGGGATGGATTCGCCGACAACTCCGACTGCATCAAGAAGTGAAACGGCACTGTTGCAGACGACTCGAAATAGAGGCCCTCCATTGACCCGATACAGCCATCTGTCCAGTAGGGCAGCAGCATGGGAGCCATCGGAGTTCCATACGACCCCAATTCGTCGCGGTCGTACTCCCAGAGCGCTCGGCCGCATCCGTACTCGTCTCCAATTTGCGTCATGGTGTCTACAAGACTCCTGTAGACGGGATACCCAGCTCGGGCTTCATACCCAGTGAAGTTCCAGGCAGCCCACCCGGCAACAAAGTTCTGGTCATCGGACGCCACCGTCACTGGACCCCAACGAAAGTCACCATTTTTGTTGTAGGTACCGCCAGGCGCTATTCCCAAATACACGGAAATGAATGTGCTCGCAGCGAGTAAAGCGACGACGGGAACGAAGATAACTTTTAGGTTTGCTCTGTTGTGAGAACGGGCGTGGCGATCTAGGGAATCTCTGGGTTGCAATAATTCAATGAGAAAATAAACACCAACCGCTGCAGAGAAATACAAAGCCAAATACCAAAATGGAAGTAATCGGGCATTCCATAGGCGATGTTGGGGCCAAAACGTGAACGCGAGGCCTGCTGCGACACCAACCGCTAGAAAAAAGATCGCTGGCTGATACCAACGCAAACAGCCGATGACGATACCTACTAGAGCTAACGCAAGAAGCCAAAGGATGGCCATCTTGGCGCTATCCCCCGAAAGTCGTTCAGGGAAGAAAAGATTACTTCGGACGTCTTCGAGTTTCTCCCATCCCATGTCGTTCAGGTAGGGACGTCGAATCAAAAAGGGAACTGTCCAAAACGCCGATAAGGCACCACTGAGTAAGCCCAGCCCTAACAACCGAATCGATACTTTGATTTCGTTAAGAATCAGAAACAGCAGCGGTAGCAGACACAGCAAAGCCCGGATCCATTGATTCGAAATGGTTAGCCAGACCGCCGAGATAAAAAGCAGCCCGATCAATAAGAAAAGCGTTGAGTTTCGAGCACCCAAACGGATCCGCAACTGACATGTGGAACGAACTGCTACTTGGAGAGTCGTTGCCGCGACCGCAAATAGGAGGGGTATCGGGTGACACAGCGCTACGACTCCTAGAACCAGGGTCGTCATAACTTTGTGAGTGCCCGCGTCGATGACTCGGTTCACTAAGCCGAGGTAGACAAGGGCTAAAGAAAGCCCTATGGAAAATGCAAACTCCCCCGCAAGGGTCGACGCAATATTGCCCCCATAAATAGTGAAGTTGTGATCAAAGACAAAAAGAAGTCCAGCAACCGCTAGGAGAGCAGGTAACGGTTCCTTCCATTTGGATAGTCGACCCATCAACCAGGCCGCTATAGGCATAAACACCACGCCCGATACGGCTACAAGCTTAAAAGCGACGCCATACGGAACCAGAAGATCAACCCCGACTATCAGTAGGTAGGGAATCACCATGTAGAAGTGCATGGCCGGGAACCCCGCGTACCAGTCAGAGCTCCAGCCTCTGAGTTGCCAAGAGGGCAGCAGTTCGTCGCGTAGAAAAGCTGGGCCCCATACGTGAGCACCCATGTCGCCGCCGGTTGGCGTGCTATCAACAAATATTTCTGAGAGACCTAAACCCCATATGACCACGCCAGCTGACGCAAGAGCGACGAATAGTGACAACCAGTCTTGGGGACCATACCCAAATCGTTCGATAACCGACCGTAACGAAGTGGCTTCTCGGTTTCGGGACGTGTCGGGGAAGGTCATTCGTCCTTATGTTGGCATCCACTTACCACCAACAGGAATCGGGGGCGCTTAACTCCGTCTAGAACCAAGAACCAATTACTTTCTCGATATCCAACTGTATGGGAGAACCTCGGGCGTTTCTCCGCCGTCAATCTTGACCGATGTATTGGCCTTCGTCATGAGAAGTAATCTGCGTTTCTTTACGCCTGTCCTGACACGACCAACCTTGAGGCGGCCGAAACCTATCCGCGTGGATCGCACACAGCTCTAGAAGATTCGAGTCACGATCGGGGTTCAAGGCGCAAAGTTCCACTAGACGAGTTTCATAATCGAACAACAACAGCACTTCTGCATCGTTGGCGCATAGAGGTCGACTGCATAGGCGAGATTGAGAAACCGTCACTTAGCTGAAGATACAGAACACATAGAGAAAATTATGGGATCTTGTGAGCTGCTGATCTTGTCGCGCAGATGATTAAGTCGCCTGCACCTCTAGCATGGACGTATGGTCCCCGAAGGACACGAGACCGAACCTCCTCCAAGTGAACGCCGCCGCGAAGGCTGGCCGCGCTGGTCAGTCTGGATGCTTGTGGCTTTAGTCCTCGCGTCGGTAATTATCCCTGGTCTAATCAACAGAGATAACGGAACAGCTATTGATTACAGCGATCTCATAGACGAAGTGAGCGACGGAAGAATCAACTCAATCGTGGTCACTAACGGCACCGGCGCCATCAAAGCTGAGGCAATGGACGACGTAACCTACAGCAGCAAAGGGCCCGTTGAACTTCCGGAAACAGATCTTGAACTTTTGCGCGATCGAAACGTAACGGTCGAGTTTCGTAGCGAAAGCTCCAATCCGTTTTTGAGCATGCTCCCGATTCTTCTGCCTTTCCTCTTGATCATCGGACTGTTTTGGTGGATGCAACGCCGAGCTCAAGGTCAAATGAGCGGCATCATGTCTATAGGCCGCAGCAAAGCCAAGACCTACACGACGGAACGGCCAGACACCGGCTTCGACGACATTGCCGGTTATAAGGGCGTCAAACAAGAAATCACCGAAGTTGTCGACTTCCTAAAAGAACCTGATCGGTTCGCTGCGGTAGGTGCTCGTATCCCTAAAGGAGTTCTGCTGGTAGGTCCTCCGGGTACCGGTAAGACTTTGATTGCTCGCGCAGTGGCAGGCGAAGCAGGGGTTCCGTTCTTGTCTGTAACCGGATCAGACTTTATGGAGATGTTCGTAGGCGTGGGAGCAAGCAGAGTCCGTGACCTCTTTCAAACCGCACGTAAATTGGGTCGAGCAATCATCTTCATTGACGAAATTGACTCAATTGGACGCAAAAGGGGCGCTGGACTCGGCGGCGGGCACGACGAAAGGGAACAAACCCTCAACCAAATGCTCGCTGAGATGGACGGATTCGAAGCCACTGAGGGCATCGTCATGATGGCTGCGACCAACCGACCAGACATTTTGGACCCTGCGCTTCTTCGACCAGGAAGATTTGACCGGCAAGTAGTAGTACCTCTTCCTGAATACGAAGAGCGGAGCGCCATTTTGACCGTTCACGCTAAGGACAAAAGCGTTGATACGGACATCGACCTAGGCATGGTCGCAAAGGGCACACCTGGGATGAGTGGCGCAGATCTCGCAAACCTTGTCAACGAGGCCGCACTCAATGCCGTTCGCATGGATCGAGAGTCGATAACGCAAGAAGATTTCGAGGCGGCGCGAGATCGAATATTAATTGGTCAGCGCCGGGATTCAGTAGCGATGACGGACCGGGAAAAAGAAGTCACTGCCTATCACGAAGGCGGTCATGCTCTCATCGCGACCCTCTTCGCAAACTCTGACCCTGTCCACAAAGTAACAATTCTTCCCACCGGTCAAGCGCTGGGTATCACGATGCAGCTACCTGAAGAACGTCATGCGTACTCCCAGGACTACATCGAAGATCGCTTAGCGGTGCTATTCGGCGGTCGCATGGCGGAAGATACGGTGTTTGGTGTTACATCAACCGGAGCCGCGAATGATCTGATCCAAGGAACCGAGTTAGCTCGCAGAATGGTGACCGAATGGGGAATGAGCGACCGCGTAGGCCCTATGGCGTGGGGCTCCGATAATCAGGTCTTCCTTGGCGAGGGCTTGGTAAGTGGCCGCGACTACAGCGATGACACAGCACGAATCATAGATGAAGAAGTAGAAAGAATTTTGCGGACTCAAGAAGGTCGCGCTCGACAAGCACTAATTGAGCACAGGGGAGCTCTTGATCGAATTGCAGCTGCTCTACTCGACAAAGAGACAATCAGCGGAGAGCAAGTGGCGCAGTTGATACCCGAACCGAACGAAAGCGGCAGAGAGTCGACTTCTATTTCCGAGACCGAAGAGCATCCTCCCATCACCCAGTCTGAGTTGGACTAAACAACTTTTGCTAACGCTGTGGTGAATTCGCTGAGATCAACACGGCCAACCCACCCCGCTACGACGGTTCCCTGCTCGTCAACTATTACCGTCGTAGGAACAGTGTCAATATTAAATTTTCGATGAAGGTCACGGTTCGCACCATATTCGATATCTGCGACAGGTAAACCCGCCCCGGCGGGTCCTCGAATGAGACGCACAACGTCTTGGCAGCTATGACAACTCTTTTCGGTGAAAACGACTATGCCGGCACCGGCAGCTAACCCAACCTCAGATGCCGGAACGCGCGTAGGTAAGGAATTACGACGCACAGAGATACTGGTTGTCGAACCAGTTCGATTCAAAACAGCAGCTGCTACAGACACCGCTCCGCCGAGACATAGAGCAATTAAGAGGCGAATCACGGTTCATTCTCGCCAAATTTGATTCCTAAGACCGAATTTAGGCCAGCTCCACCCGCGTTCTGGTGGAGCGCAGTTACAGCAATCGGCACCTCACTTCCGATTTCTATCGTGCTACCCGGAGCCATGGGAACGGATTTGGATCCAAACCCAGCCAGTGTCACCTTGTATCTCCCCCGACTGCCATAGCGAGATATAAACACATTGGCCTCCCCCTGCTGAGTGTTTTGGAGTCCGATCAGCACTTGACCACCCAGCTCCGGAATGGCCAGTATCCAACGTTCAGATCCATTCGGCACTCCTGGAGTTATAGAAAGTCCACTCTCCCGACCTTGCGGAAGTTCTAGTTCCTCTTGCGCATCTCGAGCGGGTAACAACTCATTTTCAGGACTTTCCTTACCCGGCGATCCCTGGGGGCCTGAAGCTAGCTCCACACCTGAAACGACGGGGATCCCATTTGATGACTGCACCAGGATTCCGAATACTGAGGCGGGAGTAAACACAGTGTTAGACGCCAACCGTTCTTCGACTTTCGGAAGGACCTGTATTTTGACTACGTCAAAGGGACCGACGCTCGCAACTGCCGATTCGGTTAGACCCTCGCCTGTCACCACCGCTACATCTACATCAGCAACTACGTCTGTAGGATTAGACACCACAACGGAAGTAGCTTCTGTTTGTCCCAACCGGGCAATGGGGTGGTACCAAGAGGTAGCGATCGTTGCACTAGCGAGGTGAGTCGAAAAACCAACTCGACCACTGGATCCTCCAAAGACCTGGATGTGATCTACAACGACTCGACCTAGTCGTGCTCGTAACGTTGCGCTGACTACGTCGCGACGTCGTACATGTTCACCGATGTCTATCGACAGCGAACTCGCTGCAGGGACCACCAACCCGCCAAGTTCTCTGGGCGTATATGGGCCAACCTCTAACTCAGTGGCAAAACTAAGATCAATCACAGCATCGATCGGAAGCGGGTTGTACACCACTAGATGGCTCGTACCATCGGCCTGAGTATCAGATGAAACCACGTACCACTCGTCGGCGACAACTGAAGAACACGGAGCAGCTTCAGAGCCATAAGGCGATCGCACGCGACGCGTAGCAACAATGCCAGCGGCCGGTGCCTCAACTAGGGCTGACACCAACTCGTCTGCAGTGTGATCACCTACTTGCAGTGACCGACTGGCAAAGCCCGGGACTTCAAGCTGAACCAACCGCTGGGGGCTAGTGGGACTTACGAGATAGACGCTGACCTTGGTCGGCTCAGCCGCGGTATTCGTCAACACAAGCTCGACCTGAGCTTCCACACCAGCTTCGGGTAGTTCTCTGCTATGCGCGGTCGGGCAATACCACGTCGAAGTCAGGGATTGTCCTCCCGCAACCGCATTGTCGGTATCGACGATAGCTACTTCTATCGAGTCCGTATTACCTCGCTCAAGGCTTTCATCCAGGAACAAACCCACCGCCAATGCAACCGGCAACGCCAGACGAGCGAACCACAACAACAAGGTCATGCTGGCGATCCGACTTCAGTCACCCGCCGTCTTTCCGTCACTGCAAAACGCGCAATGACTACCCACAAAACGATCTGCACAACTGCGCGATCAGCAACAGAGTCGGGCCTGATGTGCCATAGGACCGCAGGACCCTCAACCGGACTATTGAAACGCATCGCCCAGCCGAACGACCGAGTTGGTGAAACTACTGTGTCGTTAACCAACAGTCTCCAATTGTTGTCAAAAGCCTCGGAGACTAGGACCTCACCAACTCCGACGAATCCCCGCTGCTCACGAGCGCTCCGTCGATCAGTCAAAATCGGTACACCTGACGTAAGGTCAGTCACCACAAGCTCACCGGGTTCATCAAGCCCAGCTAATCGCACCGGTCCCACGAACTGTGCCCTACTCGACATCCACGATTCGTTCAACAGAACACGTACCGACGGATCCGCCGCAAGCGGTCTAAGGTCCAGTTGTGAACCGAGACTTTGTCGGACACGGGGCCCCACAGGACGATCGGTGCCACTTGAGAAAGACGGAGTGGATCGTTCAACCACCGCCACATACCTAATCCCAAACGGAGCCAACAAACGCCCCATCCTCACCGTGTTGCCGGATAACCCGATTTCGACCGCGTTCAACAGCTGTTGGTGCGCACCTGTTGGAGCGCCAACCCATTGATGTCTGACATCTGGATGGCCTCTCACTGAAGTCGCCGCATAAAGTCCATCTTCGCCGACCGGCCAGCCCGAAAGCGGCAACACTTCAGGCGCTCCAAGCCAGAGAACCCGATATGAAGGTCCGATATCGCGATCGTCTAATAGCGACAGCGAGACACGTAAGTCATTAGTCGGTGATCCCCATCTTCCATTGGCGCTTTCAAGCAAAAGAACAGCACTGGCGACCAGCAAAGACCCCGCTCCCAGAACAACACAACCTTGACGAAGCACTGAGGAAGCTCGAGCACCGTCGAGCCGAAGAGCAGAAGGTCCCAGAGCTGCACACCAACAAACTCCCACCGCAGCTAACACCATCGAGCCCTCAGCCACCATCACATCCCGACGCACTAGATCAGTCAACCAGCCGTTTCCCGAGCACCACGCTAGAAAAAACCCGGCAAGGGCCACAGAGCCCGCTGTCAACGCCATTCTGAGTCGTTCACCTCGACCCAGCAAAAGCGGCACCACAGCTACTAGCAAAGGGCACCAAGCAGCCCATTCACTTCCATAGAATCCGGGCGCGAAACGAAGCAGATCAGCGAGTCCATCAAAATCTTCCGACGGCGAACGCATTAGAAGGTGGGACAAGACTTCGTCGCTACCGCCAAGAACGCCAACCCAAGGGAGATGCATCAAAGAAGCAATAGCCACGGAAAGCGAAACGATCGCAACTCCCCGGAAGGAGTCGCGTGCTGCCACCAAACCGATAGTCAATACAGCCACGACCAAAAAAGCGGCTAATACGATCAGAAAGACAATCGGTTCAAACGCTGCGACTACTGCAATCAGGAGACCCAACGCTGCCGATTGCGCCAGAACGCTGCGGTCCCCAAGAGCATATTTTGGGGTACCGAACGCACCAAAAACCCGACGAACGACAAAAGGGACAGCAGCTACCAACAGGAGTGTCCCCCACCGCCCGTCCACAAGCGCGTTATAGGGGACGGGTAGAACCGCATAGAGCAAGGTTCCGACGACTCTTCCCCATATGGCATCGAGCGGTTTGAGCAGCCGCCACATGCCCAACATTCCGATCGGGAGGAGGCTAAGGATCAGGATTTCTCGGACTAACTCCTGTGCCCCGAAAGTCAGCCACCCGACTGCACCCAAAAGACCCAAGGCAGCCGGGCCACTCCCTGCAGCGCCAACGCCTATTTCGCGCCACCCACTCCAATATTCGGACAACAAGGATGCGGTTTCAGGGAAGGTCGCGAATTGTCCGTAGGCAGGAACGCCCTGCGTAAGCAAATGGCGGCTACCAAACGCCAACACCAAACCTACGCACGAGAACGCTATAAGAGAAATTCGGCGGGGTCCTGCCGAAAAGCTCTGCGTTAAACGACGTCCTGCGCGTCCGCGAATCGACTGAAGGGCTATGTCGCCACCAATCTGACCTTGCAAAAACCCTCGCAGTCTCGACGATCCAGTCATCTGCCGTCGGCGAATCTGTCGATCACGAGTCTCTCTTACGCGAGAAATCTGACGACGCTCTTTCAGTACATATGGAGTTTGCAGGAGGTTCCATCCCCAAGCCCACAACACATCACGCGCATACTGAAACCTCAAGGCCAGCAAGCTGTATGTCAACTCAAGTAACGACAGCAGCATCGCCATTATTAAGGTTGGGACTAGATGCACCCAGCCGTAGCACTTCGCCACGATGTGTTGGCGGTACCTCATGCTGAGTCGACGACTCCGAGGCTGATCCTGCGCCGAAATGAGGTCGAGGGAGTGAACGGTAGCTGTAGGAACAACCAAAATTCGACCACCCGCTATTTGAACCCTCCAACAAAGGTCTAAATATTCTTCGAAATCGCTGATTCGTTGGTCAAAACCTCCGATGGTTACGAATAGGTCGGAACGAACCAACACCGCGTGTCCGCTCACCGAAAAAACTTCGCGAACGCGATCATGTTGCTCTTGGTCTAACTCACCAGGTTCAACAATGGGAGTCGAAACCGCGAACGCGTCGGCCACGAAACCCATATACAAAATCCGTGAGGGGTCATTAAAATCGACAACTTTTGGGCCCAAGACCGCGGCGTTTGATTCCAACGCCTCCTCGACCAAGAGGCTGACTGCGTTGGGTGCTAATGCCGTGTCGTCACGAAGAAACAAATAAAAGGCCGCTCCTTCGACCAAATCACTTACAACGTTCGCCGCCTCTGCGTAAGTTTTGGCATTGGGCAACTGTTGGACTGTCGCATCCACAATCGTTGCAAGAACTCGGTCGGCGTTGGAACTATGTCCACGGTTCATTACCAATACTTGATAGTTCTCGTAATTCTGATTGATTACGCCATCAAGTACTTGGTCAAACCGCTCCCCCGGTGTGTCGACGACCAGCACAACTACCACTGGCGGAGCGAGTTTGGATTCGATGGTCACGTCGATCCGAGAGTACTCGGCTCCATACCCATGACTGAATCACCTGCATGGAAGATTACGGAACCACTTCTATTGCAACGACAGTCCGCTTTGCGACACTACTTCGAAAATCAGGGGCATCCCCGAAGGGAAAGCTGGTGCCGTCGTCCCACACCAACCAATACCCGTCATTGGTATTGGTGACAGCCATACCTGCTGTAGAAAGTCGATTCTTATTGCCTCCCCGAGATCCAAAAAATTCGACTGAGCCGAACGCAAACACTCCCCCGTCCGATGCCACAAACCAATAGCCTCGACCATCTCGTGCCGCCGTCATTGACGTAATTGGCTTATTCAGAACAATGTCGCCCGTTGATCCATAAAAACCTGCGTCCCCAAAGCTAAAGATTCCACCGTCCGATGCCACTAGCCAGTAACCATTACCGCTTCTGGTGGTTTCCATTCCAACCACCGGTTTGTTCAGGACGACGGCAGCCATAGAACCCTGAAAAGCAGCGTTACCAAATGCAAACACTCCGCCATCAGCCGTTGCTAGCCAATAGCCGTTGCCGGTCGGGTGCGCAGTCATAGCAACGATCGGATGTTCAAGGCTCTCTCCGCGAAGATCTCCGTGGTGAACAGCGCTGCCGTAGGAAAAGACCTCTCCTGCTTGAGAAACTAGCCAGTAGCCCTCTGCTCCGTAGGGCGCCGCCAAATCCACGATGGGACCAGAACGATCAGCTTGCTTGGCGTCTCCGTAGTGCTTGGCGGTTCCGACTGCCAGCACTCCACCATTGCTCTTCGCAAGCCAAAATCCAGGTTCGCTGTATTCAGGAAATTGTGGGAATCGATACCAGTCGGATTTGAGGCCTAGGCCCTTTCGAAATGGATCCTCAGCCCAGTTGGCGATGTCGACAGTGGTGTTCGCGTTCGTGCCTCGTAGAAGTAGCTGACGTGTTCTTCCTCCCCACTCTCCTAGTCCGTTTCTGAGGGTCACTTTGATTTCTTTCAACTGACCCAGTTCGGGATACATGGATTCGACGTCGCTGCGGCGGATGGTTT
>TARA_B100000686_G_scaffold159116_1_pt1 | contig 31740 bp, 27 predicted proteins | sample TARA_B100000686 | Tara Oceans TARA_B100000686 (sample SAMEA2622733) | marine metagenome | biome: marine biome (ENVO:00000447); feature: marine epipelagic mixed layer (ENVO:xxxxxxxxx); material: "saline water (ENVO:00002010), including plankton (ENVO:xxxxxxxx)" | depth 150 m | reverse complement strand
TCTAATTCATCTATAGATTCACTGGGCAAGATTATTTTTTTTATTCCATTATATGAATATTGAATATATATAATTCCAATTTTTGTTTCTATAAATTCAATATCAAAAAATGTTTTCATATATTCTGTAAATGGTGGGCGATCGAGGACTCGAACCTCGGACCTTCTGTGTGTAAGACAGACACTCTAACCAGCTGAGCTAATCGCCCTTTTAATTTATATATTGTACATCATTAAATCAAATTAGTGGTATGTTTTTTAATTATATTCGTTGTAGTATTGATCTAATTGGTCTGGAGAAGAATGGAAACCGCAATTATATTATACAAGAAGTTAGGAGCAATATTTTCTAATCACTATATCATGAGACTAATATTGGTTCTCATGTTTATATGGACAGTTGTCAATGTATTATATGGGTCACAACTCTATGCCGCAGGAATGTTTTGTGCATTAGGAGTTCCCTTAATAACTGCTGTAATGGGTAAAAAATATGGTATGTCATCAGCTGCACTAGGGTTTATATGGTTTGTGTTTTCATTAAGAGTTTTGATTTGGGAATTCTTTATAAAGTAATGACATATATATATTACCAACTGAAAAAGGTACATAATAGGGTAATTCTTTAAGATGAAGTTATATGTGGATATATAACTTCATCCATAATTATTATATACGTTAATACTTTATCAATCAATTTACCCTTTGATTTTGTAAATAGTAATGTTATTGAAAGTACATAAAATATTCTGATTTAAATGAAAAAAATGTGGCGCGCTTGGTGGGATTCGAACCCACGACCTCAGCCTCCGCAGGGCTGCGCTCTATCCACTGAGCTACAAGCGCAAGATTGATTCTTTATTTTTTCATTATTAACTAATTTAAATAATATATAATGTTTATTTATAATTATAAAAGTATTATTTAGAGGTGTGGCAACGACAGGACTCGAACCTGTGACCTAGCGCTTATGAAGCGCCCGCTCTAACCACTGAGCTACGTTGCCTACTTTAATGCAATAGATAATATAATATCATAATTATAATTGGGAGTTTATAATTTATTGTTTAATATATATGTTATTTAGTATACTTACAATTTGAGGTGGCTTTAATTTTAGAATATCTTAGGAGATAAAATGAAAATTGGAATTTCTGTTTTGCCTACAGATTATTCACCGGATATTGCATTAATTGCAAAAGAATTAGAAGAATTGAAATTTGAATCTTTGTGGGTTGAAGATCGTCCTATTCTACCTGTAAATACTTTTATAAAACCTGTAGATGGTATTAGAATTCCAAAAATTTTTGCTGATGTTGCAGATCCATTTGTTTCACTGGCTAGGGCATCTTCAGTAACTGAAAAATTGAAATTAGCTACTGGTCCATGCTTAATAACTGAAAGAAACCCTCTATTATTATCAAAAGAAGTGGCTTCACTGGATATGTTTACTAAAGGTAGGTTTATCTTTGGTATAGGTATGAGTCCATTTAAAGAAGAAATTTCTATAATGGGAGGAGACTTCGATAATATATGGGCAAATATCGAAGAAGCTGTATTATCTATGAAGGTGTTGTGGACAGAAACAAAAAGTGAATTTTCAGGAAATTATTATAAATTTCCCCCAGTATTTTCTTTTCCCAGTTCTGTAAGTGAACCGCATCCACCAGTTTTAGTTTATACAAATGATGAAAAATCATATGAATATATATCTAAATGGGGTAATGGTATTGTACTTGAAAATATAAGCCCTGATGAATTAATTAGTCAGAAAATTCTATTTGATAATTTATTTATAAAATCAAATAAGGACTTTGATATAACTATCAAAACTAAAGATGTTTCTAGGGATTTAGAATTAATAAATGAATTTGAATTTGCTGGAGCTAATAGGTTGATTATTGATTTATACTCTTATGATTCTGAGCAATCTATTGAGAGTTTACAAGATATAGCTAATAAGATTAAATTATATAAAAATATTTGAAAGTAAGAATTATATGAGTAATGAACTAAGAGATAAAGCATTAAAATATTTATGGATGCAAAATCGAGATTGGTCACAGATGGCTGAGATAGGAGATCCTCCTGTTTTTGTTAAAGGTGAAGGTATAAGAGTTACAGATACTGAAGGTAATACATATATTGATGTTAATGCAGGTTATAACTCTGTAAATGTAGGTTACGGTCGTAGTGAAATTGCTGAAGAAATTTATAAGCAAATGCTGGAAGTAAACTATTTTCCTGAAGGAAGTACTACGAAACCAACTATAGAATTAGCTAAAAAATTATCTGATTTAACCCCTGGGGATTTATCTAGAGTTTTCCCTGTTAGTGGAGGATCAGAAGCAAATGAAACAGCTTTAAAAATTGCTAGAGCTTATCATGTTAAAAATGGTGATATAAATAGGAATAAGATTATTAGTCGAAGAGGGTCTTATCATGGAACTACAGCAGGTGTATTGTGGTTAGGTGGGGGGCCTCCTGTAGCTTCAAGAGATGATTTTGAACCAATGTATCCTAATATGCTTCATGCCCCACAACCTAATTCATATAGGTGTGAATTTAATTCATTAAATAATTCTGAATGCGCGATTAAGTCTGCCAATGCAATAGAAGATTTAATTAAATTTCATGGGCCAAATACTATTGCAGCTGTTATAGCTGAACCTATAGCTATACCTCAAGGAGCTATAGTTCCTGGAGATGAATATTGGCCGATGTTAAGAGAGATTTGTGATAAATATGGTGTTTTATTGATTGCTGATGAAGTAATTTGTGGATTTGGAAGAACTGGTAAAATGTTTGCTATAGAACATTGGGGTATAACTCCGGATATTATGACTGTAGCTAAAGGGATAATTAGTAGTTATCTACCTTTAGCTGCTACGATAGTTAGTAAAAAAGTTGCTGATAAATTTGCTGATGAAAATAATTATTTCAAGCATACATTAACTAATTCTGGCCACCCGGTATCTGCTGCAGCTGCATTGAAAAATATTGAAATTTTAGAAAATGAAAATATTATAGATAATTCTGCAAAAATGGGAAAATATTTAAAAGAGCAATTAGAAGTTTTAAAAACTGACCACCAAATTATTGGAGATGTTAGAGGAATTGGTCTATTAGTAGCTTTTGAAATAGTTAGTGATAGAAAAACTAAATCATTATTTTCTTCTGATTTGTCAATTCCTGATAGACTGACAGAAAAATTTTTTAAACACGGTTTAATTTTTAGAGTAAGTAATGAAATATTGAATATTGGACCTCCATTAAGTATAACCCGTTCGGAAATTGATGAAATAGTTCATGCTATAGATTTGTCTTTATGGGAACTTGAAGGGGAACTTGGACTACCTGTTAATGATTAGATTATTATAGGGTTGTATATTTTTATAAAGGAGACATTTATTGAATACCAATAATCTTAAAAATATTGCAATAGAACATCTTTGGATGAATAGCAAAAGTTGGTTGCAATCAAATAAAGAAAATGGCCCTAGAATAATAATTGATGCTAAGGGGATTTATGTTACTGATTCAGAAGGGAATACTTTTATTGACTGTAATGGAGGTTATTCCTCAGTAAACTTAGGATATGGTAGGCCTGAAATTGCTCAAGTTGTGAAAGAACAATTAAATGCTATTTCATATTTTCCTCAAGGTTCAACTACTGAGCCTTTAATTAGATTAGTAGAAAAACTAGCTAGCATGACTCCGGGAAATCTTAATAGGATTTATCCTGTTACAGGAGGATCAGAGGCAAATGAAACAGCTATAAAAATTGCTAGAGGGTATCATTCTCGTAGAGGTGATAAGGGTAAATATAAAATTATTAGTCGTGAAGGATCTTATCATGGTGCAACTGGCGGAGTTATGTGGCTAGGGTCTCCAGATAAAGTTTCAGAATTTGGAGTGCCTTATCCTGGAATGGTATATGTATCACAACCTAATCCTTTAAGTAATAAATATGAAAATGAAAGTTCTTACGATAATGCTGTGAGATGTGCTAATGAAGTAGAGAGGATGATATTATATCATTCACCTAAAACTATTGCTGCTGTAATAGCTGAGCCCATTGTATCTCAATTACCAGACCAAGCTGTTTCTCCTCCCAACATTATATATTGGGAAATGTTGAGAGATATATGTAATAAATATGGGGTTTTGTTAATTGTTGATGAAGTAGTATGTGGATTTGGCAGAACAGGTAAATGGTTTGGAATTGATCATTTTGGTATAACTCCAGATATTATGACTGTTGCTAAAGGAGTCGTGAGTTGCTATGTTCCACTTGGTGCAGTAATTGTTTCTGAAGATATTGCAGATGCATATGTTGGTTCGGAGAATTTATTTCGTCAGGCTCTAACATTTGGAGGTCATCCAGCTGCAGCTGCAGCTGCATTAAAAAATATTGAAATAATTGAAAAAGAAAATTTAGTAAACAATGCTGCTGAAGTAGGAAAATATTTTTTAAATAGATTAAATGACTTGAAATCAAAACATAATATGATTGGAGATATTGGTGGGATAGGTTTAATGTTAGGTCTTAGTTTAATTAATAACGACTCGGTTAGTAAAAATATAAATACTAACTTTTCAGATAAACTTAAGTCCAAATTGATTAGAGAAGGTCTTTTATTAAGAACTAATGGTAAAACTATTCATTTTGGGCCACCAATTTGTATTAATAAAAATCAAGTTGATGAGATAATTACTAAATTAGACAAAGTATTATTTGAATTAGAACAAGAATAAATTATGATAGGGATTTAGGTTTTATATATTATGCCAGCATATGCAGTATTAGGAGCACAGTGGGGAGATGAAGGTAAAGGGAAAATTGTAGATTTTCTATCAGAAGATATACAAATAGTAGGTCGATTTTCAGGGGGAAATAATGCAGGTCACACTGTAGTTAATGATGATGGGGAATTTAGTCTACATTTAATTCCTTCTGGAATATTTTGGCCAAATACATTTGGAGTTGTAGGTGCAGGAGTAGTTGTTGATCCAGATATATTAATATCTGAAATAGATTATTTGATTAATAAAGGAATAAATATCACAAATAAAATTTTAATTAGCGAGCGTGCTCATATAGTAATGCCATATCATATCATATTAGATGAATTGATGGAGAAATCAAAAGGTAACAATGCTATAGGTACAACTGGTAAAGGAATTGGTCCTGCATATGCAGATAAAGCTTATAGATTAGGAATAAGAATGGGTGATATTCTGAATTTAGATTTATTTAAATCTAAATTAAATGAAGTTTTACCACATGTAAATCGTATAATCTCGAATGGGTATGACTCTAAGCCAATTTTAATTGATGAGGTATTAGAAAAATGGTTTACTTGGAATGATAGGCTTTCAAATTTAATTGGAAATGTTGAAAAAAAAGTTAATAATTCATTGTTAAACCAGGAGAATGTATTATTAGAAGGTGCACAAGGAGCACTGCTTGATTTAGATTTAGGGACATATCCATATGTAACTTCTTCTAATCCTACTATTGGAGGAGCATTTACTGGATTAGGAATAAATCCTAAATGGTTATCTGGAATTGCTGGTATTTTTAAAGCATATACTACAAGAGTTGGTGCAGGGCCACTGCCTAGTGAATTGGATATGGAATCGGCGAAAGAAATTAGAAATATTGCTAATGAATTTGGTACAACTACCGGAAGACCTAGAAGGATTGGATGGTTTGATGCTGTTGCAGCTAGGTATACTTATCAAATGAACGGTTATGATTCAGCAATTCTTACTAGATTAGACATATTAGATGAACTTAAGTCCTTAAAAATCTGCAAGTCTTATAAATATGGATCCCAAATTTTAGAAGATTTTCCTCTCGATTTAGCTGTATTAGAAAAATGTGAACCTATTTATGAAGAAATAGAAGGCTGGTGCACATCTACTTATGGTGTTACAGAATATAGTGATTTGCCAGATAATGCTAAATTATATGTGATGAAAATAGAAGAATTTATTGGTTGTAATATAGATATTATTTCAACAGGTCCACATAGAAAAAATACTATAAAACGAAAGCCATTAATTATTTAAATCTATTTTATATTTCTTAAATATAGGATCAAATTTTTCTTTAAATTCTGGACTTGGTTCATACATCGGCAATCTTGTACTGCCTACATTAAATCCAGATTTGTTTACTGCATACTTAATAGGTACAGGGTTTGTTTCCCAAAATAAAGCTTTAAATATAGGTAATAAACGTTTGTGTTCATTGGATCCTTTTATAAAATCTCCTTCAAGTATATAATTCATCATTTGTTTTATTTGATTACCTATAATATTGGATGCTACACTTACTATTCCAAAACCTCCTAAGGTCATTATTCCAAATGTTTCATCATCATTACCAGACCAAACTCGAAAATTTTCAGGAGAGTTTTTAATTATATTAGTAATCTGCTCTATATCACTTGAAGCTTCTTTGATCCCAATTATATTGTCTATTTGAGCTAATTTTAAAGTTGTTTCAGTTGTCATATTAAGTGATGTTCTACCTGGAACGTTATATAGAATACACGGCAATGTAGTTGACTGAGCAATTGCTTGAAAATGAAAAAATAAGCCTGTTTGTTGAGGCTTATTATAAGCAGGGACTGTTAATAGTAAAGCATCAACTCCTACTTTTTCGGCTTCTTTTGATAATTCAATTGATTTTGTATGATTATTGTCAGTCGTACCGGCAATTACTGATCCTCTATCTCCTATTTCTTCAACTATTACTTTAAATAATTGGATTTTCTCTTCATCAGACATAGAAGGTGCTTCGCCTGTTGTTCCTCCAATTACTAGTCCGTCGCTTCCTGAATTTATAAGAGAATTAGCTAATTTTCTTGATTGTATATAATCAATTTTCCCATTTTTATCAAACGGAGTTATCATTGCAGTTAAAAGTCTACCTATTTTTTTCATTTTCTACTCCTTCATAGTTTAGAAATAATTATTTGATATAATTTCTTCTGCTATTTGAATTGCATTTAGAGCTGCTCCTTTACGTAAATTATCCGATGCAAGCCAAAGAGATATACCATTTTTATTTGATAAATCTTTTCTAATTCTACCTATTAATACATCATCTTTTCCTTCAACTTCTATAGGAGTTGGATAGAGGTTTTTTAGTGGATTATCTAATATCTTAATACCTTTATTGTTAGAAAAAATATTATTTACTGTTTCTAATTCGATTGGTTCAGATAATTCAATATTTACTGATTCACAATGAGCAATTTTAACAGGAACTCTTACACAAGTTGCAGAAATTGGGAGATCTGGTATCTCTAGTATTTTTCTAGTTTCATTTATCATTTTCATTTCTTCATTTGTATATCCGTTTTCATGGAAATTATCTATATGGGGGATTAAGTTGAAAGCTATTTGGTGAGGATATTCAGAAATTGTTGGGTTGAGGTTATCTAAAATTTCGGAGGATTGTAAATTTAATTCTTTGATTGCTGCAGCACCTGTACCTGATACGGATTGGTAAGTATCAACAATTACACGTTTAATAGGATTAATACTGTGTAGAGGTTTAAGTATCATTGCTAAAGGAGTAGTTGAACAATTAGGAATAGATATAATTCCTTTATGCTCTTTTAGGGCATGAGCATTAACTTCTGGAACTACTAAAGGGACATCTGGATTCATTCTGAATACAGAACTATCATCTATTACTATACAGTTTTTTTTGCTTGCCAATAGACCAATATTTTTACTAATTTCATTATTAGCAGATATAAATACAAAATCTACATTATTAAAAAGTTCTTCTTTTATTTCTTCTACTAAATATTCAGTTTCATTAACTACTAATTTTTTCCCGACAGAACGTGTAGAAGCACAAAGGTATAAAGAATTATATGGAAAATTTCGTGCTTCAATTAAATCTAATAAGACTTGACCAACTGCGCCTGTGGCACCTATTACAGCTATGTTATATTTTTTCAACATTTTTTATTTAAATAATTATAATTTCATTATGTTTTCTAAGCCAATTGTAAATTTATTTGACTTAATTACAAATTTTACTGATTCAATAACAGCTGGCATAAAACTTTCTCTATTTATTGAATCATGTTTAATTGTTAATGTTTGTCCAGGAGCTCCAAATACAAGTTCATGGTGAGCTACTCTACCAGGCATACGTCCACTATGTATATTGATTCCTTTATAATTAGCTCCTCTTGAATTTTTTATAATTTCTTTTTCTGGTATATTATTAGATAAATTTTCTTTTTTACCGTCAATAATAGATTTTGCAATAGCTATTGCAGTCCCAGACGGGGAGTCTATTTTTGCTTCGTGATGAACTTCATTAATATCAGCATAATCAAAAAACCGAGCAGCTATTTTTGCAAAATGCATTAATAGAATTGCGCCTGTTGTAAAATTAGGTGCTATAAATATTCCTGTTTGAAATTTTTCAGCCAGATCATTAATTTCTTCGTAATCATTGCTATCAAAACCTGTTGATCCACTAACTATTCGTATCCCTTCCGGGACAGCAGTTCTTATGACTTCCATAGCTCCGGCTTTATTTGTGAAATCTATAATTACATCTATTTCACTTAAATCAGTGATCTTATTTATATTATTTTCAATTTGAATAGTTTTAGTTTGGCCAGGAATTATCAAAGGTTTTGTTGAAGATAATTTATCTATTCCAGCAATTAAATTTAAACTTGAGTCTTTACATACTGCGTTTAAGACTTCGCTACCCATTTTCCCATGAATACCATTAATTAAGACATTAATTTCTTTATTATTTGTCATAGAAAGCCCTCTCTAAGCATTTATACATAAAGTGTATTATATAACTTTATATAAATAATTATTTTAGCTTCGAGTCAACAATATGAATCGATTTATATTAATTTTCAGTATCAGAGTCGTCTAATAAAGCTTTTCTAGATAAATTTATTCTACCCATATTATCTATAGCTTTTACCAATACGTCTACTTTCTCACCTAATTTAATTTCATCTTCGACTTCTTTTACATGGTAATTAGCTAATTCACTTATATGTACTAATCCATCTTTACCAGGAAGTATTTCTATGAATGCACCAAAATTAGTTATTTTAACAACTTTACCAGTATATTTGTCTCCAACTTCTACGTCTTTTGTTAGTCCTCTAATAATATTTATTGCTGATTCAGCTGCATTGGCATCAGAAGATCCAATGCTAATTGTCCCATCATCTTCAATATCTACTGTTGCTTCAGTTTGTTCTACTATACCACGGATAGTTTTACCTCCAGGGCCAATTACAATTCCGATTTTATCTTTAGGTATAGTTATTTTAGTTATCCTAGGAGCATATGGGCTAAGGTCTTCTCTTGGATTTTCAATAGTTTGGTTAATCAATTCTAATATTTCTAATCTAGCATCTTTAGCTTGATATAATGCATCTTTTATCATTTCAAAATTTATACTTTTAACTTTAATATCTAATTGAATTGCAGTAATTCCATTATTCGATCCAGCTACTTTAAAATCCATATCTCCTATATGATCTTCAAGTCCTTGTATATCAGTAATTGTTAGATATTCATCTTTATCGTTCGTTATTAATCCAATAGATATACCTGCAATTGGAGTTTTTATTGGGATTCCTGCATCCATAAGAGCTAAAGTACCTGAACAAACTGTAGCCATTGATGTACTACCATTTGACCCTAAGCATTCAGCAACTAACCGAATAGTATAAGGAAAATCTTTATCATTAGGTATTACTGGTGCTAAAGCTTTTTCTGCTAATGCTCCATGCCCAATTTCTCTTCTTCCTGGAGATCCAACTCTTCCTGTTTCTCCTACAGAATATGGAGGGAAGTTATAATGCAACATGAATCTTTTTTGATCTTCAGGATTTAAAGTATCAAGTCTTTGAGCATCACCTAATGATCCTAAAGTAGCAACTGATAGAACTTGTGTTTCACCTCTAGTGAAAAGGCCACTACCATGAGTTCTAGGTAAAAGACTTATTTCAGATGATAAAGGTCTTATTTCCTTTGGAGTGCGTCCATCTGGCCTGTTTCCTCCGCTTAATACAATAGATTTAAATTCTTCTTCTAATACAATTTCGAATACTTCTTTAATATGGTTTTCTTCATATTCTTCATTAAGTTCTTCTTTAAGAGATTTTTTCAGATTATCAAGAGAGTCTTCTAGTTCAGATTTCCCTAGAGAAGATGTTAGCAAATTATTTATATCTTTTGAGATTTTTGATTCAATTGTGTTTTTTAATTCTTCAGGATATTTCTCAGTATTAAAATCTATTTTAGCTTTTCCAACTTTTTTAATGAACTCTTCTTGTAATTCAATTATTTTGTTGTTAGTTTCTTGTGCTAATTTAATTGCTTCAATTACTATTTCTTCATCTACTTCATTAGATCCACACTCTATCATTACAACACCAGATTTGCTACCAACTATAAGAAGATCTAATGAAGATTCATCCATTTCACTATAAGTTGGGTTTACAATATATTGATTATTATTATAACCAATTCGCGTTGCTGATATTGGGCCTTCGAATGGAATATCAGATATAGACAAGGCTACTGAAGCACCAATAATAGATATTACATCAAACGTATTTGATTGATCTGAAGAAAGAGTTGTTGAAATTACTTGAACTTCATTATTGAATCCTTTTGGAAACAATGGTCTTATACTACGATCAGTCATTCTTGCTATCAATATAGCTGGTGTACTAGGGCGTCCTTCTCTTTTGAAAAAACTTCCAGGGATCTTTCCTCTAGCATACATTCTTTCTTCAAATTCAACAGAAAGAGGAAAAAAATCTATACCTTCTCTGGGGTCGCTCATTGCTGCAGTAGATAATATTATATTATCTCCATATTGAACAGTTACGGATCCATCTGCTTGCTTAGCTAGTTTTCCTGTTTCAAGCTTTAGAGTTTGATCATTAATGTTTATACTTACTTCTTCTAAACCCATTAGGGGAGACCTCCTACATGGATTAAATTAAATAGTATTATTTACAATATACTATCTTCTTAATCCAAGCTTACTTATTAGAGATCTATATTGGGAACGATCTTGACGATCTAGATAATTTAATAATCTTCTTCTTTTGCCAACCATTTTAAGAAGTCCACGTTTTGTACTTTGATCATGTTTGTGGAATCTCAGATGTGTAGTTAACTGATTTATTTTTGACGTAAGTAAAGCTATTTGAACTACTGATGAACCAGTATCGGTATCATGCAATTTGTTATCTTCTATAATGCTACTTTTTGATTCTTCTACCAACCAAATCTCCTGTTTTATTTATATTTCACTTAAATTTTATCATGGTATGGAGAATCTATCAATTATATTGCATAGTTATTTATAATTGATTTAAAAAATTATTTATAGCTATTTGGAATCCTGCAGGGTTATCTCCTGGAACTAAGTGCCCAGCATTTTCAACAGTAACAAGAGTAGCGTTATTCATTCTTAAAGCCATTTTTTCAGTAATTTCACCTGCTACTAAATCACTTTGGGCTCCCCTAACAATTAATGCAGGGCAAGTAACATTTTCAAGTCTATTCCATAGTGTTTTTGCAGTTTGATCGGGGTTTTGAACAACTCTTTGAGGGGATCTGAAAAAGCTGTCATACTTCCATGTCCATTTGCCATTCTTTAGCTGTTTAATGTTATGGATTATACTGCCTCTAGCTTGCTGTCTAGTTCGCCTAGGGTTATATTTTAAAATTCTATCTATAAATTCATCTATAGAATCTAGTTCATCTTTTTGTTTCATGAATTTAGACATGTTTTTATATCCAGCTTGCATATTTTCAGGTGCTGCATCAACAATAATCAATGCACGTATTTTATCAGTATGTTTTGATGCATAAGTGAAGGATGTTTTGCCTCCAATTGATAATCCAATAATAATAAAATTAGTAATATTTAATTTTTCAATTATTTTATGTAAGTCATCTGAATATGCTTCAAGAGTATAATTATTATCTGATGACCAATCGCTATCTCCATGTCCTCTAAGATCTAAAGCTATCACTCTGTATTTTTCAGATAATCCTAATGCAATAAAATCCCAAGAATGACAAGTTTGTGCTATACCATGGACTAATATTATTGTTGGATTTTGGATGTCACCCCATTCTAGGTAATGAATTTTTAAATTATTAACATCTATGTATTTGTCTGTTGGAGAATTTTCTTTAGTAAATTTAACTCCCATATTTCTTGCGGCCTGGTAAAGTGATAATGGAGCTTCAGAATCTTGATCATTCATTGTTTGATTTTTAACCTTTACTATTTAATATGATTTCTATTTCATCAAGTACATCAGTTTCAAGATCCCAGTCAGCAGCCTTTGCATTAATTTCTAATTGGCTAGTTTTAGTTGCTCCAGATATAACAGAGCTAACATTATTATTACTTAACAACCAAGAAATTGCTAATTCTGTAACAGTATGGTTTGCGTCATTAGCAAGCTGTTCTAGTTTTTCAATAATATCAAAATTCTTAGAAGTAAAATAAGTATTTGCACTTTCAGCGCTTTCAGATAATCTTGTACCTGATGGAGGAGGTTGATTTCTTTTATACTTACCAGTTAAAAAACCATTAGCTAAAGGGAAAAAGGGTAGTATGCCTAATTTATAATTTTCGCAAGCTGGGAGTATTTCAGTTTCTATGCTTCTATTTAACATGCTGTATTCAGGTTGGTTTGATACAAATGCTTCTAAAGATTCTTTTCTTGATGTCTCCATTGCTTGAGCTATTTGCCATCCTGCAAAATTACTGCATCCAATATATCTTACTTTTCCACTTCTTACTAAATCATTAAGAGTTGTAAGAGTTTCTAGTATAGGTGTATGAGGATCAGGGACATGAATCTGGTATAAATCTATATAATCTGAGTTAAGTCTTTTTAGACTGTCGTCTACTTGTTCTAATATATGTTTTCTGGATGCACCAATGTTATTTGGAATACCACCCATATCCATACCAAATTTTGTTGCTATTATGATATTTCTTCTTATATCTTTAGTGATTGTTTTACCTATATATTCTTCAGACAATTGATTTCCATAAGTATTTGAGGTGTCGAAAAAATTAATGCCTAAATCTATAGCTTTATGTATTACTTTCTGTGTTGCATTTAGGTCCATTCTTCTTCCGAAATTATTTGTACCAATACCTACAGTAGATATATCTAATCCTGAATTTCCTAATTTTCTATATTGCATAATTTTTACAACCTTTTTGATACTATGTTTTGAGTTTTTTAAATAGGCAATTAACTTATCATTTCTAATCTAAAGTGTAAATATCAATAATGGAAAATTTCTCAGGTTATTAAAAATGATTAGAATGTTCTATTACTCTCATTGATGTCCATTTTCCAGTTTTATATCTGAGTATGAATACAAGAGTCAGGCTGATTATATAAGCCGATCCTATTGACCATGCAGTTTTTAAACCTAAATCAAATATTTCTAAAGCTATATAAGTTGGTAGTATCAAAAAAGTGATTGATAATCCGATTATTGCTAACATAATAAATTTTGTGTCTCCTGCTCCTTTTAGTGCTGACGATATCACTATCGTTATGGAGTCAAAGATAGTCCATGCTGCAATAAATTTCAAAACTGTTATAGCGTGGATTTTAATTTCTTGAAATTCAACAAGATCTGCATTGGCTGAAAATGGATATATAAATAATTGTGGCACAATTATATACAAGCAAGCAATGCTGCCCATATATACAAATGCCATTTGTAGTGCGGAGAAGGTAGCTCTTTTCGCCATGTCTGGTCTATTCCCACCCAATGATTGCCCGACCAATATTGACACGGTAATTCCCATCCCTAGCATAGGCATGAAGGAGAGCATGCTAATATTTAAAGCTATATTTGAAGCTGCTAATTCTGGAGTGCCAAGCCTACCAATAAGCAGAATAAAAATTGAAAAAGCAGCTATATCCAGAAAAAACTGGATGCCGTTCGGCATACCAAATTTTATTAGTCTGGAAAATAATAGTTTATCAAAATGGTACCCAGAAATTGTTTTAAATTTAACGTTATTTTTTCCTGAAAGAGCCAAGTAGAGAAGTATAATGAAGCTAATTAGTTCTGATATGATAGTAGCTAGCCCGGCTCCGCCTATTCCCATTTCAGGTAAACCTAATTTTCCAAAAATTAATATATAATTTAAAACTACGTTGATTGACATACCTGCTAGGCTTGACCACATGATGGGATATGTTTGACCCCTGCCACTAAAGAATGATGATACGGCTGCTTTACCGATTGGTAAAAACCCTCCTATTGCCAGATATTTCCAATATTCTTTTTCAAGTGCTTTAACTGCTGGCTCATGACCAACAGCATCAAAAATTGGATCGGCAAGAAAGAAAGTTGATGCGACTACGAGACCGCCTATAATTGCAAAATAAATTCCTTGCCACATTGCAGGGCCTATCCTTTCGGATTTTCCGGCTCCAGTATATTGGGCAACAAAAGTGCTGGCATAGCCGGAGGTGCCAAGAAAAAAAGAGACTATAGTAAAACTGAGGATCCCTGTAGGCACGGCGGCTGCCAAAGCATCGGGTGAATACCATGATAGGTACATTCTATCCACGAATTGTTGGATAGACCATGATCCAGTACTTAAAATGAGAGGGAATGCAACTATAAGAACTTGTTTATATCCATTTTCTCTATACCAACGTCTCTTTAAAAAGGACATAATCTTCTCGCTCTACTAGAGTTATTTTATCAGTTGAAATCACTCTACCGTGACTGATTCAGTTTGAGTGCACCTTCTGAAAAAAAGTTTAGTATTAAATTTATTTTTCAAACCTGCACTCAAACTCATTCCACAGTAACTGATTTAGCTAGATTTCTAGGCATGTCTATATTACATTCTTTATTTAAAGCTATATAATACGAAATAAATTGCATAGGTATAGACATTATAATTGGAGTTAAATCATCAGATGTTTTAGGTATGAATATAATATCTTTTGCTAAATTGTTTATATAATTTTCATTTTCAGTAGCAATAGCTATTATTGTGCCTTTTCTAGCTTTAACTTCATTAAGGTTGATTAACATTTTATCTAACATTTTATCTTTAGGTATTAAAATTACAACAGGCATATTTTGATCGATTAATGCTATAGGGCCATGTTTCATTTCTCCTGCAGGATATCCTTCAGCATGTATATAGCTGATTTCTTTTAATTTTAATGCACCTTCCATAGCTAATGGATAATTTAATCCACGTCCAAGATATAAGAAATTAGAATAGTTATAATATTTATTTGCAATAATTTTATATTGTTTTTGATTATCTAGCATATTACTAATAATTCCAGGTAGTTTTGCTAATTCTGATAATTTTGCATTCATTTTTGCTTTTGTTAAAGAGTTTCTTTTTTCTGCCATAAATAATGATAATAAATATAAAGTAGTCAATGAGCACATAAAAGTTTTGGTCGAAGCTACTCCAATTTCGATTCCAGCTCTTATATCAATTGTATAATCAGCAATTTGACTAGTTTGTGCTTTAGGAGAATTTGATAATGTGATCTGTTTCGGATTCAATGGCCTGAATTTTTCCATTGCTGCAATTGTATCTGCAGTTTCTCCAGATTGAGAGATAGATATTATAAGATGATTTTCATTTAATATAAGATCTCTATATCTAAATTCCGATGAGTTATCTACTTCAGTCGGGATTTTTGTTATTGATTCGAACCAGCTTTTTGCTACCATGCAGGCATGCAAGCTAGTTCCCATACCAATCAATATTATTTTTGAAAATTGTTTGATTTCATCGTCCGTAAATGGAAATTTTTCAAATTTAATTTTATTATCAATAAATGAAACTCTAGAACCTATTGCGTCTGTCATTGATTGTGGCTGATCATGAATTTCTTTTAGCATAAAATGCTTAAATTCACCTTTAGATATAGATTCTTCATTTAATTCTAAAGTAGTAGTTTTTTTAGATATACTTATTCCGTCAATGTTTTTGTATTCAACTTTTTTTGATGAAATAATTGCTATTTCATTACTTGATAAATAAGTTATGTTTGATGCGTAAGGGATAATTGCAGGAATATCACTTGATACAAGCATTTCATCATTACCATGAGCTATTATTAAGCCACCAGCACTACCAATCCGAAAACAAAATATTTTATTTGGATGTTTGTTAGATATAACTAATACAACATTTGCTCCCTTAATTTTATTTGCAGTTTTTATTATTGCTTTTTCAATATCATCATTATTGTCTAAATAGTTTTCTATTAAATGTGATATGCATTCACTATCAGTTTGAGACAAGAATTTATGTCCTAATTTTTCTAATGAATTACGAATTTCCTGATGATTTTCTATGATGCCATTATGAACAATACTGATTTTTTTAGTACAGTCAGTGTGAGGGTGAGCATTAATATTATTCGGTTCTCCATGTGTTGCCCATCTTGTATGCCCTATACCTATTTTGCTGTCAACATCATATTTCTCTAAATTTTTTTTTAAATTATTAACAGTACCTGAAGACTTTTGAATAGTTAATTTTGCGTTGGTGTCTAATAAAGCAACTCCTGTACTGTCATATCCTCTGTATTCAAGCTTTTTCAAGGAATTAGTTAATATTTCAGGGGCATAATTATTTCCTACGTATCCAATTATTCCACACATAATTTTTCCATATCCTTACGGTAGTATTGAAAAATTTTATTTTTTGATAATTTTTCTTTATACGATTTATCTTTATATATACCTTGGTATTTTGGTGGTAAGAGTTGAGCAATTTCCATCATAATAGATTCATTGATTGAGTTCATGTTTTCTTTAGTAATTTTCTCATTTTTGGATATAATTTTAAATGGCTTACCAAATTTGATAGTTATTTTACCAGTTGGGTTAAAAACTCTAGTTACATATTGCATATTTTCAGTTCCTGTTATGCCAATAGGGAGGATATATGTATTTGATTTAATAGCTAATTTAGCGAAACTATTATCTGCTTTTTGCAATCCATTATAGTTTCTTTTGCCTTCAGGGAATATTACTACAGCTTGATCTTCTTTAAGTCTATCCAGAATCCATTGAATTGCTGAAATGTCAGAAGTTGATCTGTTGACCGGGAAAGCTCCATATAAATTTAAGAACACTCTTGCTATAGGGTTTTTAAAAAGTGAAGACTTAGCTAAAAACCATATAGGCCTAGGTAGACTAGCACTTATAATTGAAGGATCTATATTACTTAAATGGTTAGATATCACAATGATTGACCCACTAGCAGGGATGTTTTCAGCTCCATATATATTCCAATTTGAAAATAATGACAAAGTAACTCGTTGTGCTGAATTACATATTTTTCTTAATAAAAATCTATTCATTTATTTTTCTCGATATTATTAAGCATTAGTTCAATAACTTCATCTATATTCATATCGTCACTATTAATTTGTATCGAATCATGAGCAGGTTCTAAAGGGGATTCTTTTCTTTGAGTATCTATTTTATCACGGTTTTCTATTTCTGATTTAACTAGTTCTAAAGATAAATTTATACCTTGTTTTTTAAAATCTTTGTATCTTCTTTGTGCTCTTGTTTGAGATGAAGCAAGTAAAAAAAATTTATTTTTTGCATTAGGAATTACTATGGTTCCTATATCACGACCAACCATTACTATATGATTAGAAAATGCTATTTCTCTTTGTATTTTAACTAATTCTGATCTCACCAATGAATTAGTTGCTATTGTGGATACATGTTTTTCTATTTCAGGATTTTTAAGATGTTGAGTAATTGTTTTATTATCTAAATTTATTTCATATTCAGTTGAATTGGGGATAAATATAAAATTTAGATTTTTAATAGATTGCATAAGTAAATCTTCATTATTTGGATTTATTTGTTTTTTTAAAGCCAAATAAGTTACTGCTCTGTACATAATACCAGTATCTAAAAAGTGGTATTTTATTCTTTTAGCCAACTCTTTTCCGATAGTAGTTTTACCAGAGGCTACTGGCCCATCAATTGTTACGCATTCAGTTTGTTTCAAGTTAGAATCTCATAGTCTATTAATTTTTAAATTTAGATCATATTAGTTGTATTATTTGTTCAGCAAGTTTATAGTTGTTTGAAGCTATGTAACAATTTATTTTTTCATGTCTATTTTCAGGGTTGAATGAATATATCGATATTTCTTTGTTTTTATTAAATTCTAATGTTGTAAAATCCTTTTTTGTAGTAAATCCTAATCCAGGATCAATCTCTGTTCTAGGTTCATCGAACATTAAATACGCATCAATTATTCCTCTTTCTAGCCAAGGATATATACATGAACCTCCGTTTGGCCAAATTAAAGGCGGATTTTTAAGTTGGTGTAATGAATTAATAAGGTTTTTAGTATTTTTACTCCAAAGGATTGAATATCCTGTAGTCATTGTGTAAGTTGCAATAACTATTCCTGAATTTAAATCTACTTTTCTTTTGATTTTATTAGGGATAACTTTTTTTGTATTTATGTTGTAGTATGAAAAAATTTCATTATCAGAAAAATAGAATTCTTCTCTAATAAAATCAAAAGCAGCAGCAGCAATAGGTTTATAGGAGTTAGATTTAAATATTGTTAATACTGACCACCATTCACCAGGGATATTGTTTTTATATAATGAAGTCCCATCAAATGGATCAAGAGCAATAATATACGGGGATTCTTCATCTTTAGATTGATTGGTAGAAAACTCACCATGTTCAGAGTATATCTTTATAGGTTTTCCTATATTTTTTAATGAATCAATAATATGATTTTGGCATACTTCGTCTATTTTTAAAAACTGGTCATCTTTAATATTTCTTCCGACAACATCTCCAAGGATAATTTTTCCTTCATTTTTTAAATACATATTTTTAACAATATGATTTAATTCTTCAAATATTTCTAAAAATGTAGTATGCCAATTTATTTTACTATTCATATATATTTTCTCATTTATATTAAATATTATTTATTGGTATTCATAAAGTATTTAATAATTTCAATTGCGGTTTTGATGTTATTTGTAGATAAATCGAAAGTCAATTGGTCTATTCCAATTTCTTTGCAATACTGTATGTCTTTTTTTATTTCATAAGCTGTTCCAGATAAGGATGATGGGTTTTCTTGAAAATTTATATTAGGTAGCTTCAGATCAGTAAAATTAAGGTTCCTTTTTAATGATATTGAAAATGATTTTGTATCTTTACCAAATTTTGATAGTAAATCTTTTAAGTAGGGTAACTTATCTTTAACTTGTTTAGGAGTTAACCTAGTAGGATGCCACGCTTGACCATATATAACTGCTCTTTTTATTGCTAATTGAGAATTTCCACCTACCCAAATAGGTATGCTGGGCTTTTGTATTGGTTTAGGTTCAAAAATATAATCTAAATTGCTGCTTTTATCTTCATTCCATAATTCTTTGATTTTTTCTAAATATTCATTAGTTATTTTACCTCTATCTGAATAAGATACTCCTAAAACTTCAAATTCCTTTTCTAACCATCCTGCTCCAATGCCACATAATGCTCTCCCATTAGATAAAACATCAAGAGTTGAAAAGTTTTTTGCTAATATTATTGGATTGCGGTAAGGAAGAACAATTATGCTTGTGCCTAATTTTATTTTGGATGTTTTTGATGCTATAAAGCCTAATGTGACTAATGGATCAAGGATAGGTGTTTTTGGATTAAGTGGGAAGGATTTGTCTTTAGTATAAGGGTATTGTTTAGTATCTGTTTTTGGTAAGATGATATGATCTTGCATCCAAATAGATTCAACACCATAGTTTTCAGCAGTTATAGCAAAATTTAATATTTCATCTGCTTGAGTGAAAGTTGGTAATACGAATCCAAAATTCATTTTATTAACCTTTAATATATAGATTTATTTTTACTTAATCTTGAAATAATTGCATATATATTTTAATATTACATTGCTATTATAATTAAATATAACATTATTATGTATAATAATTACCTGAAAAAGTATATATTTTAAAGAAATTTATTATGACAAATTTACTAGATAAAAATAAAACTTCTGAAAAACTATCTGAAATAGCTCATTTGATGAGAAGAGCATCTTTTGGAGCTTCTCCATTAGAATTAGAGTCTTTAATCAATATACCTTACGAAGATCTTGTCGATTCTCTAATTGATTTTGACTCGTCAGATTCAATTGATGAATTTACTCTAACTAGATATCATCCGATGATTGATAGACCTAGCCATCTTGGTAATAATCATGTTGGCTTAGAATGGCTTTATAGAATGGTCAATACTTCAAATCCTTTAGAAGAGAAAATGGCTTTATTTTGGCATTATGTATTCGCTACAGGTAATTCAAAAGTTGAAAGTTCAATTCAGTTAAATGAACAAATAAAAATGTTTCGTGAGTATGGATTAGGAAGTTATAGAGATTTATTAAAAAAACTCGCAAGAGATCCTGCGATGCTTTATTGGTTAGATAATACTGAAAACCACAAAAAAGCCCCTAATGAAAATTGGGGAAGAGAATTATTGGAACTTTTTTCAATGGGTGCTGGAAATTACACTGAGGAAGATGTTTTTGAATGTTCACGAGCATTTACAGGCTGGACAGTAAGTCCCAAAATTCATTGGTTGTTGTGGGGGCCTCATTTATGGGAATTTGAATATAAACCTGAAGATCATGATTATGGAGAAAAAACATTTTTAGGTAGGAAAGGTAATTTTAATGGAGATGATATTATAGATATTATTGTCCAGGAACCAGCATGCCATAAATTTATTATGAGGCATTTATATAATTTTTTTGTTGCAGATGAACCTCAGGTACCTGCTTGGCCTATTGACCCTCCTCAAGACCAAGATGCTATTGATTATTTATGTGATGTTTTTGTTAAAGAAAATTTTCAGATGAAACCAGTTTTGAGAGCAATGTTCAATTCGGAATTTTTTAAAAAATCAAAGTTTAAAAAGATTAAATCTCCAGCTGAAGTTGTGGTTGGAACTTTTAAACTTACTGAAGATATGAATGGTCCTGACCCTAGATGGTCTTATTTTGCTGACCAAACGACTTTTATGGGGCAAGCTTTATTTGATCCTCCATCTGTAGAAGGTTGGCATACTGGCAAAGAATGGGTTAATAGTGGTTCTTTTATTAATAGAGTTAATTTTATGTCTGATCAATTTAAAAATATTAATTCACCTGGGATTATAGATTTAATTACTAGATTGAAGAATTCGAATATTCAATCAGAAACTGAATTTCTAGATAAATGTTTAGAATTTGTAGGATATTTTACATTGAATGACACTAGCCGATCCGAAATTGAAGCTGAAATTATTTCAAGGAATTTATTGGAGTTTAATGATATTAATCAAAATAGATTTGGACTAGATTTAGCAGAAGTTTTTTCTTTGATAGCTGGCACGAGAGAATATCAGTTCGGTTAATTTTTAGAGAGGTAATTAATGAAAAATAAAGACCCTATATTAGTTATGTTGCAATTAACAGGTGGTAATGACTATTTAAATACAGTCATTCCTTATCAAGACCCGAATTACTATGACAACAGGCCTACTTTAAATTTTGGCGAAAATAATATACATAAATTGAATGCAGATTTTGCTTTTAATCCTTCTATGTTGCCAATGAAAAAGATATTTGATAGAGGAAATATGGCAATATTAAATGGAGTTGGATGGGAAAGTCCTACAAGGTCTCATTTTAGAGCTATGGATATATGGCATACTGCAGAACCAGATAAAGTAGGACATGAAGGCTGGATTGCAAAGATTATAAGAGAGATTGATCCTAATGGAGAAAATCCTATAGCTGCAGTAAATGTTGGTTATGGTTTACCTAGAGCATTGGTTGCTCCTAATGTGTCAGTGGCCTCAGTTGCAGATCTAGATAATTATGGTATGTTGACTTCGATTGATAAACAAAAACAAAGAGAACATTTACTAAATCGTTTTGCAAGTATGTATGCACCAGCTATTGGTTCAGGTCCCGTAATGGATTATCTTGGACAGACAGGTTTGGATGCTTTAAAAGGAGCAGACACATTGAAAATTGCGCCTGAAACTTATTCTAGTTCTGTAGAATATGGTTCTGATAGTTTGGGTACAAAAATGAAAGATATTGCTAGAATATTATTAGCAGACCTTGGGACAAGAGTATTTTATGTTGAACATGGTGGTTTTGATACTCATGCTGCACAAGCACCTAATCATGCTAAATTATGGAATGAAGTATCTAAATCAGTAGCAGACTTTTGGGATGATTTATATGAACATTCTGCTGTAGATAATGTATTAATGGTTATATTTTCTGAATTTGGACGAAGAGTTAAGGAAAATGGTTCTGGTACTGATCACGGAGCTGCTGGAGCAGTATTTGCAATTGGGCCACAAGTTAAAGGTGGATTTTATGGCGACTATCCAAAGATTCGAGCTGAAGAATTAGTAAATGGAGATTTAGCTTATAATGTTGATTTTAGAAGTCTATATTCTACAGTAATAGAAGATTGGTTCAGTCTAGACTCTATTCCTTTGTTAAATGGAAATTTTTCAAAATCTAATTTTATTTCTAAGGTTGCTGTTTAATTATGATAACAACTACAGCAGGAAGCAAGGCCTGGCATTTTAGTCATGCTTTAGGTAGGCCAAGCAATGAACATAACGTAGGGCACCAATTTGGAACTACTGGTGGATATAGATATCCTGTAGATGTTGTTGTTGCTCCAGATGATATTTTATTTGTTTTAAGTAGAGGACTTGGTTATGGTGCAGGCCCTGGATTTGAAGATTTCGGGAGAATTGGAAAGACTACTGTTGATGAAAACCATATTGGTGATTTTGCACGTAGAGAATTTACCTGGCCATCTAGTATAGCATTATCTAAAGATAATTTACTTTATGTTACTGATGAATATGAAAATACTGTTGTGATTTTACCTTCAGATGTTATTTATCCATATCCTGATTATAATCCAGATGGTGAACGCATAGGTCAATGGGGAAAGAAGGGTTCTCTTGATGGTGAATTGATTTCACCGAGTGGAGTATCAATTAATAGTAACAACGACATTTTAGTAGTTGATTCAGGAAATAATAGAGTTCAGAAATTTTCGCATGATGGAAAGTTTATTACTAAATTAGGCCGTAAAGGAATAAATGAAGGTGAGTTTGATAGACCTTGGGGTATTACTATAGACAATGAGGACAATATTTATGTTGCTGATTGGGGTAATAATAGGGTGCAAAAATTTTCTAATTCAGGCGAATTTATAATGACTTTTGGAAATAGAATTGGACCTCCTTATGATGATTTAAACCATCCTTCTTCTATTGCAGTAGATAATGAAGGAGATGTTTACATTAGTGATTGGGGGAATAAAAGAATAGTAATATTTGAGGCTAATGGAGACCTCTTAGCTTCTTTATATGGAGATGCTGAAACCTTATCTAAGGCTGGTGAATATATTATTAGAAGAGACCCTGAAACTATAAGAGCCCATAGAAAAGTAAAAGATTTTTCACCTATTTGGAAATTTGTTAGACCAGTAGGTTTAGATATAGATAATCAAAATAGAATATTTATTACAGATATATGTGGTAGGCTTCAAGTCTATCAAAAGGAATCACCTTATATAGAACCTGAAATTAAATTAGAAATTGGTTTGAGTTAGGCTTTTTTATTGCCATGTCTGTATGATCTTGTCTTATTAAAATCCATTTTTTCTATAAGGGCATTTTCTAAATCCAATTTATAATGAGCAGACATATCTGCTACTCTTATTAATATATCTGCTAATTCATATATGAAACCTTCGGGTTTATTATCATTTTCTCTATAATATTTTTTCTCATAGCCATTTTCACGATATTCTTCTAAAGCTTCGCTCACTTCACTATGAATTAATGCCAAAAGTTCTGGTATGTTTCTATTTTTATCATCCCACCAACCTTTACTTTTAGCAGTTTCATATGAATTATTAATTAGTTCATTTATTTGCATATTGGTCTCCTAATAGAAAGTTTAATTGACAATCTTTATATATTGAGAATTGTATTAATATGAATATAATATACTATATTTGATAGGTATGGCATCATATATATAAATTAATTTTTTGGAGGATTTTGATTATGTTAGGTTCAGGTGATTTTAAATATGAAAGAGTCCCAGTATGGCCTAATTTGCCAAAATATTGGGATTTTGGTGCAACTTCTGACGTGGACGTTAATTCTTCAGATGAAGTTCATGTTTTTAGTAGGGGTAAACACCCTCTGACCATATGGGATTTGGAGGGAAACTTCATTTCTTCTTGGGGAGAAGGTGAATTTTCAAATAATGAACATGGTATATTTATAGATTCACATGATTGTGTATGGCTAGTCGATGCTAATTATCATCTTGTAACAAAGCATAGTCCGGATGGTTCTTTACTTACTACACTAGGGGAAAAAATGATCCCATCAGATACGTATTATGGGCATCCTTTTAATATGCCTTCAGGTTTGTCTATATCATCCAAAGGAGATATATATGTATCTGATGGATATGGGAATAAAAGAGTTCATAAATTTGATAGATTTGGCTTGCTAGATAAATCATGGGGTAAATTTGGAACGGGTAAATCTGAATTTGCAATTGTTCATAACCTTACAGTTGATAGATTTGACAGAGTATTTGTTTGTGATAGAGAGAATAATCGTGTGCAAATATTTAACTCTGAAGGGGAATATTTAGAGGAATGGAATGATCTACATATGCCTGGTGATATATATATAGATAACGATGTTGTGTATATTGTTGAACAAACAGAAGTGGGTGGTGTAAGCATATGGACTCTCGAAGGAGAATTGATTACACGTTGGTGGGCACATAAAGGAGAAGGAAAAGGAACTTTAATATCTGGACATGGGATTTGTGTAGATTCTCAAGGTTCAATATATGTTGCTGAACTTTCTCCGGCAAATAGAGTAAGTAAATTTCAGAAAATATAAAAAATATTAAATGTATCTATATATTACTAATTTTAGGAATATAAATAAGTGAGTAATACTTTTTCTAATAAGTATATTAGATCTATTGATGCTAACCGTACTTTAAAAGATTCAATTATTAAGTCGATTTATTCTAATAGATCAAGGTCTAGAGTTTCAGTGACTGACTTAGTAAGTCCTATGCAATCATTTTATAGACGTACTCGGCCAGATATTAATCCATCTATGAATAAAGTACAAAACATGTTAGCAGGAACTGGTTTCCATGACCTATTTGGGCAAGTAATATCTGAAGAAGAATTTTTAGAACAGTTGGTTGAATATCAAGGTGTAGTAGGTAAAATTGATATATATGATGATATTCCTATAGAAATTAAAACTACGTCTAAAATTCCTTCTAATTTGTATAAATATAGATCATCTTATTTCGATCAACTGGGAATGTATTGCGCCATGACAAATGAGACTAAAGGTAGATTAATAATATATGAGCGTAAAAATAATAATAAATATTCTAAATTAAAAATTATAGATGTTGAATTTTTAAATATTGAAAAAATACAACAAGAAATAATTGAAATACGAGATGATTTTAAAGAAGCTTTGTCTACTAAAGATAATTCAAAATTGCCAAAATGTGAATGGTTTTTCCAAGGTTGTGATTATAGATCAATATGTAGATGTAAAGATATGCAAGATTCTTCGCCTCTTATTATGGAAGATGAAATAGAGATTGTTGAAAGAGATGATTTAATTGAAGAAATTAAATCTTATGAGATGCCACAATATAGCGATACAGATAAATTTATAATAAATGATTTGGTATTTCCTAGAAAAGCAATATTAAAAAGAAAATCTAACCAAGTCAAAGTTAATGAAGAATCTGATTATCTATTTAATAATATTTATACTCTTGAAAAACAAGGATTCAGAGCTGCATTAAATGATAGTTTAAAATATGGATTCAAAGAGGATTATAAAACTATAGAAGTCAGATTAGAATCTATAATTGATAAGGTTGATTTGTTATTTGATATTCCAACTATTTTAAGGACTAATAGTAATTCATCTATGATTGATAGAAATAAATTAGCAGAATTTTTCCCTCATTACTTCGATAGATTAGCAATAGAATGTGCAATAATGAATATTCAGAAAGGGCGGTTAATACTTTATTATGACAAAATACCAAATGATAAATTCATGGTATATGATGTTATTTTTCATAGTCGGGATAATATATTAAAAGAATCAAAACATAGATTGGATTTATTGGAAAATAATGCTGTTCATGGTGATTTGCCAAAGTGTCCACCTTGGATGTTTAAATTTTGTGATTTCCAATCCGAGTGTGCGTGTGAATAATATTTAAATATGGGACAAAATATAAGATTTAATAAAGCAATCAAAGAATTTCCTGATGAATGGTCTGAAGACTTAATCCCAAAAATAATACAAATATTAAAAGATGCATCTTTTCGTTTAGCAGTAATAGATGATGACCCTGCTGGAACCCAAACAGTTTCGGACGTTACTATTATGAATAAATGGAATTGCAAATCTGTTTTACAAGAATTTAATGAGCTAAATAAAGTGCTATTTTTTAATACAAACCATAGGACTTTAAATCAAAAAGATGCACAAAAAATTATTAAAAATACAATTGAATTAATTGAAGAAATTTCTGATTTGTTATCGGGTAATATAGATATTTTGTATCGTTTTGATTCTACTTTACGAGGGCATTTCAAAGTGATAGTAGAATCTCATTTAAAACAAACAAAAAATAAATTAAATGGTATTCTATTTATACCATATTTTTTTGAAGGCAGACGATATACTATTGATAATATTCAATATGTTTCAGAATTTGATTCGAATAAAAACCAGGAAATTTTAATACCAGTTTCAGACAGTGAATTTTCTAAAGATCATAATTTCCCATATAAAAGTTCTGATCTTATAAATTGGGTGTCAGAACAATTAGGCAGTAATAAGTATATAAAAAAAATAAAATCAATATCTATTGATGATATAAGAATAGGTGGACCTGATAGAATTGTATCTATTCTTGATTCATTATATAAAGATCAAATTTGCATTGTTAATGCTATTTCTATGAGCGATATTGAAGTTGTTGCATATGCTATATTGAAAATTAAGAAAAGGAACAAAAATTTTTTATATATTACTGCTTCTTCTTTTATTAGAGCATTATTAGGACAAAGGAACAAGCCACTTTTAAATAGAAAGTCTCTTGGGTTGAAATCAGAAAAGGGTGCTTTGATTATAGTTGGGTCATATGTTGATAAAACTAATCAACAATTGAAAAAATTACTTGAGTTACCTAATATTTTTCCGATAAAAATCAATATTGATAATATTATATGTGAAAATGAAGGATTAAATTTAGTAGCAGTAAATGAAATTGCAAATTTAATTGATCAAAATTTAAACATAAAAAAAGATGTGGTATTGTACACAAATAGAGAAAATTTAAAGTTTAATAATTATGATTCGAGAGAAATTGGGGTTAAAGTTTTAGAATGTTTAATTTCAATAATAAATAAAGTTGAAGTTGAACCAAATTATATTATTTGTAAAGGATCTACAACTGCAGATTATATTTCAAAATATAACTTTAATGTCAGCAAAGCGATAGTTTTAGGCCAAGTTGCGCCAGGAGTATCTGTATGGGAATTAGGTGTTGAGAGTAGCATTCCTAGTATGAAGTTTATTGTATTTGCAGGCAATGTTGGAGATAATAATTTACTGGTTGAAATTGTTGAAAACTTATCATTTATTTAGTTTTATAAACAATATTTATATAAAGAGAAATAAAGGAATTACAAAATGGGAAATAAAATTTCTACTCAGGAATTAAAATGGCGTTCAATTGGACCTTTTAGGGGAGGAAGAGTTGTTGCAGTAGCAGGACATCCTGTAGAAAAAAATATTTTTTACTTTGGTGCTTGTGCTGGAGGGGTATGGAAAACTATAGATGGAGGTAATTATTGGGAGAATATTTCAGATGGATTTTTTAAAACATCATCTGTAGGAGCATTGGCAATATCTAACTCTAATCCAGATATTATTTATGCAGGTATGGGTGAAGCTTGTATCAGAAGTGATGTTTCATATGGTGATGGAGTTTACAAGTCCATGGATGGAGGAAATACATGGGTACATCTTGGTTTAGAAGATACAAAACATATTTCTAGAATAAGAATACATCCTAACAACCCCGACCTAGTATATGTAGCTGCTTTAGGGCATGCATTTGGGAGCAATAATGATAGAGGTGTGTTTTGTTCGAAAAACGGAGGTAAAACTTGGGACAGAATTTTATTTAAAAGTGACAAAGCTGGTGCTATAGATCTCAGTATGGATTCGAATGATCCGGATATCTTATATGCTGCAATATGGGAAACTTTACGTACTCCTTGGAGCTTAATTAGTGGAGGAGAAGATAGCGGATTATATAAATCTATTGATGGTGGGGCTTCTTGGAGTAATATAACAGATAATATTAATTTAGGTACCAAAATTATAGGTAGAATTGGTGTAACTGTTTCTCCAGCAAAAAAAGATAGAGTATGGGCTATAATTGAATCTGAAAATGGAGGTCTTTTTAGATCTGAAGATGGTGGAGATAATTGGGATTGTGTAAATGATTCTTCAATTGTAAAACAAAGACCTTTTTACCACCATCATATTTTTGCTGATCCACAGAATCCTGATATTGTGTGGACATTACCTATACAAGCATGGAAATCTGAAGATGGAGGTGAAACTTTTAAAATGCAAGGGATGCCACATAGTGATAATCATGATTTATGGATAGATCCAGAAGATACCAATAGAATGATTGAAGGTAATGATGGTGGAGCTTGTGTATCTTATAATGGAGGTATTTCTTGGTCCTCAATTCATAATCAGCCAACTTCACAGTTTTATCATGTCGCTGTAGACAACCAAAACCCATATAGAATTTATGGTACTCAACAAGATAACACTGCTATTAGTGTCCCAAGTTATTCAATGAAAGGTGCTATATTATGGGAGGATTGTTATTCAGTTGGGCCATCAGAAAGTGGGTATATAGCAGTAGATCCAAATGATTCTAATATAATATATTCTGGAGCAATTGGAAGTGCCCCTGGAGGGAGTAATACCTTATTAAAATATGATCATAGATCTGGTGAAACACGTATAATTGCTGTTTGGCCTGAAATTTCATATGGACATGGTGCAAACAAAATGAAATATAGATTTCAATGGACCTATCCTATTATTATTTCTCCACATAATCCCAAAGTTTTATATGTAGCAGGAAATAGGGTCTTTCGTTCGATTGACGAGGGTATGAGCTGGGAAGTAATAAGCCCAGACTTGACTAAGAATGATCCTACTAAAGGAGGACCTGGTGGGGAGCCTATCAGTAGAGACGTTTCAGGCGCTGAAGTATATTGTACTATTTTTGCTTTTGCTGAATCTACATTAAAAGAGGGTTTGTTTTGGGTAGGGACTGATGATGGACTGGTATATGTATCAGATGATTCAGGAAAGACTTGGAATGATATTACACCTCCTGATTTACCTGAATGGACCACAATTAGCATGATTGAACCTTCTGAATTTAATCCAGGCACTGCATATTTAACTGGTATAAGATATAAATTAGATGATTATGCGCCGTATTTATATAAAACTGAAAATTATGGAAAGAGCTGGAAAAAACTAGATTCAAATATTTTTTCAGAAGAATTTGTAAGAGTAATTAGAGAAGATGAGAAAAGACAAGGGTTATTATATATTGGAACTGAATTTAATGTATTTTTTTCGTTAGATGATGGGGATTCATGGCAAATACTAGGTGAAGGATTACCTGTATCTCCTATCCATGATTTAGTTGTTAAAGATGGGGATATAATTGTAGCTACACATGGTAGATCGTTTTGGGTATTAGATAATATTACTTTTCTTCAGCAATTACCTACAAAACTTATTGAAGATAATTTATTATTTAGACCTAGGCCAGCAAAACGCATTATTCCTATGCTTGGTGTAACTTCTGAAGTTCGTATAGCTGAAGGTATAAACTATCAGTTAGCACTTGGTGTGCATGTTGCTTATAAAAATAATTATAAAGATGGCCCCTCTAATAGAGTTTATTTAGATGCTGGCTATAATCATTTATCAGGTGTAGAACTTTTCTTTTATATACAAAAAGAATTTTCAAAATTGAAATTAAGTTTTTTTGATCATAAAGGGAGATTAATTAAGGAATTTGATAGTAGCCATAATGAATTTAAATTTAATGAAGGGATAAATAGATTTATTTGGGATATGCGTTATGAAGATTCTTTATCTCTTGCTACTATAGATTCTATGAATTTATTAGGGGGAAGTCCCTCTAAAGGTCCTATCGCTATCCCTGGAGAATATCAAGTTATTCTTAATATAGATGGAAAGGATTATTCTGAAAAATTCGAAATTCAACCTGCTAATAATATTGATGTTCCAATTAGTGATATGAAAGAACAATTTCAATTGTTAATTTCAATTAGGGATACAATATCTAATACTTATAAACATATTAATAAAATCAGAAAAATTAGATTAGAGTTAGTTAATATATTAGATCAATTAGATTTAGACAAACAAAATCAGGGGAACTGTATTAATGCCTTAGAAAAATTAGATAAGATTGAAGGTGAGTTGTTACCTTCTTGGAAAAATCAAGGTCTTGGTCAAATGGGAGAACCGCTCTCTAGGCTGGTCGATGCTTTATTTAATTTAGACAGTACAGTGTCAAGTGCAGAAGGTCGTCCGACTGCTCAATCGTATAATGTTTTAGAACATCTTAAATTAAAAATAGATTCTGAAATTTCTAGATTTGAATCGTTAATCATAGATGAAATAGATCCTTTAAAAGAAAGAATTAGTAATTGATGTTTAATAAATATAATTTAAAGTATTATTCTAAGATTTTTGGGGTGTTTATTTTTTTACTCATTTCATCATTTATTTTAATCAGTTGTTCTGATAATGATTTGAAAAACCTTACATCTCGTTCACAAGGATTTATAAATTCATGGCAAGATGGAAATATGGAAGAAATTTACACTAAATATATTAGCTATCGAATGAAGGAGAAATGTGATTTAGACAACTTTGTAAATATTAATAACAATGAATTGGAAAATTGGAAGAGGAATTCTGATTTTGTTAATTGGGATAAAGATGTATCTATTACAATTGATAGAATTAAAATTGTAAAACCGACTAGTCAAAAAGAAAAAGAAAAAATAGAACAAGGCGAAAAATTATTAGGGAATTACAAATCAGTAAATCATTTGCAAGGTTTTGTATCTGTTAAATGGTTATATAAAGGTGAATCTTTATCATACCAGTATACTAGTTATCCTGCGTTATATTGGAGGTTTATTGATAGAGGTAGTGATAAGGATTGGTATATTGAAAGTTTTGAAATATCTGAATTTGTCCCGGAAACTTTAGATTGTTTAATATATGTAACTCCAAATTCTAATATATTTGATAAACTACCTGTGTTAGATGGTATAGATATTAACAATTAAGAATATATTTAAGGCAGAATATAATGACTAATTCATCAAAGTAT
>TARA_B100000686_G_scaffold351807_1_pt1 | contig 31744 bp, 19 predicted proteins | sample TARA_B100000686 | Tara Oceans TARA_B100000686 (sample SAMEA2622733) | marine metagenome | biome: marine biome (ENVO:00000447); feature: marine epipelagic mixed layer (ENVO:xxxxxxxxx); material: "saline water (ENVO:00002010), including plankton (ENVO:xxxxxxxx)" | depth 150 m | reverse complement strand
GATTAAATGCAAATCCAAATGATACAACAACACCATATATGGATATTGTTGAAAGAACAGGAAGCGGTATTTATGATGTTGATCTAAAAACAAGATTAGGTGATTTAAGTGGTTTAAGTCAAACAATGCTTCATGGAACAAATCCAAATGCAGCTGGATTTGGACTTTATGCAGAAAATGTTTTCTTACAAGGCAAGATTGTTGCTACATCCGGATCTATTGGTAATATTCAAATGGGAGATAATAAACTCTTTACGGGTGCAGGAACGCATGGCAATTCAAATACAGGATTTTATTTAGATTCAGGTAGTAAGTTTAGTCTTGGTGATAAACTATCATGGGATGGAAGTAATCTATCAATTGAAGGATCAATAACAATTACAGGAGGCTCTGGATTTGCAACGCAGGGAGATGTTAATACTGCTGCAACAAACTCTGTATTAAGTGCTTCAGCACACGCATCAACATCATCTAGCGCAGCACAAACAGCTGCAGTTAATACATCACGTTCTGAGTTAAATGCATCAGGCAGCTCACTACAAACAAATATAAATACAAATGCAACTAATCTAACATCTGTTTCATCATCATTTGAAACAAGTGTTTCTGCATCCCAGGCAACTGGAAATCAGGCATCCTCATCTGCAGGATCCGCAATAGCAAACGCAGCAACAGCTCAAGCAGCTATAGACACAATGGAGACACAGGTTGTACTTGACTCCAACGGTATGGGATTATGGAATGCTGCGGCTGCTATAAAGTTAGTACAATTTGGTACAACAACATATCTGTATGATGGTACAGGGCACACAACATCAAATGAAAAATTAAAGATTAATACAACAGGTGTTCAGGTTTTTGCAAACCATACATCTTCATATGCTTATCTATATGCTGGAGGAGTTCAAATAGTATCAGCATCAGTAGAAAGAGCTGCTTTTGGATCTACTACGACAATTGGTAATACTACAGTAGAACATATAGAATTAACAGATACATCATTAAAATTAAAAGATGGTGGAACAACTAGAATTACAATGGACTCTAGTGGAATCACGATGGGAAATCACATATCCATTAATTCTTCTGGAAATGCATCATTCTCTGGTGAACTAACAGTTGGAGCTTTAGGGCAGGTTTCAGATGTCGCTTCAGTTTCTTCAAGTGCTGCACAGACAGCAGCTGAGGCAACAGCAGCGACCTACGCATCAAATACACAAATTTCAGCTTCAAATCTTGCTGCATCACACGCAAATGCATCTGCAAGTGCAGCTTCAGCTTCAGTTGCATCAGGTGTATCCGCAGCTTCACAATCATCAGCTGCCAATATTTCAACAGCACAGTCAACAGCAAATACAGCTGAATCAAATGCTCAGACAGGAATATCAAATGCTGCAACAGCACAGTCCACTGCGAACACAGCAAATACAAACGCAAGTAATGCTCAGGCAACGGCAAATACCGCAACAGGTTCAGCAGCTGACGCTTCATCATCAGCAGCAACAGCAATTAATAATGCTGCAACAGCCCAATCAGCTATAGACACAATGGAGACGCAGGTAGTATTAAATTCAGGTGGAATGCATCTAAGAAATAATTCTGCTGTTAATATAGCATCATACGGAACAACAACTTACTTCTACGACGGTGTAGGACATGCAGTAGCAAATCAGAAAATGAAATTAAATGCAGCTGGTGTACATGTTTATGCAAACCATACATCTTCATACGCATACTTGTACAGCGGCGGTGTTCAAATAGTATCAGCATCAGTTCAAAGAGCGTTATTTGGATCTACAACAACAATTGGTAATACTTCATATGAACATGTTGAGATAACAGACACAGCATTAAAATTAAAAGACGGCGGAACGACAAGGGTTACAATGGATTCAACTGGAATTACAATGGGAAATCATATCTCAATTAATTCCTCAGGAAATGCATCATTCTCTGGTGAGTTAACTATTGGTGCATTAGGGCAGGTTTCAGATGTTGCTTCAGTTTCTTCAAGTGCTGCACAAGCAGCCGCAATAGCATCAGCTGCATCACACGCATCTACTTCTGCAAGTGCTGCACAGACAGCTGCGGAGTCAACTGCGGCAACTTATGTATCTAATACAGAAATTTCAGCTTCAAATCTTGCTGCGTCACACGCAAATGCATCAGCAAGCGCTGCATCTGCATCCGTGGCATCAGGAGTATCTGCAGCATCACAATCATCGGCTGCAAATATAACAACAGCCCAATCAACAGCAACTACAGCTGAATCGAATGCCCAGACAGGAATATCAAATGCTGCAACAGCACAGTCAACTGCAAATACAGCTAATACAAATGCAAGTAATGCACAATCTACAGCTAATACTGCAACAGGATCAGCTAATGATGCTTCTGCATCAGCTGCAAATGCAATTAATAATGCCGCGACAGCTCAATCAGCTATTGACACAATGGAAACTCAAGTAGTATTAAATTCAGGTGGAATGCATTTAAGGAATAGTTCAGCTGTTAATATAGCATCATACGGAACAACAACTTATTTTTATGATGGAGTAGGCCACGCAGAGGCAAACCAGAAGATGAAATTAAATGCAGCTGGTGTTCATGTATACGCAAATCATACATCGTCTTATGCTTATCTGTATAATGGTGGACTTCAAATAGTATCAGCATCAGTTCAAAGGGCATTGTTCGGATCGACAGTTTATATTGGTAATACTTCATATGAGCATGTTGAGATAACAGATTCTGCATTAAAATTAAAGGATGGTGGGACAACAAGATTAACGATGGACTCAAGCGGTATTGCGATGGGATCACAATTTAGTGTAGATTCATCTGGTAACGCATCATTTTCCGGAACATTATCAATTGGCAGTCTTCCGTCAGGAACAGTTAGTGCATCAACACAGCTCTCTGGAGATTTTGATTCAGCAGGCAGTGCTGCATCTGCACAAGCAGCCGCAATAGCATCAGCTGCATCACACGCATCTACTTCTGCAAGTGCGGCGCAAACAGCTGCGGAGTCAACTGCAGCAACTTATGTATCTAATACAGAAATTTCAGCTTCAAACTTAGCAGCATCACATGCAAATGCATCCGCAAGTGCAGCTTCAGCTTCAGTGGCATCAGGTGTGTCTGCAGCTTCACAATCATCAGCTGCCAATATAACTACAGCTCAAAATGCGGCAAACAGCGCACAGTCGACTGCAAACACAGCTACGGGATCTGCAAATGATGCGTCCTCATCAGCTGCAAGTGCAATTAATAATGCGGCGACAGCACAATCAGCCATAGATACAATGGAGACGCAGGTCGTACTTGATTCAGGCGGAATGGAGTTACGTAATGCTTCAAATCAAAAAGTTGCTAAGTATGGAACAACAACATATTTTTATGACGGAACAGCATCAGAAAATGTAAAATTACAGTTACAAGCTGCAGGTGTAAAGGCATTTGGCGCAACTGCTGCAGGTGCACATGACGCAAATACGTACTCTTATGTCTATAGTGAAGGAATGCAAGTTGTATCTGCATCAACACAGGTTGGTCTCTTTGGGTCGAATACTGTAATAGGACCAGTTGGTGCAGGACTTAGTAATGTTAGAATTTATAACGGTGTACTTGCATTTAGAAATAATGCAACTGTAAAGATGCAGATAGATGCAACAGGCGCAATATCTGCTAGTGGTTGGATGATTGATGCTCAAGGAGGTTTTACAGCAAGTAATGCAGACTTATCAGGCAAGGTAACTGCTACATCTGGTCAAATAGCAAAATGGTCAATAATGAGTCAGGCAATGAGTTCAAGCGCTGGTGCAGGTTTGGCATTTGCAGTAGCAGATCCTGATACAAACCCTGCTAATGAATTTAATATTGATGAGGACGGCGCACTAGGTATTGTCTTTAATGCGTATAGAAATCCTGCAGGATCAGTTTTCACAAAGAACACATCAAATATGGATCTAGAGAATACATCTGATTATCCAAATATTTGGGTAATGGGATCTGCAACAGATAATCAAAATGTACTCTTTAGGGTTGGAGATTCTAGCAATTATCTGAGATCTGATCAATCTGGCTTTGCAATTAGTTCATCAAAATTTCATGTAGCAACAACTGGCAATGTTACAATGAATGATGTCACTGCTTCAAATATAAATGCTAGTGGTAAGATAACAGCAACCACTGGTACAATAGGTGGATTTGTTATTACAGGTACCGCGATGGGATCCTCAGCAGGAAATTTTATATTAAGTGGATCAGCAGGGATAATGAGACTTGGTGGAGGCTTATCAGGAGGCGCAAATTCAATAGTCATACTTAACGCAGCATCAACAGGAACAGACTCATATAGAATTACTGTAGGTAGTGCAACAGAAAAGACAGCACCATTTAGAGTCAGCGGCTCAGGAAAAATGTTTGCAACAGATGCTGAAATAACTGGTAAGATTACGGCTACAAGTGGTGAAATTGGTGGTTTTGGGATAAGTTCTGCTACAATTAGTAGTTCTAATAATAATATAATATTAAGAGATAATGGCCAATTGACTGGTTCTGCTTTACTTTTTAATAACTCAATATCAACAGGAACATCCAAATTTTCAGTGACTGGCGGTGGTACACCCTTTGCACAATTTGGAAACGTAGTACCAATAGCGACTGGAGGCTCTGGCCGTGGTTTATATATGTCTGGATCAACAACAGTAAATATTCACAATGCTGACGTCCATAATGGGTGGTTTCTATCAGAGTATGAAATGTACTTTGGCATGCCACCACAAGGTTCATATGAAAAAACTATCTATGATACTGTAGGTCATCAATTAGGCTCCCAAGCGGATGAGGGGAGTCATGCTATAATAACGTATAGCAACGACCTATTTGTAGGTTGTATAGGTACAGGTTCTAATTCAACATATACTACGCCACTTATAAAATTTAGGGCACACGGAGCTAGTTCTTATGATGGAACAATTATGTTTCTAAAAGCAGGCACAGAAGGTAATGCTACAAAGCAATGGATGAATATGAATGCGAATGGTATAGTAATAAATGAAAATAGTGAAGCTACGCATGATGTTAGAATGGAAAGTGATAGTAATACCCATATGTTTTTTCTTGATTCTGGTGCTAATGTAATCGGTCTCAATAAAAGTGATCCAGCTTATACATTAGATGTTACAGGTGACATACGAGTATCAGATGATTTGTTTGTAAATGATTTTGCCAGAATAGATGCCCTTAGGGTTGGAACAACGACTACAGATCCTGGTGATGGCAATCTTTATGTTGAAGGTTGGTTAAGGGTAAACGGAGATTTAGATGTAAATGGAGATATTGTTGGTGATGATAGTACAGATATAACAAATATAAACCAGATCTATTGTGATAATGTTATTCATGATGGTGATACTGACACAGCTATCAATTTTGGCGCTGATAAGATACAGCTTGAAGCAGGTGGTACAACTATAGCTGCAATGAATGCTACTGATTTCTTTGTAAAGACAGATTTTTATGTAACAGCAGATGATCTTTCAGATGGATCATATACAGTAACTGATGCCATTAGGCTACACAATAATAGTAGCAATAATTATTTCGATTTTAATGGTGGTCATCTTTATATAAGAGATAATGGCAATACAGCTTTTTTTATTGAAGATACTACTAAAGATGTGGGTATTGGTTCAACAAGCCCAACAGCTAGACTACACGTAGCTGATTCTGATCCAAACCAGCATGTCCTGAAAGCTGTTGGAGCCGGTAGTACAAATATGCCACTTGTAAAATTTAATCATAGTGAACCCGACCTAGATACCAATGATATAATTTTAGATTTAGATTTTGATGATGACACTAGCATTGAATCAGACAATTATTTTATATATTTTCAAAACCAAGATGGTGGTGTTGGAAGCATAAATAATGAAATAACATATAATACTTTTACTGGAGCTCATATTTCCCAAAGACCAAGTGGTTCAGATTTTTCTGATTGGAAAACTGGAATGATTGTAAAATCTACTGGTGAAATTCTACAACCGCCAAATAGCTTAAGCGGAAGTATATCAATGGCATGGCCAGTTGTTGAAAGAACTACATCTCAAAAAGATAAAGCAGTTATGGGTGTTTTTACGACAATAAATTCTGCGCCAGTAGAACATCCAAACTATACAACTAGTTCAAAGGATGTTGGAAGAATGGCAGGGTTGGATGATAATGCACCACAGATCAACTATAATTCAATTGGTGAGGGAAAAATACTGGTAACAGATACAAATGGAAATATAGAAACGGGTGATTATATTTGTTCATCAGCTAGAACTGGACACGGAGAAAAGCAAGATGATGATTTATTACACAATTACACAGTGGCAAAAGCTACACAACCTTATAATTTTGCATCAGCTAGCGTTGATGCTGATTTAGGGTATAAATCTGTATTGATTGCTTGTACTTATCATTGCGGATAATTAATAAAAAGGAGAAAAATAATGAAAATAACTTTTGATGAGATAATAGAGGTAGTTCTACATCACGAGGGTGGTTATGTAAATGACCCTAAAGATCCCGGTGGTGAGACTAATTTTGGTATTTCTAAACGAGCGTACCCAGATGTTGATATGAAAACTCTCACTAAAGAGGGCGCAAAAGATATTTATAAAAGAGATTATTGGGATAAATACAAATGCGAAGATCTCCCAAAAGATCTACGTCACATTTATTTTGATATGTGTGTAAATATGGGTGCTGGACGTGCTACAAAAATTATGCAACAGACAGCAAACGCTAAAGGAGCGAATCTAAAAGTCGATGGTTACATCGGACCCAAAACAATCTCGGCACTAAGCGGTGTAGAACTTGAAAGAGTTCGAGCATATAGAGTAAAGTATTATGTAAATTTGGTTGAACGTAAACCAAGCTTAGAAAAATTTTACTTTGGATGGTTTAGAAGAAGCTTAGAAGTCTAAGGAGACTATATTGATAATTTTTAAAAAAGTCCTTTACTTTTACGAAAAAAAGTATTAGATTCTATATAAGATGAAGAGACTGTATAAAAATATTGCATATGAAGCCATGTATGGTGAAGGTTGTATTGTGCTAGATAATGAACTAGTCAAACAGTATATTGACGAGTCTGAGAGAATTAGCGAAGGCAGTCAAGTACAGGGTGTATATTCAGATGAAGGATTGTATGATTTTTTCGCTAGCTTTCGTGACTATAGAAGAGTTACAAAATTAAAAGCTACACAAGTTATAGGATGGCCAGTTGTAGAATACTTACTGGACAAAAAGGCTTCTGATCCGTTCTATGAACTAGGTATGATGGAAGATGATGGCTCTGGAATGAAAGGACGTGCAGATTCTGTCTCCTATGGGGGCGCTGTTATTATGGGTGATGAAAATCCATTAGCGTCAGATAGAAAATATATGAAAGAGATGGAAAATATCATATCAGAGTTAGGCTGGGAAATTATAAAATGGATGGGTGTTGGCCCAAATAGAAAAAGTCAAGTTATTGTTATACCTTCATACAAGCTAGGTGAAGAACCTGGAAAATTAAATGAAGATGTAGTAATATTAGTCGAGTTTAAAGAAGAGTTTGGAGCACCTGCAGGATTATTACCGTCACCAAGCAGAAAAGAAATTGAAAAAGCTAAGAAGAGAAAAGATAAGTCAATATACGCAGAAAAAGAAAATAAGATTGATAAATTAATTGCAATATACCCAGGAAGATTCCAACCCTTTGGCCCACATCACAAAGAACAATATAAGTTTTTAAAGAAAAGATTTGATACAGTTTACGTAGTGACAAGTAATAAATCAGGTGGAAGCAGACATCCAATGAATTTTTCTCAAAAAAAGAGACACATGCAGAAGATGGGAATACCTGGAAGCGCTATTAAAATGGAAAACCAACCGTACATTCCAAAGGGAATTCTAAATAAAGAGAATGGTGACACAACAGCAGTGATATTTGCAGTTGGTGAAAAAGATGAAGGAAGACTATCAGGCGGAAAATACTTTAAGCAATACAGACAAAATTATAATAGGTTAGAGGGATTCGATCACCACGGTTATACACTAAAATTACCGCACACAAGTATCAGGGTTGGAGGTATGGAATTAAGTGGAACAACTATGCGTAAGTTACTTGGCTCTGATAAATTTGATATTAAATCAAAACAAAAATTTTTCAAAAGCATGTTTGGATATTTTGATCAAAAAACATTTAATAATTTTGTAAAATCTTTTAAAGAAGAAATTAAATTAGATGTAGAAATTGGTGATACAATATTAGTAGGAAGATTTAAAAATAAAAGAATGGTTGTAAAAGATATTGGTGTTGATAAACACGGTATGCCAACTATTAACGGAAGAAAAGTTACAACATTTAGATATACAAAAGATCCTAATGCATTTAATGAATCATTCACTGCAGTCAATAATGATACAGGAAATACTTCTATATTCGATACAGAAGATGCAAGAGACGCTGCAATAAAAAAAGGAACCCATTCTAAAGTGAAGGCTAAAAAGCCAAAAATTAAAATGCCAAAATTTACAATGCCTAAGATGCCTTCTATAGCAGATAAAATGAAAAAAGACGCAGAAAGAAAAAGGAAGTATGGTGGAAAGAAAAGAGAACAAAATATAGTTGATGGTGTTGACACAATCAGAGATGAAGATGATTTAGATCATTTTAAACATCAGTTTCTGAAAGAAGGCGATACAGTAGCGGACATGGATGAGTATGAAAAGCGTGTAGCTGAACAGTATAGAAAACAAAAAGAAAGTATGCCCGAAGAGGAACGTAGACAATTAGAAGATGATGCTAAGAGTTGGAAACAGCATGGAGGTTATGAAGCTATACAAATTGCAATAAGAGATGGTGATATTACTGAGCAAGATATACTTGACAGAAATGAAAGAATGAGTGAAACTGCACATGAAAGCGTAGTGACTGTTGAACAACCTATAGAGCGTGGAATATCAATCCCAGCAGAAGATGCAGATGCATTTTTAGAACGATTTGTAGAAGGTGAAATTGTTGAAATACCAGATGAAAAAGGGCATGGTTCTAGTGGATTTAGTTTGAGTTCAGATACTGCTAGATTTTTTAGCAGGGCAGAAAAAGATAATGAAACAGACGACGTTTCTATTCTTATACGTATACAACCAAATGAAAAGGGTGAAATGAGAGGTTTGTATATAGACGGAGAAGACGCAGAGTTTAGTAGTGAAATGGAAATAATACGTAGCTCTAAATCTAAAGCAAAGGTAATATCAGTAGAGCGAGTAAAATATCCAAACGGTAAAATGGTAATTATAATAACGCTACAAGAACCAGATAATTTAACAGAGTCTGATTCTTTTATCGGAAAGATGCTAGCACAGCAAGAAGATGATACACTCTCTAAAAAATATTTAGAAGGACCATTAAATCCAAGACCAAAAAATTTAACAAAAGAAAATAAAAAGGAGTTATTGCTTATGGGAGGAGCCTACGGACACATGGCACACCCGTTTGATGATTACGCATTGACCTTCGGAGAACTGAAGGAAATAATAGACTTAGGGTTACAGGGTAAATTAGACAAAGAAGAATCTGTCACAGAAAAATTAGATGGACAAAATATAATGATTTCGTGTATAGATGGTATTGCAAAAGCAGCTAGAAATAAAGGTGATTTAAAATCTGGTGGTATGAATTTAAAAGGAGTTAAAGCTAAATTCGCAAATCATTTACCAAGTGTTCGAGATGCATTTGTATTCTCTATGAAGGATATTGCTTCTTCTGTTGAGAGAATGTCTAAAAAAGATCAAGAAGCTCTATTTGCAAATGGAAAAAATTGGGCAAATATAGAGATAATTTATCCAGGAAATAAGAATGTAATAGACTATGATGGGCCTGCAACAATAGTTTTTCACGGAATACTAAAATATAATCAGGCTTGGGTACCTTCTGGAATGGTAAAATCTGGTGGCGCAAAATTATCTGCAATTATTAATGCTGTTAATAAAGGCATTAAGACAAAATTCGCTTTTAAAGGTCCAAATGTGCTAAAATTGCATAAAGTAAAAGACTACACTGCTACCAAGTCAAAATATATTAGCTCTTTGAATAAGTTGCAGAATATATATAGATTAAAGGATAGCGATGAGCTATCGTTATGGCATCAACACTTTTGGTTAGAATACATATTAGCTGGAGCAAACTCAACGGATTACAGAAGTATTCCGGACAATGTTTTATACCCACTCATGAAAAGATGGGCATTCTCAGATAAGTCATATAAGATGACAGAAATTAACAAATTAAAGACTGATCATCCCAATTTCGTTGACTGGGTAAGAACAACAGAAAAATTAGATCATGCTGGTATGTTAAAAGCTAATATGGCACCATTTGAAGAAATATTTTTTGGTGTAGGAGCTGAGATATTAGCAAACGCAAGCAATTATCTATCAGTAAACCCATCACACACATCACAAAAATTAAGAAATGATTTAGAGGCAGCAGCAAAAGCATTAAGATCAAAGAAAGATTTTTCCAACATAGGCAAATTAAAAGCGCAACTTAGAAAGTTAAAAGCAATGCCAAGTATTAGTAAGGCTGCACCAACTGAAGGATTAGTTTTCAAATACAAAGGAAAAGTATTTAAATTTACAGGTTTCTTTGCACCAATTAATCAAATTTTAGGTTTACAAAAATTTAGTAGGTAATTATGAATAGTGAAGATAAATATTTAGCCAGTATAATGGCAGGAACGCCACTTGAAAAGAAAGTCATGGTTGGCTATGAAGGTAAAAAAGAAAAGTCTGGCGATAAGAAAAGCCACCTAACAGATATAATGGCTGAAGTGAGAATGCCGTGGTTTTGCCCAAAATGTGACAAAGTAATGAAACACAAGAACGATAATAAAATGTGGACATTGTTTGGTCATTGTTTTGATTGCCAAATAGAATTTGAGCATGAATTACGTGTAACAGGAAAATATGAAGCGTGGGAAGAAGAAAGAATTTTAAGAAATAAGATAGCAATGATTAAGGGTGATATTGAAGAATTGACTGAGTGGAAAAATAATAAAAATTATCAAACAATAGAGCCTGTGAATGTCGATACAGGTTATGTACACGTTGACAACTTCGAACTCACAGATAAAATGGTTAAAGAGGCCGAAGATGCAATTAATATGCTAGAAGAAAAATTAGAAGGTTTCACTAATAGGCTAAAAGAGATACAAGATGGCGACGAATAAGCAGATAAAAGATAAGCTTAGGGAGGAATATGTAAAGTGTGCAACTGATCCGACATATTTTATGAGAGAATATTGTTATATTCAACATCCTGTAAAAGGCAAAATGAAATTTGATTTATATGCATTTCAGGAACGTACACTTAAAGATTTTAAAGACAAAGATTATAATATTATTCTGAAGGCACGCCAACTTGGAATATCAACACTAACAGCAGGGTATTCATTATGGTTAATGAATTTTCATAATGATAAGAACATTCTTGTAATTGCTACAAAACAAGAGGTAGCAAAAAATCTTGTTACAAAAGTTCGTGTAATGCACAAAATGATGCCAGAATGGCTGAAACAAGGATGTGTTGAGGATAACAAGTTATCATTAAGATACAAAAATGGTTCACAAATAAAAGCTATATCATCAACCAGTGAAGCAGGTCGTTCTGAAGCGTTATCACTTTTAGTTATGGATGAGGCTGCATTTATTAAGAATATTGATGAAATATGGGCAGCATCTCAACAGACACTAGCTACTGGAGGTAAATGTATTGCGCTGTCAACACCTAATGGTATGGGAAATTGGTTTCATAAAACATGGACAGAGGCAGAAGAAGGAACAAATAGTTTTAATTTTATAAGATTACACTGGACAGTTCATCCTGAAAGAGGTGATGAATGGCGTAATGAACAAAATAAATTATTAGGGCCTGATATGGCAGCACAAGAATGTGATTGTGATTTCATAAGTTCAGGACAATCAGTAATACCAGCAGCAATTATTAAAGAATATCAAGATAATTCTATATGTGAACCAATTGAAAAGAGGTATCATGATGACATGTGGGTATGGAAAAATCCAAGTCAGCAATCAAAATACATAATATCTGCTGACGTTGCTAGAGGTGATGGAAGCGACTATTCAGCTTTTCATGTGTTAGATGTAGAAACATTAGAGCAGGTAGCAGAATTTAAATCAAAAGTTGACACCACAAGATATGCAAATATTCTAATGTCAGTAGGTACAGAGTATAATGACGCTATTCTAGTTGTTGAGAATAATAATGTTGGCTGGGCAGTGCTGCAAGTTTTACTAGATAGGGAATATAGAAATTTATTCTGGATGAAGAGAGATGTTAAATACATAGATTCAAAGACACAGTATACAAATAAATACAGAAGTGAAGAAAAGAATATGATTCCAGGGTTCACAACTAGTATGAAAAGTCGACCACTAATTATAGAAAAACTTTCAAAATTTGTTAGAGAAAAACAAGTAAAAATAAATTCAATCAGATTGATTGATGAATTATATGTTTTTATATTTAATAATGGGAGAGCGGAAGCTTTCAAAGGCTATAATGACGATTTAGTCATGAGTATGGCAATAGGACTCTGGATAAGAGAAACTAGTTTACGTCTTCATGAAGAGAATATGAGGATAACAAAAGAGACAATGAGTAAAATGGGAGGAAATTCTGGCGTTTACATAGTTGAAGAAGAAGATGATTATGGTTGGTCACACCAAGTAGGCGACAAAAAAGAATCACTCACATGGTTAATTAATAATTAATAGGTAATAATATGGCAAAACAAGATACATTTTACGATCGAATACAACGACTCTTTTCAACAGGAGTTATTGTAAGAAATGTTGGCGGAAGAAAATTAAAAATTGTAGATACAGATGATATATTTCAAGGGTCCAAAACACTTATGGACAGGTATACACGTTTGTATTCTTCTGGCGGCGCGGGTCTTGGGTCTTATCATGGTTATAGCGGTGAATTAGCTAAAGCTCAACGTATAGCACTATTTAGAGACTATGAAGCAATGGATGATGATCCAATTATATCTTCAGCAATGGATGTATACGCAGATGAATCAACTATGAAGTCTGAGTATGGAAATGTTTTAGAAATCAAAGCAAACAACCCACAGATTCATGAAATATTACACAATCTTTTTTATGATATATTGAATATAGAATTTAATCTTTGGCCGTGGATACGAAATATGTGTAAATACGGTGATTTCTTTCTTAATTTAGATATAAAAGAAAAGTACGGAATCATAAATGTTTCACCATTGTCAGCTTATGATGTTTCACGTGTTGAAGACTTTAACCCAGAAAATCCATACGAAGTTAAATTTATTTTAGATGCAACTGATCCACGTAATTTACCAACAAATGCAGCAAAGAATGAATTAGAAAATTTTGAAGTAGCACATTTCAGATTATTATCTGATTCAAATTATGCGCCTTATGGTAAATCAATGATTGAAGGTGGTAGAAGAGTTTGGAAACAGTTATCTCTTATGGAAGATGCAATGTTAATTCATAGAATTATGAGGGCACCTGAAAAAAGAGTCTTTAAGATTGATATAGGAAACTTACCTCCAAATGAAGTTGACACTTACATGAAAAGAATTATAGATAAGATGAAAAAAGCGCCAGTTGTAGATGAAACAACAGGAGACTATAATTTAAAGTACAATATGCAAAATTTAACAGAAGACTTCTACTTACCAGTTAGAGGTGGAGATAGTGGAACAGGAATTGAATCTCTTCCAGGTTTAACTTATGAGGCAACAGAAGATATAGAGTATTTAAAAAATAAACTACTTTCTGCGTTAAAAATTCCAAAGGCATTCTTAGGATTTGAAGAAAATATTGGTTCCAAAGCTACATTGGCTGCAGAAGATGTTAGATTTGCAAGAACAATTGAAAGAATACAGAGAATCGTATTAAGTGAATTAACTAAAATTGCAGTTGTTCATTTATATTCACAAGGGTATACTGATGCTGCATTGGTTGATTTTGATTTAGAATTAACTAGCCCATCAACAATATATGAACAAGAAAGATTAGATCTCTGGGAAAGAAAAAATAATATTGCTGAGGCTATGAAACGTGAAGCGTTGGTCTCAAAGAAATGGATATACGATAATATCTTTAATTTTACAGATGAATCAGTTTCTGATATTGAAAATCAAGTAATTGATGACAAAAAAGAGATGTTTAGACATAGCTCAATAGAAAATGAAGGTCATGATCCGGCTCAACCAGCACAGGAAGGTCAAATGAAATCACAATCTCAGTATCAAGATGAAGATAGTGATAAAGATGATGAAAGAAAACGAGACAAAGAAGATAGGGAAACATATGATGTACGTGATGTTTTAGGAAAACATGACTATTTACACTCAAATGAGAGAGAAGAAAACCCTATAAAACATAAGTTTAGAAAGAGCCCACTTGCATTAGCTCATTTTGATGCAATGAAAAATCATTTTGACAAGAAAGAAACACAGCTATTAAAAGAAGTTGATGATATGGATGAACAACTTAATGGAACTAATAAGAAAACTTAATTTCTGTATATTTATTAATGAACTCATAAAATGCTTAGCTAAGGGTTGAGAATGAAACATTCGAAATATAAAAATGGTGGTTTATTGTTTGAACTACTAACAAGACAGATTACAGCAGATGCTCTAGAGAATAGTAAAACATCACCTGCAACAAAGTTGGTTAAAGAATATTTTAATAAAGATTCTGAACTAATTAAAGAGGCACAAATTTTTACTATGCTGCAACAGACAAAAGTTGTTAATGAAGAAAAAGCAAAACATTTAATTGAAACAACAATTAAAGCATACCAAAAAAATATAAATCACAATAAACTTAAAAAAGAAAAGTATAATCTTATTAAGTCAATAAAAGAAAATCTCACGTCAGAAGATTTCTTTAGATCAAAGATACCAAATTACAAGTTATTGGCATCAATTTATAATGTATTAACAGAAAATTTAGATGATCCAGTATCTGCAAATAAAAGCTACTTTACAGTTCTAGAACATATTTCTTCTACAGCAGTTAAACAAGAAAATTCTGTATTGAAAGAACTAAAAAGGCAGAATAAAGATCTAAGAACGCTTGCATATACAATATTGGTAGAAAAATTTAATAAAAAATATGAATCATTCTCATCAGAACAAAAAACAGTTTTAAGAGAATACATTAATAGCATATCAAATACAAACGGTTTAAAAGAATTTTTAGACTTACAGTTTAAACATGTTTTATATGAGCTCAAAAAGGCATACAAAAAGATTGATAATAAAATCATAAAGATAAAAATTGCTGAGTGTGTTAAGCTATTAAATGAAACTAAAGTTACGACTCCAAAAACATCACAGGTATTAAAGTTAATGAGATTTTATCAATTGGTATCTGAAATTAGGAAGTGTAATGCAAAGTAAAAACCAAAAATTAATTGAGTTTATAAAAGATCTAATCAGAAATGAAATACTTGAAATGAGCTCTACAGCCACTGCCGGCGGTGAATATTCAACACCAAAAGCTTTTAAAAAAGATAATAAAGAAAAAGATGATGAAGAATTAAAATTATCTGATGGTATGTCTGTTATAAGAAGTATGGTTAAGGCTGAATTAAAAGAAAATTATTGGCATTATAGAAATGATGAGTCAATGACAACAAAACAAAAATTAGCTGCATCAATGACAAATATTAGGGAAGCATTATCTATGATCGAACGTTCAGTTAAGTATAACGTTAAACTTAAAAATGAAATGAAATTTGAATCTGATAATTATATGAAACGAACAAAAAATGCTCTTAATAAAATTTCTGAAAAATTGATAAGATTATCAACAAGAGTAAAGGATTTAGTATAATGGATAGATCACTATTAATGGATGTCATACCTTTTGATGTCACACCAGATAAAATAAATGAATCAATCAAAGATAACGGCGGAAAATTAATTGTAAAAGGTGTGTTACAAAGAGCAGAATCACGAAACCAAAATGGAAGGGTTTATCCAAGAGAAATTTTAGTTCGTGAAGCTAAAAAATACGCAGATGAATTTATTAGTGAAAGACGAGCTATGGGAGAATTAGATCATCCCGATAGTTCAGTAATAAATTTACAAAATGTTTCTCATAATGTATTGGAGATGCATTGGAATGGTAATGATCTTGTGGGAACAGTAGAAGTACTTTCTACGCCCGCAGGTAATATTTTAAAAGAACTTTTTAAAAGCGGAATAAAGCTTGGAATCAGCTCTAGAGGACTTGGGTCCATTAAGAATGAAACAAAGGGTGATGAAGTTCAAGATGATTTTGAATTAATAGGGTTTGATTTTGTTTCTAATCCTTCAACGCACGGTGCTTTTTTGAGACCTGTAAACGAATCAGTTAAAAAAGGTACAACAAATAAATGGCAAGGTGTTGAAAATGCAATTAGAAGCATTTTAGCAGGAGAATAATTGTGAGTGATATAAAATTAAAGAAACTTTTAAATGAAACAATTGGAGGCGTTGTATCTAAAAACGCTTTTGATGTAGGATTATTTGAAAAAAATAATCATAGCTCTGGTGATCTGCTTAGAATTGCAAAAGAATTAGTTGCAAAAGAAGAAGATGAAAAATTAATGACAAAAGAAGATTTAGTTGAAAAAGTTCATAATTTTGCAAGTTATGGCCCATCAATTTATAAAAAACATAATTTAGCAGAAGTTGCAAGTATGTTTGTTGAAATTTCCAAATCAGCTCAAAAACATGTAGTTGATGAAACAGCAGATTGGTTTGATAAGGTAACAGTTCAAAGAAATATGAACGATCTTAAAAAACAAGCTGGTGGATTTGCTAAAATTGCAAACGAAGCTCAGGCTTTACAGGATAGAATGGCTGCCTTATATGAAGATATGGGCGGAATACTAAACAGATATTTTGAAATAAAAGAATTAAACGAGGAAGGATAATGCTACTCAAGGAATTCTATCAATCAATGTACGGTAAGGTCATTACCGAAGTAGATGATGACCAGATGATCAAATATAAAGATGCAGATGGTGAATCTAAAGAGATGTCTGCTAAAGCTGCTAAGCGCATGAAAAAAGATCATCCAGCTAAGATAGAATACGACAAGCTAAAAGGTGATGGTGATGGAGCTGCAGAGAAGGGCGTTAATATTTTTGATGAACCAAAGGCTGATGAACCAAAGGCTGATGAACCAAAAGGTGAAAGACCAGCAACAATTCATTTAGATTATGATCAAGCAGATGATGATTTAGATGCGTTAAGATATTCTGGAGAATTATCAGATAATCCAGGTTTAGTTTCCAATATTGGTGATATGGTCAAACTTATACAATCAGGCCATGCTACTGATGATGATATACAACGAGCAAATGATATTAGAGATACAATAGATAATATAGCTATGACTAATCCTGATGCTGGCTTAGATAAAGTGGATATGGCATTAAAAGCTGTTATAGATTCTCATGGTGAAAAATCATCTGATCCAGAACCTAAAGAAAAAGAAGAAGGCAGATTTGGAATCCCAAATCAAGATTTAAAAGATACGGTCTTACAAGATTTAAATCCGGATAGAAATGCAGATAGAGATGAGCTTGGCCTTCCTAATAATGAAGAAGATTGGGATAAGGAAATGGATGAAGTAGAGTCTTTGTATAAAAAGGCAAGGGACTATCACGAAGATGTGATGAGAAAAGCGGCAGATGCGGCTTTTGGTGATGATGAAGAAGAAGCAGAATATTACGCGGATAAAGAAGAAGAAGCTGAAAAAGAATATAACAAGTATAAGGCTGTTAGAGATGCTTATGAAGAAAAAGGTCAAGAATTAGGTGTATGGGAATCAATTCGAAAAGGATCCTTCAGTGTAATAAAAGAAAATTGGATTAAAAATAATTTGTAGAGGTAAAGATGGCAATATACATCAAGGTTATAGATAATAAAGTAGAATACGCACTTAGAAAATTTAAGAAAAAAGTAAAAGAGTCAGGCGTTTTGCATGAGTTACAACAGAGACAATTCTATGTAAAACCTTCAGCATTGAATAGAGATCGAAGAGCAAAAGCAAGATTACGTGCACAAATTCGTTCAAAAAAAGCTGAACTTTAAATATATTATACCATAATTATATAAAAATATAATGCACCTACATTCGTTAGGTGTTTCGAATTTAATCAATTCTGATTATAGTTCCCAAATAACTATATAAACTCTCTTAGAGGAGAATCGTAATGGATAAACTATTACAAGAAGCAATTGCTGATGCAAAAGCTGTACGCGAAACTGCACTAGCGAATGCTAAAATTGCCCTCGAAGAGGCCTTTACTCCACATCTGAAATCAATGCTTTCTAAGAAGCTACATGCTGAAATGGAAGGCGACGATGAGGAACAAGCCGATGAAAGTTATCATAGCGAAGATGAAGAAGAAGAAGTTTCTGAAGAAATGGACTCTTCTGAAATCGGCGCAGCTGATAATAAGGAACCCCAAGCTGCTGCTTCTGAAGCAGACGCACAGGGACCTGAAGAAGAAGGCTCTCCAGCTGAAGCTGGCATGGAAGACGAAAATGCTGAAGAAACTGATCAACCTATGGGTGAGAATCAGGAATCTGGCATGGAAGACGAAAATGCTGAAGAAGCTCCTGAACAACCTATGGGTGAACAGGAAGAAGCTGGAATGGAAGACGAAGATGACGATGATCTCGCAGAGGTCCTACGTCAACTCGAACAGGAAATGGGCATGGAAGATGAAGATGAAGAAGAAATGGCAGCACCTGCAGAGCAGGAAGAAGCTGGCATGGAAGACGAAGATGAAGAAATGGCAGCAGCACCTGCAGAGCAGGAAGAACCTGGCATGGAAGACGAAGATGAAATTGATCTTGATGAAATCATAAAAGCCCTAACTGAAGAAGATGGTGAAGAAGGCATGGAAGACGAAGATGAAGAAGCTGCTCCTGCAGAAGAATCTGTCGCTGCTGAACTCGAAGAGTACAAGCAGACTGTACAGTATCTCAGGGATAAGCTTTCTGAAGTGAATCTTCTTAATGCTAAACTTCTTTATACGAATAAGCTTTTCAGAAGCAGAAACGTATCTGAAACTCAAAAAATGAAAGTTATTGAACAGTTTGATAGAGCTGCTAACGTACGCGAAGTTAAACTTGTTTATACTACATTTGCTGAGTCAATGAAACGTAAGCCTGTTAATGAATCTGCTAAACGTGTAAGTCAAGCTTCAAAACCTGTAGCTTCAACACAGCCTAAGAAAAAGCCAATCATCGGTGAGCAGGTCGATTTTCAGACCCGCATGAAGAAACTAGCTAACATTATTTAATTACGGAGAAAAAACGTGTCTAATTATAATTCACAACTCAAAGACGTAATTGGTGGATACAATCCTCATAATGAGCTTCTGTCTTCCTCTCGTAAATTGGTATCTAAGTGGGAACCAACAGGCCTTTTAGAAGGAATGAAAAATGAGAGCGAAGTCGCTGGTATGGCTGTACTCTTGGAAAACCAAGCAAAACAGCTAATCGACGAAGCTTCAGCAACAGGAACTTCAGCAAATCAAGAACAGTGGAGTGGCGTAGCCCTTCCATTAGTTCGCAGAATTTTTGCTGAACTTTCTGCGCAGGAATTTGTTTCTGTACAACCAATGAACCTACCGTCTGGTCTAATTTTCTATTTAGACTTCAAATATGGTTCTGCACCTTCTGGTGGTTTAAATCAAGCAAGTGGATCTGACATCTACGGCAATACCTCCAGTTCTGGTGATCCTTCCGGCGGTCTTTATGGCGCTGGAAAATGGGCATATTCTGTTAACGATACTAAAGCATCTGGCGTAGCCTTTGGAACTGGATCAGTTTCAATAGCTGACATCAGAGGTGATAATAACTTGTCTGCTTCTCAAGCAGCTGGTGAATTAGTAAAAGTAACCGTTTCAGCTTCAGCCCTAACTACTCCTGATCTTGAAGGCGCAAAGTCATTTGCAATTTCAGGTTCTGGTACCGCTGAATTAACAGCATATTACCCTGCATTTACATCTGTATCTGATGATGATATTTTCATCAACTTTATAGTTGCAAATGCTGCAGCTATTGTACCTGGTACGATAGATGTTCACTACTCTAAACAACCAGCAGATACTTCACGTGGTGACTTCGAAGTGACTCACACCGTTGGTGCGGATCCTGAAGAAGCTAACGTTGGTATTCCTGAAGTTGACATCCAGATGCGTTCAGTCGCAATCACTGCTAAAACTCGTAAGTTGAAAGCTGTATGGACTCCTGAGCTTGCTCAAGACCTTAACGCTTATCATGCTGTCGATGCTGAAGCAGAATTGACTGCTATGCTTTCTGAGTATGTTACTATGGAAGTTGACTTAGAGATCATTGATATGTTAAAGCAGAACGCTGCTGCTAAGACAGAATACTGGTCAGCTGAAATGGGCTTTGAGTGGAATGGTTCCGCTTTTGCACAAACATCAGCTAACGTTGCTGCTTACACAAAAGGTGAGTGGTTTCAAACCCTTGGTAACAAGATACAATCAGTTTCTAACGCAATCCATAAGAAAACACTCCGTGGTGGAGCAAACTTCATTGTCGTAAGCCCTGAAGTTGCTACAATCCTAGAGTCAATCCCAGGATTCGGTACTGATTCTGATGGTGATGCTACCAAGTCATATGCAATGGGTGTCCAAAAGATAGGCGCACTGAATAATAGGTTTAACGTATGGAAGAATCCATATCTACAAGATGATCAAATTCTTGTTGGATTCAGAGGTGCTCAGTTCTTAGAAACTGGCGCTGTATACGCACCTTACGTGCCGTTGATCTTAACACCAGTTGTTTATGATCCAACCAACTTCACACCTCGTAGAGGCGTGATGACTCGTTATGCTAAGAAAATGGTTCGTAACGAATTCTATGGCTTAGTTAACGTAGCAAAATCAAATCTTGTGTAAGCTAGATTAGATTTTACGTCATAAAAAAGGGGCTTCCGATTTTGGGGCCCCTTTTTTTATTTCTGTATTGTTTTACTTTGTGATATTTATAAACGGAAACGTTTCTATTTGGAGAACATAAATGGCAACTGAAATTTGGGCTGGAAGTAGTTCATTCGGAGCAGGTAATACACCGTATGGGTTTTACGATTCAGATACAGCATTCACATCATCTGCAGATAATTTTGCAGACTGGTCAGCAAGAAGGCTAGGGTATCCTATTGTCGATATTGAACTACAATCAGGCTCTTTCTACGCATGTTTTGAGGAGGCAGTGACTGAATACGCTGCTCAAGTCAATCAGTTTAATATAAGAGACAATCTGCTACACTTACAAGGACAATCTACAGGTTCAAATTTAACTGGTAAAAGAGTTACCCCTACACTTGGAAGAACAGTCTTCTTAAGCCAACAGTATGGTACAGAAGCAGGTGTTGGAGGCTATGTTGATTGGAAAAAAGGTAGTGTTACAGTTGTTAGTGGATCACAAGAATATGATCTAAATGCACTTTGGGCGGCTGTATCAGAATCTAATAGTGGTTCGATAGAGATTAAAAAAGTTTATCATGAAGCGCCACCTGCAGTAAACAAATACTTCGACCCATATTCAACAACAGGATATGGAACAGCTAATTTTACAGAAGGATTTGGTTTTGGAGATTACTCACCTGCTGTGTCGTTTGTTTTGATGCCAGTATTCGAAGATATTTTAAGAATGCAAGCAATAGAATTTAATGATCAATTTAGAAAATCTGCATATTCTTTTACACTTGTTAATAATAAACTAAGATTATTCCCGATTCCTGAGAAAGCTGGAAGATTGTACTTTGATTATATAATAACAAAGGACAGAGATAATTCACTACAAATGCCGTCAGGTTCAGACGCAAATCCAATATCAGATTATTCAAATGTACCGTATGACAATATGCAATATCAGTACATTAATGATGTTGGAAGACAATGGATCAGAAAATATGGCTTGGCATTAACTAAAGAACTATTAGGTACTATACGAAGTAAATTCGGAACAGTCCCAATTCCAGGATCAGAATTATCAATGGATGGTGAAACTTTAAGAGCTGAGGCTACAACTGAAAAAGAAACTCTTATTGCACAACTTAGGGAGAATTTAGAGCAAACTAGCAGAAAAGTAATGATGGAGGCCGACAGCGAAGAAAGCTTGAGACTTCAAGAGAAATTGAACAAAGTTCCGCTAAATATATACGTAGGATAAGTCAATGGCAGGTCGCTTTATAAGGTCAAGAGATAAAGATTTTTTTGATACTGTTAATAAAGAGCTCTTAGGAAATCCCCAGAGCAATAAAGATGGAATTATAAACCAAGAGGTTATAGCATATAAAGTCTCTGTATATGAAACAGAAACAAATTTATATGGTGAGGCAGCTGCGGGAAAAAGATACCAAAATGGTGTAAAACTAACGTGCCTTGTTACAGCAGAAGATTTTGATTTTGATACATCTGAGTTTGGTCCGGACGCAAATCAAAATGCATCATTTGCATTCCTAAGACAGCAGTTAATAGATGCTGATTTTGTTCCAGATATTGGTGACGTTATAGAATGGAATTATGCATTTTTTGAAATTAATAATATAAATGAAAATCAACTATTAGGTGGGATGGTAGACAATAATCATTCTGTAATTTGTAGCGGATTCTTAACAGACCCGACAGCAGTGGGCTTAAACAGAAATAGAGGCTATTAATGGCAGATAAAGCAACATTAAACAAAGGGAGAGAAGTATCACGCGCAGGTGATGATTTTAAAAGTGTGTCCGTTGGTTTAATGGACATAGATAAAGCAATTTTTTATTATTTTGAAAATGTTATAAAACCTGTCATTGTTGAGAATGGAGAACAGGTTAAGGTCCCAGTAATATATGCAAATCCTGAGAGGTGGGCAGCTTTACAGAAGCAAGGATATGTAAGAGATCATAAGCGTAAAGTTATGGCACCGTTAGTTGCATTTAGAAGAACAGGTTTTTCACGTGATGAAACAATGCCAGTTGATAAGCTTGATCCAACAAATCCTCAATTACATGTTCATTTTGAGAAACAGTATACAAAAGAAAATAGATATGACAAATTAACAGCTCTAAAAGGAATATCACCTAAGAGAGAAATACACGCAGTTGCAGTTCCTGATTATGTATCTGTCACATATGATTTTATTGTTTGGACAAATTTTACAGATCATATGAATACAATAGTTGAAAAGATTAATTGGTCAGAAGGCTCATATTGGGGAGAGCCTGGAAAATTTAGATTTAGGGCATCAATTGAAAGTTTCGAAGATGCTAGTGAATATGAGGTTCAAAGAAAAATTAAAACTAGTTTCTCTTTAAATTTAAAGGGATACTTGTTGCCAGATGAATATCCACCAACAGCAGTTAACACGCAAAAATTTATAACTCCAAAACAGATCGTTCTGAATGATAATACAGATGTCAATGTTATGTCTCTTGTGGGCGTTGATGATGAAGGCGCAAAGACAATTACTGTTATTAATAATATGGGTGTTGCTGCTGGAGGCGGATCATCAGGAGGAGACGGCGGAACATATACAGCAGGCTCTGGTTTAAGCTTAAATGATGCAAATCAATTTAGTGTGACTGGTGATGCAATAGGAAATGCATTTTTAGAATATGATACTGGGCAACATTTAACAACAACATCAGCACCATTATTTGCAGCAATATCTTCAAGCGGTGATGTAAGTGGTTCAGCTGCTTCAACTGGCTCTTTTGGTCAATTAGTAATTGGTAATGGTGGAGATATTATTTTAGAAGAAGACCAAAGAATATACTTTGAAGCAGACAAAGCTACTTACATAGAAACACACGCCTCAGATTCATTTAGAATTGTTGCTGGTGCCAACCAAATGTTGCTATTAGATTATGATACTGGTAACAGAGCAGTATTTGGTAATGGAACTAAAGTTTATATAGGTGCTGACAATACTAAGCTGCCAGACAAAGAATTAGTGGTCGACGGTGATATAAGTGGTTCAGCTACTTCAACTGGTTCATTTGGCAAGGTAGAGGCAACGTCTTTTAGCGGTGATGGAACAAATATTACAGGCGTAACAGCAGAATGGGATGGAACACATGTGGGAACTGGAAGAATATCAGGATCAATGCATGTAAGTGCATCAGTTTCTACGTCTACAGCAATTTATACAAATAATATACAAAATGGTTATCCAACTTCTAATGAATGGGGATCAAGCTTGGATGGAAGTTACTTTAATAATTTTAATAATACAACTCATGTAAGCGAAATTTTAAGATTTATGGCTGGTGTTCTTAGTCACTCACTTGATGTAGCTGATGCTGCACCAAATGCAAAGACGTTTGGAAGTGTAGATACAAATGAAAATAATTTAGGCGCAACAGATACAATTTCAGGTTATGTTCCAACAAATTATAGCTCAATTAATAATAATACATTGACTTATTTAGTTGATAAAGATTGGGCTGGCGTTGGAACAACAATTTTTAGTGGAATAGATGTCTATCATGATAACGGAAGTTCATATTTTGTAGATTTTGATTCTAATTCTGCCGGCTCAACAGACGTTTCGTCATCTGCAGATTCAGAATTATTTGGATTAGGTGGACTAACTAGTGGGGGAGTAACGAACTTTAAGGTAAGAGTTCATGCAACACAATCATTCAGTGATACAGGAAGTGTTGCTACACCAGATGCAAGTTCTAATACTTATACAACACAATCAATTCTAGATTTAACTCAAAGTTCATTTACATCATCAAATGGTTTGACACTGGCAAAAATTAATACTGCACAACCTGCAGTAATTCCAGCTGCATATCAAGATGCAAAATTTGAAAATGTTGGCGGCACAAGCCAAATGAGTGGATCATTATCAAGAAAATGGCATGCAACAAAAGGTGGCTTTACAAGCGTATCGTCAAGTGGGTATTATAGTATGCATGGCCTAAGCATAGGAATAGCTTCAGGATCAAGTGCATATCAATATGTTAGTGGAACAACAAAGACAAATTTTTGGGCACCAGTTGATCAAATAGATTCTGATATTGGACTTAATTCTATATCGGATTCTGATACAACACACAGGGCAGTATCTGCGACATCAAGAAGCTTAAGTGGTGTGCCGTATTTAGTAGATGCAGTATATGAAGTATCAACAAAAATTACAGGATTATTTAACCCTATGTACGTTGCAGCAGTTAATATAACAGATATGACAGCAGGTAATGTCGGTGCAGGTAGCGTATCAATAACAGCTGATAGAGTTTCTACAAGTGGTGGAACAATACAAACAAGTGGAAGGGTATTTCAAAGTGATGGTACAACTGCAGTAAATAGTGGAGTTCCAAGATATAATGATATAGTAATATTGTCTGCATCTATTAGTTATGATAGTGAAAATGATACTACTGTAGCACAATCAGGATCAAGTGACGCACAATTTTCAGTCCAGACAAAAGGAAAAAATAGAGAAGGAACTCAATCTACACTAGACGCACAAACAATTTTATATCATACTGCAGGTAATTTTGGACAAGTCGCTGCAAGCGGAAGTTTACAAATTTATGGTAGGGCACAAGGATATGATGGAGGAACTTTGGCAGGAACCAGTGAAGCATTTACAGGTGAAGATTTTAGAATAGTATTAGATAATAATGTTACAGCATTTAATGGAACTGCTTGGACAACAACATATCAAATTGGAAGTCAAATTGGAAATTATGATCTACAGGTGAAACCAGGTTACTTAGTAGATCCCGGTGGTGATTATAGGTATTGGTATCCTGAAAATCACGGATCTGGAACATATAAATATTATGTTAGAAGATTTCAAACAAGTGGAACAAAAACAAGTATGACAGTTAATATTGGATCTTCACTCGTTGCTTGGAATAGTACATCAAGTGGAATTGCAGTAGGATTAGTTTTTAAAAGCGCAGCAAGCGGCAGTGGCGGTAATTCTGAACAAAGTGTTTGTAGAATATATGATCCAAGTAAAACAAACGATAATTTAATTGAAGCAAACATATCAAATGATAATTACAAAAATCCGTTTAGTTCAGCAATAAGTTTATATGGAAACACAGGCGGTAGCTTAGCTTCAACAACCTATACAGTTCCAATAAGAAATGCTGATGGAATGTATTTAGATAGCACAGATAATGAACTGTATGTGATAATTAGATATAAAGGAGATCAGACTCCAATTACATCTATTTCATTAAGTTTTAGCTAGAGGTAAATATGGCAAAGATAGACAAAGAGAAAAAATCAAGCAGACTATTAGGATCAAGAAGATATACACATGATACTCTTTTAGATTCTCAAGAAGCTTTTACTAATGTACTTGATCTTCGCGCAGAAGAAATATACACTGAAGCACACCTTGTTCCGTCGTCCTCACTTCCGTATAGTGGAAGTAGTCAAAATCAGTCAGTGTATCAAGTAGGCGGCAATAATATAGTAAAATATTGGTATAGACATAAGCTGACAAAGTCAAATTTAAATAATGAAGCATGGTTCTTTTTAAGTCCAACTGGTAGTAATAGTGGGGTTGGTGCACAATTAATAAATGATAATCAAAAAACTGATTTTATTTCACCAAAATATGCTTTATCATCATTAGCAAACTCAACAACTGAAGACACAACCCCCGGATATGGTGTTGTTGTATTTAAATCAACATCACTAAACTCTGGTTCACTTGGAAGTAGTGATATTGTTTCAACAAATGATTATACATTTGATTATAAAACTGGTATCTTGCAATTTAGCAGCTCTGCAGTAGATCCTTCGGACTCTCAATATATTTATATGACAGCATATCAATATTCAGGAACAACATTACGATCTGGTGTAGATGTTAGTGGAAATATAAAAGCAGAGGGCTCGACAACATTTGGTAATGCAACAAGTGATGTACACCAAATTACAGGATCACTAGAGATTTCAGGATCATTAACAGTTTCAGGGCAAACAATTTTAGATAGCTATCACACAGGAAGTGAATCACTTATTGTTAGTGGCGCAATGTCAGTGGTGGACCAACAAGTATCGAGTAAAATAGCTAGTGCGTCTGTATTTATTAAAGGTCTAGGCACAGTGGCAACAACAGACCTATCTGGCGTAATTGATTTAGGCGATGGATTTCAATAAAAATCGATATTTATAAACAAGACGTAAGTCGATAATGGGAAGTAAGAATGGCTCAGATTATAAAACATAGAAGAGGTACAGCTGCACAGTTAAAGACTGTTACACTGCAAAAGGCAGAGTTAGGTGTATCAACTGGTTCAGTATCAGGTATTACAACGCCAGTATTACATGTAGGTGATGGTACAAATGCAGCAGGTTTTGTTGTAGGAAGATTATTTCAAGGGTCAACAGTTCCAACACTTAATTCAGGTGATATTGGTTCAGCATTACAAGATATGCTGTTTCATGATTCAGCGACTTATAAGTTATACAAATTAAATTCAGGTGGAAATGAAAACTTAGATTTAACTGGTAACATTGCTAATAGAGCTGTTACTGGTAGTTTAACATTAACAGGCGCAGTTAATATAGAAGGAGCCGCTACATCGACTGCAATATCTGCTTCTGGCGAAATTACTGCTTCAAATATTTTAGCATCCGGAACTATTACTGGTACTTCATTAGTAGGGACATTAGGAACAGCTGCACAATCAAATGTAACAAGTCTTGGAACGTTAACCACACTTACTGTAGACAATGTGATCATAAATGGCACAACAATTGGCCATACATCAGATACAGACTTATTGACAGTAGCAAGTGGTAAGTTAACTGTTGCAGGTGACTTAGATGTTATGGGGTCAACAACATTCGTTAGTTCATCACAAGTTGATATAGGCGATAGAATTATAGAATTGAATGCAACCAATGCATCAGGTGATGGAGGAATATATGTAAGAGATACTGATACTGCAGAAACAGGTTCATTGCTTTGGGACGTTAGTGAAGATAGGTGGATTGGAGGATTAAAGGATGCAGAGGTTAATTTAGTAACAATATCATCTACAGATACATTAACGAATAAAACACTGACAAGCCCTGATATTAATACCCCAGACCTCGATGGTGGAACAATAGATGGTGCGACGATAGCAACATCAAACATAACAGTAGGATCAGGTAAATCATTAGATGTAAGCGGTGGAACACTTACATTAGCAGCAGACCAAATTAGTGGTGATAAAGTTGAAGGTGGAACAATAGCTGCGACAACAATAACAACATTGACATCTACAACAATAAAAGATTTTACAAGTGCAAGTGGTTCTGCTGTATCATCTGGATCATTTGGTAGAGTAGACGCAACATCTTTTCACGGTGACGGAAGCAGCCTAACAGGTGTTGCTGACGCAGCTGCAATTAGTGGATCTTGGAGAGGTGAATTATCGTCAAGTGCAGTAACTGTAGTAGGAGGTGGTGTAAGTGGTTCAGCACTTTCATCAGGATCTTTTGCTAGACTTGACACAATAACAACTGGTTCATTTGGATATGTTAAATCTACAGGTACTGGTTCATTTGGTAGGGTTGAGGCAACAACTTTAAATGGAACTCTAACAACAGCTGCACAAACAAATATAACCTCAGTTGGAACAATTGGAACTGGAACGTGGGAAGGTACAACTATTGCAGTAGCACAAGGTGGTACAGGAGCAACAACATTAGATAATTTAATTACATTATCTGACCACACAACTGGAAATTATGTAGCAACTTTAACTGGTGGAACTGGTATAACTTCTACAGGGGCTACAAGTGGTGAAGGAATAGCACATTCAATAAGTGTAGATGCTTCACAAACTCAAATAACAGCAATCGGAACTATTGCAACTGGTGTTTGGAATGGTACAGCAATTGCAAGTGCATATTTAGATGCTGATACTGCGCATTTGACAACTGATCAAACTTTTAGTGGCAAGAAAACATTTTCTGCTCCAATAACAGCTAGCTCGCACGTAGAAGTAACTGGAAATGTAAGCGGTTCAGCAACCTCAACTGGCTCATTCGGTCACATCATATTCACTACAGGAACTATTGATGGAGGTTCGTTCTAATGGATAAGAATATTTCTAGAGATGCAAAAGATATGATGGATGAGTTTGCTATCATGGGAAGAAAATTCTCACGATTAGTACAAGCAGCATCAAGAGAAGGTGACAAAAATCAAAATAGACAGTTTGGAAAAGCTGCAAAAGCATATCAACAATTTTTTGGTGAATTAAAAAGGCTATATAGACTACTGTAGTTAAACTCGGGTATATACCCAAACATAGAGGAGCCGTTATATAATGGCACAAATAGTAAAACTTAAACGTTCTGCTGTTGCAGGAAATGTACCGACAACATCAAGTTTAGAACTTGGTGAATTAGCAATTAATACTATTGATGGAAGAGTATTTTTTGAAAAGTCAAGCTCCGCTGGTTATGAAATAAAGCATATAGTTACATCAGATTCAAAAACAACAGGCTCAATAGAATTAACAGGAAACCTTAGCGGTTCAGCAACCTCAACTGGTTCTTTTGGTAGGACAGAAGTAGTTGATAACAGTCATGTAGGTGGAATATTAACTGTTGGTTCAACATCTACGCCAGATGCTACTTATGGTGATGGTTCTATCGAACTTTTTGGTGGAGGATCAACAGCACTTGTAATAAACGATACTCGTGCTAGTAATAGACGACATGTTGTATTTGCTGATACTGGTGGTATGACAATATCATCTGATCCAAGTAATACAATTGGTGTAGGATATTTTAGAGTTAAAGTTGCAAATAGTGAAGTTTTTCATATTGCCGAAGGTGGCAATACAGGAATTGGAGTTACTGATCCAGCTGTAAGAAATGGCTTACTCCAGCTCGGTAGTAGTGGTGGTATATCATTACTAGCATCTGGGATTATAAGCGGTTCATCAACCTCAACTGGTTCCTTTGGTTCATTAGTTGTTGCAGGTGCTGTACAGGGTGATTTAACAGTTAACGGTGACATAATCGCAAATCAGTATATTGTATCATCTTCAGTTACACACTTAACTGCTTCAGCTATGAGTGGATCAACAATGTTTGGTGATACTTCTGATGACACACACCAATTTACTGGATCTTTATTATTAAGCGGAAGTATGACCCTTGATAAAAGTGTTAACCTCAGTGGCTCAGCAACCTCAACTGGTTCGTTTGGCATTGTTGAAAGTGGTAATGTAATAGCAAGTAGTAACATAAGCGGCTCAGCAAAATCAACTGGTTCGTTTGGCTACGGTCATATTGTAGATAAATTAGGTATTGGGACTCAGAGTCCTGGTGCTCACCTAGAAATTAGAGATGATGTTAATGGTGGAGTATTACAATTAAATGGTAACGTATGGTCTGGATTAGAACCTATTGGAACTATAGGATTTTACAACTTTCAAACTAATGTAACATCTTCAATGATAGTTACAAGGACTCCAAATTATAATACCAAAGGAGAACTGTTATTTTATACAAATAATGCTGATGAAGCCGCTCCTCGTATTTCTGTTACAATGGACAGCAGCAAAAATGTAACTATCCATTCTGGTAGTTTAGAGGTGGCTGGAAAAATAAGTGGCTCATCAACATCAACTGGCTCATTTGGAGATGTAGTAACTGATACACTCTCTGTCAATGAGGGATTTACTACAGGTACAATTACTGTAACAAACTTAATTGCTACAAATATAACTGCTAGTGGAAATATAAGCTCTTCAGGCGCTGGTACTGCTTCGTATCAAAGAGCAGAATTTATAGATGATGATTATGGCGGTCAAATAGAGCTAGGTGGAAAAGCATGGTCGGGATATGAGCCTGTTGGGCATATAGAATTTTATAACTATCAAACTAACGATATGTTAGGAAAAATAGAAGTTAGAATCCCAGATTTCAACACTAAAGGGGAAATGACATTTTATACAAATGGCGCTGAGGCAGACGATCCTCGTCCTGCTATGGTGCTTAGATCAAATAAGAATGTTGATATTGTTACTGGTAGTTTACAAGTAGCTGGAAATATAAGCGGCTCATCAACATCAACTGGATCATTTGGATATGTTAATCTACCAGGCACTGGTTCGTTTGGTAGATTAGAAGTAGCTTCTACTGGCTCATTTGGTGCTATTATCACAAGTAATATTTCATCTAGTGGAAATATAAGCGCTTCATACACTTCAACTGGTTCTTTTGGAAGAGTAGAAATTAGAAATAATGACGGTGGTGGTAACCTTAGACTAGCAGGCTCAGTATGGACGGGATATGAGTCTGTTGGAAATATAGAATTTTATAATCATCAAACTGCTAAAATTCTTAGCAAAATAGAATCGGAATCTCCAAATCTCAATAATAAAGGTCAATTACATTTCTTAACAATGACTGATGGAAATGGCCCATATCGTGCCATGACAATAACGGGTAATAAAGATGTTAATATTCTTTCTGGTAGTTTAGAAGTAGCTGGAAATATAAGTGGTTCATCAACCTCAACTGGTTCATTTGGTGTTATACAAGTTGAAGGTGGTCACTTTACATCAGCTTCATTAGCATCCGGCGGTGGCGGCGGTG